>JAABUP010007708.1_pt1 | contig 14221 bp, 21 predicted proteins | sample 5559201 | NCBI WGS metagenome assembly JAABUP01 (sample SAMN10711887, study PRJNA513373) | rock metagenome | isolation source: Antarctica rocks | place: Antarctica | reverse complement strand
AATCCGCCTACGACCACCTCGCCGCTCAAGCCCACCTGGCCGCCTGACCACCCCTTCATCGCGAAGGCGACCCGAACCACACACTTGACTCAATAATGACGGCCCCGCCGTCTAAGCCCTCTAACGGTCGCGCTACTTGCGGACGGGTCTTCATGTCGGTCTCCTCATGGACAGCACTTCTGCGACGTCGCAATCACCTCATGTTCAGCCCCCGGGGTCGGCAATAGCAAGGGTGCTGAACGTTTTTCCCTGCGTTGCGGGTCAACGACGCCGGACAAGATCCGCGGCGAACGCGGCAATGGCATCGACGACAGGGGCGGCCGACGGCCAGTCGATGATCGGCACGCGCTTCCGGTCCGCCGAGCCGACCTCATCGCTCCAGGGCACGGTGCCGGCCAGCTCGAGATCCTGCCGTTCGCAGAACTCTCCGATGACCTTGTGGTCGGAGGCGGAGCGGACCTTGTTGGCCACCACGACGATGCGCTCGACCGGGAGCTCGGTCGCGAGCGCCGCCATCCTGCGTACGGTCTCCAAGGACCGGTAGTAGGGCTCGACGACCAGACACACGACGTCGGCGTGCCTGACCGTCCCTCTGCTGAAGTGCTCGGGCGAGGCCTCCATGTCCAAGATGACCATCCGGTCGTCGGCGCCGAGGTCCTCCATGAGCGAGGACACGATGGCGTGCGCCGCACACATGCATCCCTCGTCAGCATGCGCCGGCGCGCCCATATTGAGTAACCGGACGCCGTCCGGTGCCTCCAGTGTGTAACGGGCCAGCACCACGTCGACGGGTTCGGTGAGTCCGGGTCCGCCCAGGCGACGTGAGACGAGCGACTGGGGCACGGCTTCCAACCGCCTGGCGACAGAAGGCTCCATCCCGAGCGCCGTGGAGAGGTTGGGGTTGGCGTCGGCATCGATCGCGACCACCCGTGATCCGGCGCGTGCGGACAGTCGAGCCAGCGTGGCGCTGATCGTCGTCTTGCCTGCGCCCCCTTTGCCGGCGACTGCGAGCCTCACCGAATGAGCTCGTCCTGCTCGACCAGTCGCTTGTAGCGGCGCTGATAGGCGCCAAGATTGCGCGACACCTCCGTCAACGATCCGGCGAGGATGTGCAGCCATTCGCGACCCTCCTCGGTCAACGAATAGGTACGACGTGCGGGACCCGCCGTCGACGGCGTCCACGACGACTGCACCAGACCGTCCTCGTCCATGGCGCGCAGCGAGCGGTACACACGACCAGGGTCGGCGCGATCCAGACCGAGGGCGGACATCTGCTCGAGCAACTCGTAGCCGTGGGAGGTGCCCTCGCCGAGGAGCAGCAGCAGACACGAGCGTAGGTAGTTGCGGGGCATGCCGATCTGGAAATCCGCCGCAGAGTCGGTGCTCATAGGTTGTTCATCCTCGCGCCTTGACACGTTCGGCGGCGCAGGCGATGGACTCCGCCAACGAGTTGTGGCACCAGCAGTCGGCGCTGCATTCGCCATGAGCGGGTCGGGTCAGGTCAGCGAAGCTGAGAGCGAACTCGGTCTTGCCCTCGGCCAGCCCGATCTCGGACAACACGTAGCCACCGTCGATCTTGTTCAGATAGGCGTCGACCACCAGTTGGTCGAGATAGCCGACGCCGATCTCGGCGTCAACCCCGAGGAAGCGCTCGAGCAGGACGGCGTCGGCCTGGTCGCCGAGGCCCTCGCCACGCAGCCAGTACATGACCTGCAGGATCTCGCTACGCCAGTAGAGGGCGCGCAGCGCCTCGGACTTGGGTGGGTGCAGCTCGTCCATCGGCTAGCGCCCCGCGGCGGCAACGGCGGCATCGTCCGCCAGCCGCGTCAACGTGGAGAGGGCGGCCGAGACTCCGCTCAGCTGCTCGTTGATGGTCACCACCGACGGGCCGATCGACGAACACTGCGTCTCGATGGCGCGGACCCCGAAGGCGACCTTGCCCAGCAGCGTCGACGTACGCCGCAGGGACGCCGCGATGCGCAAAAGGTAGTAGACCAGCACGACCACGACAACGGCGACCTCCAGCAACGTCAACGTGATGAGCAGCGCGTTCATGCCAGGACCTCGGGGGGCGGGTGAGGGAGCATCGGTGGCGCCGGCGGCGGGGATAAGAGCTCGACGTGCTTGCCAGCCTCGTCGATGATGAGGCCCAACCGCTGCGACGTTTCGCCGAGCAACCACGTCGTGGCGGTGTTGCCGGCGACCTGCTTGCCCGCCACCCAGACCAGCCCGACGCCGCGCTCGACACGGTGGACGTCGCGCAGAAACGTCTCCAGCAGCACCACGGCGACCACGGCCACGACGAGCCCGAGGGCCAGGGCGACGAACCAGTAGCCGTGGTCGCTCATGAGGCTCCTCCTGGGGTCAGGCTCGTGCGCGCCGAGGCCGCCGCCGCCACGATCCGGTCGGCGGTGACGACGGTGTCGTGCACCTTCCACAGGGGGGCGGTGCCATCGCGGGCCCCTTCGAGACCGGCCAGGATCGCCTCGGCCTTGGCCGCCGTGCGTCGAGCGCCCTGGATCATCAGCAGCAGGACGGCGACGACGACGGCGACGACGACGAGGCCGATCAGGTAACTCAAAATCCAGCCGTTCACGTGGCCTCCCTGGAAAGCTGCTGGAACCGGGTTCGCACTTTACACCGGCTCGAGCGCTATGTGTATGGTGCACATACACATCCGGGACCTCTCGTCACAAGGAGTCGGGCATGGCGGAGCCTCGAAGCGGCCAGCAGCAGACTCCGGCGCAGGATCTGTTGACCCTGCTCGGGCCGGTCGACACCTATCACGACACCGAGCACCTCGGCCGCTTCGGCATGCCGTCGGGTGCGATGACCGGCGACATGCTCGAGCCCATCGCCGGCGCTACCGTCGCGACCCGCTTCGGCCCGCTGGAGAAGGTGCACGCGTTCTGGTTCGCCGGCATGAGCTGCGACGGCTGCAGCGTGGCGGCCACCGGAGCGACGATGCCGTCGGTGGAGAGCTTGATGCTCGGGGCCCATCCCGGTGTGCCGCGCGTAATCCTGCACCACCCGGTGCTCAACATGGAGTCCGGTCCCTACTACCTCCAGCCCGCCGAGGAAGCGATGGCCGGCACACTCGACGCGCCTTACGTCGTCATCCTCGAGGGATCGATCGCCGACGAGACCATCGCTCACGCGATGGGTGGTTACTGGTCGGCGACGGGTGAGGAGCCGTGGGGGCCCGACGGAGAGCTGCGCCCGGTGAGCTCGACCGAGTGGGTGGCGCGACTGGCTCCCAACGCAGCAGCGATGATCGCGATCGGCACGTGCGCCACCTGGGGCGGCATCCCGTCGGCGGAGGGCAACCCCACCGGCGCGATGAGCCTGATGGACTTCCTCGGGAAGGACTACCGCTCGGTGCTCGGCGTGCCGGTCGTCAACGTCCCGGGCTGCCCACCGGTCGGCGACAACTTCACCGAGACGGTTGCGGCGGTCCTCTACTTCCTGCAGGGATTCGGTCCCCTGCCCGAGTTCGACGAGCTTGGGCGTCCCGCCTGGCTGTTCGGCGAGACGGTCCACCGGCGGTGCGTCCGTGGTGCCTACTACGAGGAGGGCACCTTCGCGACCGAGTTCGGCGACCCGGAGTGCCTGGTCGAAATCGGATGCTGGGGGCCGGTCGTCAACTGCAACATCACCTCCCGCGGAGCCATCAAGGGTCTCGGCGGGTGCATGAACGCAGGAGGTGCGTGCATTGGTTGCACGATGCCGGGCTTCCCCGACAAGTTCACGCCGTTCTACAGCCGTCCCCCGGGTTCGCTGGCCTCCACGACGGTCTCTCGCCTGGTAGGAAGCGTCATCCGTCCGCTACGCAAGTTCAGCAACAACAACCTAAACCGGGAGGTGCGTTGGGACGAGCAGGGAGCATCGCCCAGCGCGTTCTCCCGCGAGAAGGCCGAGCCTTCCGCCCTGTCCGACGTCGGCCACAAGTTCTACGACCGCATGCGGCGCCACAACGACAACGCCCGCCGCGAGGCCGATGTCTGGGGACGCACGCCCGCCGAACCACCGGACTCTGGGGACCCCCGCGACGACCGCACCCACGTCTGACTGAGGAGCCCCACCGATGTGCTTCAAGACCCTGCCCGTCGAGTTCGACTCGGTCGGCAACGCCGTGCTCCGCGGAGGCATCCCCAACCCCTACGACGTGAAGATCGCGATGCCCGACGTGGGCATCACCGAGGACGAACGCACCGACCGCATCGAGCGCCTGGTGGCCCGCAACGGCCACATCAGGGACCTCAACATGGACCCGGTCACCCGGATCGCCGGCGCCCTCGCCGTGCACGTGACCGCCGACCTCGACCAAGGGGTCTACCTCGACTCGCACTCCCAGGCGACGTTGTTCCGCGGCTACGAGGTCATCTTGATGGGCCGGGACCCCCGCGACGCCATCTTCGTCTCCTCCCGAGCCTGCGGGGTGTGCGGCGGCGTACACGCGCACGCGGCGGCGTACGCGATCGAGCAGGCCATGGGCATCAAGCCGCCCCCGCTGGGCACGGTCGTGCGCAACATGACCGAGGCTGCGGAGATGGGCTACGACAACCCGCTCCACCTCTACCTGCTGGCCGGGCCCGACTATTCCGAGTCGGTGATCAAGGCCTCCAACCCCGAGCTGTGGCCCAAGGCGGAGTCGTGGAGGTGCCCGAGCGAGCACATCCACGGCTTCAAGACGATGGCCGACCTGATGACCGCGCTCAACCCACTGACCGGTGCGCTGTACCGCGAGGGCCTGGAGTTCACCCGCCTCTCACGCGAGATGGTGGTGATCCTCACCGGCAAGTATCCACACCCTCAGAATGTCGTACCCGGGGGCGTCTCCACCACGCTCACGTTGCAGACACTCAACGAATACCACTCCCGACTCGGCAAGATCTTCGACTACGCCCAACGGATGATGGCAGTCTGGGACGACATCCCCGCGTTCTTCTACGAGGCCGACGAGCGTTACCAGATGGTGGGCTACCGGCCGACCAACCAGATCGACCCCGGCTACTGGGACGACCCCTACGCCTACGACGCGACGTACGAGAACTGCAACGAGTGGGGCGAGAAGCGCTGGTCGACCCCCGGCGTCGTGCTGAACGACGAGCTCTTAACCACGCGGCTCACCGACATCAACATTGGCCTCGAGGAGTTCGTCGAGCACTCCTACTACGAAGAGTCCGCGTCGAGCCGATACGCCAACGACCCGCTGGGCAACCCGATCTCTCCATACCACCCGTGGAACAAGCGGACCCTGCCCATGCCCGGGGGCCGGGACTGGAAGGAGAAGTACACCTGGGCCACGGCCCCCCGCTGGGACCGCCAGGTGGTGGAGGCCGGTTGCTACTCGCGGCTCCTGATGACCGCCAAGGCCCAGAAGATCCCCGCCAGTGACTTCATCACCGCCACCGGCTCCAGCATGCGCTTCCTGGTCCCCAAGGGCGAGGTCGGCGAGCGCGAGGTGGAGTGGCGGGTCCCCGAGCGGTGGAACGCCTTCGAGCGCAACCGTGGCCGCGCCTACCACTACCTGTTCAGCCAGCTGGTCGCCCTAGAGAGCCTCTTCGAGGCCTACAAGCTCTTCAAGCAGGGTGAACGCCGCGTCGCCGCCCTCAGCCCCGAGGAGCTGGAGAAGGCAATCCCGAAGGACGAGAGAGTGAGCGTCGGCTGGTGGGGGGCCGGTCGAGGCTGGCTCACGCACCACATGGTCATGGACAACGGGAAGATCACGAACTACCAAATCGTCACGCCCTCGACGATCAACGCCTCGCCGCGCGACCCCTGGGGACAGCCTGGTCCCTACGAGGAAGCCGTGATGAACACCCCGATCATCGAGGACCTGTCCGACCCGTCGACGTTCACGAGCATCGACATGCTGCGTGCGATCCGCAGCTTCGACCCGTGCATGCCGTGCACCACCCACGTGCACACCGGCGCCGGCGAGGTCACTCGGGAGGTCAACACCTGTTCCTGCGGCGGCGACTGAACAGCGCCGTAGGTGACAATCTTCGTCGGTGGGGTGAGCGAGCTGTTCCAGAGCGACCTCGACGTGGGTCGGCTCGCCATCGAACGTCTCCAGGACGAGACCTGGGGAGCGGACGTCCTGGTCGAAGAGCTGCACTACGGCGCGGTCGCCGTGGCCCAGAGGCTGGAGGAGGTGCGGCCCCAGGTTCTGGTGCTCGTGAGCGCGGCATGTCGCGAGCGCCCGGTCGGTAGGGTCGAACGTCGGCGGATTGACCCGCCCATCCTGAGCCAGGCCGACCTCCAGGCGGCCGTGGGGGACGCCGTGACCGGGTACGTCCACGTCGACCTGGTCATTGATGTCGCCAGCGGCTTCGGGGCTTTGCCGGCGCGCACGGTGTCCATCGAGGTAGAGCCGGAGCGGACATCCTCAGGGGAGGGACTCTCACCCTCCGCCGCGTCCGGTCTTGAGGTCGCCCTCGGCCTCGTGCGCGACGAGGTGCAGCGCGCACCCCTCCTTCGGCTCGTCGACAACCTTCGCCCCCTGGTCGAGGACGATCGGCTGGAACACTCGGGGCCCCAATCGGTGATGCGGCGAATCCTGGCCGAGCTCGTGCTGCTCGATCGCGCGGGCCTCTGGGGGCGGACCTTCGCGCTGCGCGACCAGCTCCGGTCGAGCCTGGCGCACGACTTCAGCAGCAAGAGCATGGACCACCGCGACTGGGCGCTGTGGTGGGCGCTGATCGAGGAGCTGGACCGGCTCGAGGCACGTGAATCGGTCCGGCCCGGCGGAGGATCCTGACGTCAGCCTAGCCTGGTTGCTGGACCTGCGACGCGGAGGCGTGGGCGTCGAGTTGGCCGGCGTACATGTCGTTGAGGTCGTCGAGTCCCTGCAGCACGGACTGGGCCTCGGCTTCGTCCATCCGTGACATGGCGAACCCGAGGTGCACGACCACCCAGTCGCCCGCCTGCGGCGGTCCGCTCGGGTCGTCCAACAGCATGGACGCAGAGACCTGCTGTGACTGACCACGGACCTCGACGAGTACGACCTGCTTGCCGGTGTCGACCGGCGCGAGGACGTGACCCGGAATTCCTAGGCACATGGTTCGGTGCTCCTCGGCTGTGGCCCGCGACTAATGGCCTCGGGTAAGTGACACCTGCAGCCTACTCCGACCGGCTCCGCACGACCGCCGACGACGTAGAGTCCGACCATGAGAGTCGCGTTCGTCGGCAAGGGCGGCGTGGGCAAGTCGTCGTTGGCTGGCACCTTCGCACGCGTTCTGGCCGGCACCGGAGAACGCGTCCTGGCGCTGGATTCCGATCCGTCGCCGGGTCTCGCGTTCTCGCTCGGGATCGAGCAGGACGACGCCGGGATGCCCGACGACGCCGTCGTGGACTACGACGGCGAGGACGGCCGCCGTCGCTACCGGCTACGTGACGGTCTGAGCGGCACCGAGGCGGTGGAGCGGTACGCGCGGCGGTCTGGGGACGGTGTCCACTTCGTCCAGCTCGGCAAGGCGCGAGGGCCTACGTGGAACAACACTCGCCAGCACTTCGCGTTCCAGAACGTGCTGGACGACCTGCCCGGTGCGGGTTGGAGCATCGTTGGGGACCTCCCGGGCGGCACTCGGCAGCCCTTCATGACCTGGGGTCGCTACGCGGAGATGTTCCTGATCGTCGTCGAGCCGACGCCGGCCTCGATGCTGACCGGTCGACGGCTGGCCCGACTGGCCTCCATGAGTGAGGCGCCGCGGCTCGGGCTCGTGGTCAACCGAGTGCGGGAGAGCGGCGACGTCCAGCGTGTCGCCGAGCGCACCGGCCTTCCCGTGGTCGGTTCGGTCCCCTTCGATCCCGGCCTCGCGACGGCGGATCGCCTGGGTTTGGCGATCCTTGATCACGAACCTGAGGGCCCGACTGCGGTGGCGGTAAAGTCGCTGCTAGATGCCCTCCGAACAGATGTGGAGCCCAGATGAAGATCGCCGTCGTCGGCAAAGGCGGGTCCGGCAAGACCACGACCGCGGCTGTCCTCGCTCGTACCTTTGCCCGTCAGGGGTGGCAGACCGTCGCCCTCGACTGTGACACTAACCCCAACCTGGGCATCTCTCTGGGGCTCGGCGAGGAGGTCACCGAACGTCTGCTCACGGTGCGCGACGCGGTGGACGCCGGCGAGGAGGACCACGTTGCCAGCGCGGACGAGCTCGTGAGCCGCTTCGGTGTCGACGCACCCGACGGCGTACGTCTGGCGGTCGTGAGCGCGATCGACCATCCGCACCCGGGCTGTCCCTGCTGCGGCATCTCGCCCGAGCAACTGTTGGGTGAACTGGAGCGCGGCGACCGTGTCGTGGTCGCCGACTTCGAAGCCGGCCTCGGCACCGTCATGCGGCTAGGCGGACGCCCCGTCGACGTCGTCGTCGTGGTGGTCGAGCCGACCGCGAAGTCCCTCGAAGTAGGACGTCGCGCCGCAGACACCGTCGCCGAGATGGACCTGGGGCGCCTGGTCCTCACGGCGAACCGGGTTCGCGACGAGCAGGACCTGGCACGGATCGCGGCCACCTTCCCGGACCTCGAGGCGGTGCTGGTGCCCGACGACCGGGAGATCCTCGTCGCTGAGCGACGTGGGCTCGCGCCACTCGACGCCGCACCGGACTCGGCCGCCGTCCGGGCACTGGTCGGCCTGGCCGAGGGCCTGGTCGTCCCGCTGCCCAGCTGACTGTTACAGGGCGCGCGCCACTCTTCGGTCGATCGCGGCGAGGACCTCGTTTAGCGTGGCCAGGGCTTCGGCAGGGATGGGTGTGAGCCCGACGTGCCCGCTACGGTCGTCGTCAGCGACCTGGTCGTCGTAGTACAGGACACCGGCGAGTTCTATGTTCTCCGCCCTCAATGCGGTGGTGAAGAAGTCAGCGTCTTGCGGAGACCGGGCCTTGTTGCCCAGCGCGAGCACGTGGGGGATCCCCAGCTCGGCGGCCAGCGCAGCCGTGCGCGAGGCGGTGATGATCGACTTGCGGGTGGGCTCGCACACCACGAGCAGCACGTCGGCGTAGGCCAGGGTGCCTCCCGACCGGCTCAGGTGCTCGAGGCCCGCCTCCATATCAATCAGCGTGACGTCGACGTCGGCGAGGGCATCGGCCAGCAGGCTGCGCACGGTGGCGTGGCCACTGCACGTGCAGCCGGCCCCGGCCTCCGAGACCCGAATGGCCGACAGCAGGGTCGGACCCGCCGGTGTGGGACGGCCGTACTCGCTGATCAGGTCATCGGCCGACGGGCCACCGCTCGATCCGACAAGGGTTGCCCTCGGCAGCACCGGGACCGCCTCTGTGTCTGACAGCGAGAGACCCATGGACAGGCCGAGGTTGGGGTTGGAGTCTGTGTCGATGGCCACCACCCGGCTCCCTCGTTCGCTGTAGCCGCGAGCGAGGAGACCCGACACGGTGGTCTTGCCGGCGCCGCCCTTGCCGACGACACCCAGCTTCAGTCCGACCGAAACCGCACTCGTGGTCATGTCTGTTCCGTTCCGGGTCACGTCGTCGACCCGGTCTCGATGATCGTAGGCCGGGATTCCGCGATGGTACTAGCGTTACGCATCTACTTGGAGCACACTGTGCCAGGTAGCGGCGCGCACATGACGGGAGTCGACATGGTGGTCCTCTGGGTGGTCAGCGCGGTAGGTCTCTTCATCATCGCACCTCTGGTGATCCTGCTGGCCACCAACGTCATCACGCCCGCTCTCGAGTCCGCGCGCTACGCCGATGACATCCTGGAGCACGGGGTGGGCATCACGGCCGGAGTCGAGTCGGTGCCGGCCCTCGTCGTCACCCGGGAGCGCGTCGGTGATGTCACGCAGAACGCCGTCGCCTACGTCGGCGCGTTGCGCCGGTTGGTTGCGGCCAGCACCTCTTCGGGCACGAGCGCGCGTTGAGGCCTGTCGAAAGGGTTTTCTGATGTCAGCAGCTGCTATCGCCGCCCTGGCCGTGGCCGGGGTGCTCGTCGCCGCGCTCGCGTTCTACCTGATCTGGGTGGTGTTCATCCTCCGCCGTCTGATTGACACCCTGGGCAAGGTGGTATTCGGCGTGGACGCCATCGCCCACCGGGTGAAGCCGATCGGTCCCATCGTCAACGGCCTGAACGCCGACCTGGGCGCCGTGGCTGACGCGCTGGAGACGCTGGCCCACGATCTCGACCCCGAGCAGGACGCGCGTGCCGCATGAGACCAACAGTCGAAGGATGATGTCGTTGTGAGTGTCGAGTTCGCCTGCGCCGACGTGGGCGTCGCCTGCAAGCAGGTCACCCGGGCCGAGACGGCTGACGAGTTGGTCGCAGCCGTGGCGGCGCACGCCAAGGAGAGGCACGGTGTCGTGCTCAACGCGACGTTGATCGACTACGCGGTCACCAAGGTCCGCCCCACCGTTGACTGAGGCGAGCCCCGGCTCGACCGAGTCGGCGCTGGCGGGGCTGGGTCCGCTCCTGGACCGTCTCGAAGAGCTGTTGGGTGAGGTGGAGGGGCTCGACGCCGGGGTCCGCGCGACCGTCTTCGAGCTGCTCGACGGCGTGGACGCGTTGCATCGGCTGGCCGTCAACAGGCTCGCCGTCCTTTCGGACGATGTCCAGCGTCTGCGGGGGGTGGATCCCGCCGTCGACTGGCTGTTCGAGGCCTATGGCGTGGGCGTGAACGACCTGGACGCCGCGTCGGCTGCGCTCGACTCGGTCCGTCCCTACCTGCGCGAGCACGGCGGGGAGGTCTCAGTCCTCGGCGTCGCCGAAGGCGTCGTGCGGGTGGAGCTGACCGGCTCTTGCTCGGGCTGCACCGCGGCTGCGATCACGCTCCGCAACGGGGTGGAGGAGGCCTTGCGCGACGGTCTGCCGGGATTCGTCTCGATGGACGTTGCGCCCGACAGCGGGGCGCCGGCCCACCCACCGCCGACGCAGGTGCTGCTCCAGATCACGCCACGGCCGGACTGACGCGTGCCAACCGCTCTCAGATCCCTCGCCTTGCGCGGTGTTCGTCGACGAGGCGCACGACCTCCTCGATGATCAGCGGCACCGCTCTCGAGGCGTCCACCGAGAGACCTTCGCGAGGCTCGTCGGTGTCGTTGGTCTGGACCCCCACGATCAGTGTCGTCTCCGGCAGCACGCCGAGTCCTCGCGCCATCATTAGCGCGCGAGCGGGCGTTGCCAGGTGGGTGTCGGCCAGCTCGTCACGACGTCGCGCCGCACTTAGCGTCGACACGTCGAGCACGTCGGGCCGCTGTACCACCACGGTGCCGGCCGGCAGGTCGAGGTCGAGGGCGTCGACGATCAGCAACAAGTCGACGTCCCCGGCGAGCAGCTCCTGCACGAGACGCATGCCGCCGATGCCGATGTCGAGCACCCGTGTGTCGGTGAGCCTTGGATCTCTAGCGAGACGCTCGGCGACGACCACGCCCACGCCGTCGTCGGCCCGCAGGACGTTGCCGAAGCCGGCCACCAGCGCACTCACGAGGGAAGGGTAGAGGGTGGTGGCGATTGCTGGTGGCGACGCGACTGCGCAGGAGGAGACCGCCGAGCTGAACGCGAAGCTTGCGACCTTTCCGGTTTCCCGCTACCCGGTGCAGCACGCGACCACGGCATTCCACCTGGCCACCGTGCACCTGCGTTGCGGTCGCCTCGAGCAGGCAGTGCCGCTCCTGGTCACCGCCTACCGAACTTTCGGTGGTCTGGGCATGCAGCTCGAGCAGACCAAGGCCTTGATGATGCACGGTGTCGCGTTGCGTGAAGGCGGTCGCGGTGACCTCGCGGCAGAGACCTTCGCGCGCGCCGTGCATGAGTTCGCGGAGCTCGAGCAACCGGCCGAGGAGGCGGCCGCATCCCACAACCTCGGCATGGCGCTACTGGAGCACGGCGATCCCGGTGCGGCGCAGACCGCCCTTGGCCGCGCCTATGAGCTGTTCCTCGCGGAGGGACACCTCGCCCAGGCCGGGGCGGCGGCCCGCGAGCGTGGTGTCCACCTGTTGACGTCCGGCGACGTCGCCGGAGCGCTGTTGGTCCTCGACGACGCCGCCGCGTTGGCTCATCGCGCCGGTGACCTTCCCGGCCTCGGTGCCGCGACCAACGCCCTGGGACTGGCGCAACTGGCGCTTGACGACCCCGCCGCGGCGGTGACGGAGTTCTCGCGCGCTGTGGGCGCCTATCCGCGCAGTCTGCGGGCCGCCGAGCACGCCATGGCTAAGGCCAATCTGGCGGTCGCCCACGAGCGGGTCGGTAACCATGCGCGGGCTCGGCTGGCCGCCCGTCAGGCGTTGGCGATCAGCAGTGCTGATCCTCCCGTGCGCGACCAGGCCCTGCAACTGCTCGATCGGCTGAGCGCGGACACGTCGAGGGACCTGATCACCGTGCTCGACGAGGAGCCCATGCAGCGTTGGTCATCGATCCTTCGCGAGGAGGTGCTGCGATGGTGCGACGCAAGCCCTCCCGACCGTCTGCTTGCCGTGCGAGGGTTCATGGACGGGATGCTCGCGCGTCCGGGGACCTCCTACGACCTGGCCGAGAGCCTGATCGCGACAATCGTCGAGCTGCCGCCGACGCCGTACGCCGAGATGGTGGCCAGCGTCGTGCAAGTCGCAAGCGACCTGGGGGAGCGGGAGGAGCGCGTGCGCAGCGTCATGGGCTCGGCGATGGCCAGGTTCGCGATGCCGCAGTGGCAGCGGCTCGCGGCCAGCCTGAACGAAGCGGCGGCCGACGCAGGTCTGGCCGAGGGCTGGCGATGAGTCGCGACCTCGACGCGGCGGAGGTGACCGCGGTCCTGGGTGAGCGTCCCGTCCGTGCCTACCCGGCACTCCTGTCGACCGAGGCGGCGGCGATGGCCTGGGCGCGCACCGGCGCACCGTCGGGGGCCGTCGTCGTGGCCGACTACCAGGTCTCGCCGCGCGGTCGTGGTGGCCTGCCGTGGACGGTCGTGGCGGGGGAGGGCCTTGGGTTCTCGCTGATCCTGCGACCCACGCTACCGCCCGAGCGGGAAGGCTGGCCCTACGTCGCGGCCTCTCTCGCCGTGGCCGAGGCGCTGGGTGACCACGCGAGGGTGGAGTGGCCCGACACGGTGCTGGCCGATGATGTCGAGCAGCCGTTGGCGCGGCTGGGGACCTACGTCGAGCTCGGCCAGGACGGCACCGAGTGGCTCACCGTCACCGTCCTCGTTGAAGACGCCGCCGTGCCGCGTGCCCCGCTGCTGGAGCGCCTGGTCCTGGCGTTGGAGCGCCGCCTTGCGGACGACCCTGATTGGGTGCTGGCGGTCGCCCGCTCGCGCTGCACCACGATCGGGCGCCAAGTGCGTGCCCGGATGATCCCGATGGGCGCCGACGGCCCCGAGGTCAACGGCGAGGCCGTCGACGTCCTCGCCGACGGTTCCCTGGTGGTGCTCACCGCCCTGGGTAACCGGGTCGCGGTGCCTCCACAGAACCTCGGCCTGTTGGAGGAGCCCGCAGTCGTGGCGGAGCTGCCTCCCGACGTCGCTCGACGGCTCCAGGAACGTCCGTAGACGATCGGTCAGCGGTACTGCGTGGGCTGCCAGCCGCGGGCCAGCACAACGAAGCCGCCCGCGTCCAGGTCGCTTCGCTGAGTCAAGCCAGCACCCTCGGCCACCCGCACCGCCGGGCCGTTGGCAGGGCGGGGTGCGGGCCAGCACAGGCCAGTCGGGGTGTAGGGCCTCCGCGACGGCGATTGCCTCACATGCGGCCTCGACCGCGAGCCCCATGCCCAGACCTGCGGGGCGACGCGGTAGTACAGGTTCCAGCACGTCCGGCCGCGGAACTGGAGGGGTCGCACCCCGCGACACCGACAACCTTCGATCGAGCTCAACGACCAGTAGCCGATGCCGTCCTCCTGCCAGCCACGCACGAACTCGTGCACGGCCTGCTCGCTCTCCTCGCGGGACGGAGGGCCACCTGGCCGATGAGCGTTCGTGCGCGGATCGGACTGGAGAGCAGCGACCACCGGGGCGTCTGCTGTGGTCAGAGAACGGAGGTGTACCCGGGCGGTTCTGCGGTCCACGACATCTGTCATCAATGACCGACCGTAGTCTGATCACCGACTCGCGCGCGGCCGGACCTGCAGCACCGCCTGCACCAACGCGATCGTCCAGTGGGGTCGATCCTTCCGCGGTAGGCAGCGGGGAGCGCGTTGCGCGTGCACCTGCTGAGGTCTTCAGCCAACGGCGACGACGGTTCCTGACTCACGTAGCGACAGGCGCGCGGCCCGAGGCGCCGCCAGCTTCACCGTCACAGGCCCCCGG
>JAABUP010007706.1_pt1 | contig 14222 bp, 16 predicted proteins | sample 5559201 | NCBI WGS metagenome assembly JAABUP01 (sample SAMN10711887, study PRJNA513373) | rock metagenome | isolation source: Antarctica rocks | place: Antarctica | reverse complement strand
TCCCCATGCTGCGGCCGATCTCTGACCAGGATGCGCCGGCGCGACGTGCCTGGTCGACGAAGTGACCGATGAGCGAGTCGGCGACCTCGCCCAGGTCCTCCGCCAGCTGGACTGCGCCGGTCACCCTATCGAGCGGGTCCTGGTGCGCGCCGGCGACAGCGCCGATGAGGTCGTCGAGGCGAAGTGGGGGGACGGATGCTGTAGTCATGTGGTCAACCTACGGTTGACGCGCACCGTCGTCAACTACTGGTTGACGGGGGCCCGATCAGAGTCGCGCAAGACGATGGTTCCGGGAGCGGGCGTGTCACCTCATGCCGGCAGCACTGTTGTGAGGTCGTTGAGGTCTTGCGCGAGCCGCTGCAGGTAGTGGGCGAATTGTGCCGCGTCGTGGGTATCCCAGTCGGCGGTGAGGCGGGTGTAGGTGTCGTTTTGCCAGGCGTGGGAGCTGGTGAGGAGGTCTAGGCCAGCGTCGGTGACGGTGAGCGCGGTCCGACGCTTGTCCACGCTCGATGGTGATCGGTGAAGGTAGCCGTGTTCGGTGGCCGCGCTGACGAGGCGGCTGGCTCCAGAGTGGTCGAGGCCGAGGTGGTAGGCGACGTCGGTGACCGACACCTCGGCACCGTGACGGGCTGCTGCATCGACGGCGTCGAGGACGAGGATGTCCTGGACGTGCAGCTCGTCGATGCTGACTTCGGTGGCTGCCCGCATGATCCAGCGGCGTGACCAGAACCGCACCAACCGGAACAGCGCCGGCCCGGCTCCGGTCAGGTCATTGTCATCGGTGCTCATCGCGCCTCCCGACTGCTTGTACATGCGATACACATACATTATCGTGTGCGATATGCATGCATCGTCGAGTGTAGAGGGCGCAGCTCGACACCAACATCGTGGTTGCCGCTCTGCCGAGCATCGGAGCCGATCTCGGCTCATCGGCCGGGGTGGCTGGAGTCACCGCGGTCTACCTGCTCACCGTCACGATCTCGACGCCGGTGCTCGGCAAGCTCGGTGACCTTCTCGGTCGACGAACTGTCTTCGTGGTGTCCGTCTTCCTGTTTGCAGTGGGGTCGCTGGCCTGCGCGGCAGCGCCGTCGCTGGCCGCCCTCATCGGGGCCCGCGCCCTGCAAGGCTTGGGAGGCGGCGGCCTGGTCGTGACGGCGGTCAGCGCGCTAGGTGAAATGTTCGACCGAGATGAACTCGTCAAACGGCAGATCTGGTTGACCGGGACGTTTGCGGTGGCCGCACTGGCTGGGCCGCCGCTGGGTGGATTCCTCGCCGCCGGCCCCGGCTGGCGTTGGCTCTTCCTGGTCAACCTTCCAATCAGTGCAATCGCCCTCATGCTCGGCATCGGCAGTCTCCCGCACCACCGGCAGCCGGGCGTGTTGGCTGGCTTCGACATCCACGGCGCCGTCCTCATCGCGGCGGCCGGCGCCGGAATCGTCGCCTTGGGCTCCAGTCACGCGCTCGTGACCAGCCCACTCTGGGCACCAGTCGTCGCGCTGGCGGTCAGTGTCTGCGCCGTGCTGTTCCTGGGTGTCGAGCGGCGCGCAAATGCTCCGCTGATACCCCTGTCACTGTTCTCCAGACCGGCACTGGCACGATCCATCGCCGTGACCGCGATGACCGGCGTCGCTCTCTTCGGGACCTTCACCTTCATCCCTCTCGCAATATCGGCGGGCACCGGCGCCAGCAACGGACGCATCGGCACGCTGCTGTTGGCATTGACGATCGGGCAACTGGTCGTGACTTCCACTTTTTCCCTCGCCGCCCGCCGTTACCCGCGCATGACCGCGTGGGGCCACCTCGGCCTCGGCCTGGGCGTCGCCGGGATGGCGCTGCTCGCCACACTGCCGCTGCTGTCCAGAGACGGCCGGCTGCTGGCCACCTCCGTCGCCATCGTGGGTATGGCCCTGGCTGGCGCGGCCCTGGGCTTGTCCATGCAGGCGTACACACTGCTCGGTCAAACCACCGCCCCCCGAGACAGCTTCGGGGCCGCCATGGGCACCCTCACCTTCGCCCGCCAACTCGGAGGCTCGCTAGGAGCCGCCGGATTCGGCTGGATCCTGCTCACCATTCCCGACCGCGACCAGGCCCTCGCCGTCGTCCTCGCCCTCGCAACGCTTGTCATTCTCGCCGCAGCAGTAATCGCACCACGCAGCCATCACTAGCAACGAGAACCATCGGGTGCAGAAAGCGCCCGTTAGCCGAACGTCTATCGGTAACCGTCAACGTCGATCGATCAGCGCTGCCGCAGGTCGACGCTCTGCCGACTGGCTATCGTCCGGAGGGAATGGTGTCTGCCCACAGGCCGATTTCTGCCGCAAATCGATCGGCAACCGTCGAGACGATGCCATCTGGCGAGAGGACGTCGCCGAGTTCCTCGGCCGACGCGACGCGCTCGTCCTCGGCCCAGGCCAGCAGGCTCATCAGCTCGCCGCGCCGCTCCGGCTCGAACTCGACCCACCCGCGGGCGGCGATCTCACGATCTGTGGTCCATATACGCCAACGGATGCTGACCACGCCGGCCGCGGCAACCAGCGTCTTCCGAGCGACTTGCCGCGCGAGGGCGCCCGCCCGCCACTGCGCAAGGTGAATCCCGATGTCCCCGTTGAACCCCCGGGCAGCACGCACGTCGCCGGGAAATGGGGCCGGCTGGCGCAGCGCATCCGGGCCCGCGAGCGGCACGCAGTAGTGGCGGAGGAATACCCGGTTTCCGTACGCCTCGTCGCCGGCGCCGAAATACGCGGAGCGCGGTGCAGGACCGATCTCGACACCCCGGCAGACATCCGCGAATCGTGCCGACAGACGGGCGCTGAGGTCGCGCGCCCAGCATTCGGAGCCGCCGACAAGTAGCAGGTCCACGTCAGACTCACCGACGCGCGCCATCTCAGTGGCGACCGAGCCGTAGAGGTGCAGCTCGGCCGAACCGGCCTGCAGTTGGTCGAATTCTTCGATGGCGGCAGCGAGAACCGGCTCGAAGGCGGCGGTCACCCTGGCACGGCTCGCGCCGGTACGGATCATTCCGTCCGGAGTGAGGCCCTCGGCCGGATCTCGCACCACTCGATCATCCCGCATCCCTGGAGCTCATCGAACGCGTGGGCGGAGACCGCTCCGGACGATCCCAACATGAGCGAGGGCCTCGTGGTCGTGTCACATTCGACGACAAGGCGTGGCCCGTGGATCGTCAACACAACAGGGCCGCATTCAGTTGAGACCTGGTGTCCACAAGCGGAAGGCTGAGCGGAACTGCGGCGAGCTCGAGGGGCGCATTCGCTGCGAGTCGGGCTGCCTCCGCTACGAAGTGCTGATACATATCGGTAGTGAGCAACTCCCTGCGTCAGCCTGGCGCAGCCGTGCTTTTCGTCGCCGGCGCGGTTGTCGGGCTCATCGGCGTCGGGCTCATCATCAGCCAGCAACGGGTCCTCGGACTACTGGCAGCCGTGCTCGGGCTGACCCTGGAGGTCAGCGGTGCCGCACTTCATGACCGGCGACATCGCCGCCGCGGAGAGCGGCCGCACGCGATGTGGGGGCTCGACGATCGAAACCGTCCGTCGTGGCGTCCGCGGAAGAGGTGACAGAGTCACTTCGCTGCAGGCGCCCCAAGCTGAGTGCCAGCAGCTGCCGGCGGCTCGTTCCGCTCCGTGGCTGTTCCTGGTACTGCCGAACGTGTCCCGTTAGCCGACCGTGTTGCGACGCACTCAGTGGCAGCCCGGTGCCCATGGCTGACCCGCGGGACGCCCACACCATGACGGGTCGATAGTGCTGAATGACAAACTGCGCGAATGGGATTGCGGACACGAGGCATCGCGGGCGGAACTGTTCTGTTACTTGGCGGTCGCAGCCAGATTGGGCTCGAGACAGTAGAGCGCCTCGCAACTGGCAGGGTCGTTGTGCTCGCGGCTCGCCGCAGCGATGACCTGACCGAGGAAATCGCGAGAATCACAGCCAGTGGGGCGCGCGCCGTGCATGGCGTCGAGTTCGACGCCGACGACACCGCCACCCATCAAGCCTGGTTGGACAAGATCGTCGCCGAGCACGGACCGATCGGGGTAGTCGTGCTTGCCTTCGGAGTGCTAGGCGATCAAGCTCTGGCAGAACAGGATCCCACCCACGCGGTTGCGGTCGTGCACACCGACTACGTGGCGCAGATCAATGTCCTTACCATCATGGCGAATCTGTTGCGGACCCAAGGCGCTGGTCAAATCGTTGTGTTCAGCTCGATTGCTGGTGTTCGAGTGCGGCGAGCAAACTACGTCTACGGTTCGGCAAAGGCAGGCTTGGATGGATTCGCCAGAGGACTTGCAGACGCCTTACATGGCAGTGGCGTTCACCTCCTGCTGGTTCGCTCAGGCTTCGTGGTTGGCCGGATGACAGAAGGCATGACGCCGGTCCCGCTTCTTTCCAGTACGCCTGAACAGGTCGCCGCCGCCGTGGTGAAGGGCCTGCAAACCCGAGCTGGGCTGCTCTGGATACCACGCGTTCTACGTCCTGCAGCATTCGTCATGCGCCTGGTCCCGCAAAGCATCTGGCGGCAAATGCCTCGATAGATGCACACCGGCGCGGGCTCGACATCTGCTAGCGGTCCGGGCCTTCAGCTACGAACAACGAAACCTCGGCAGCGTTCCATGTCGCTCCTGGTCAGTCAGAACGTAGCTCGGCAGTCGAGATGGCAACAATCGTCCCGATGAGAGGAACGACCAGCGGCGACGTCGACTCCTCCGACGATCTTCAGTTGGGATCGTCTTGCGGCAACGGTGCAGAGTGGGTCCGGCTCGATAGCGTCGGCGTCGTGGCTTTTCCGCGGCCCTCGGCCGAGCCGGTGCTTGTCGACGCAGTGCGCGAGGCGTGCCGGGAGGTGGCCGAGCAGGCCCGCCACGTGCGGATCAACGTCGACGCGATCGGGCTCTACGCCGAGGGTTTGCCCGCCGCGGCGGACGTGCCGGGCTTGGACCCGGTGGCGCACTTCATCGAGGGCGACGCGGAGGCGGTCGCCGCATTCGTGCTCTGCATCGACGCGATCAACTTCGGGTCTGGCTGGTGGCCGACGGTGCGCAAGCGGCCGGGCCGCTCGGGCTACCTGACGATGGCCAGCGGGCTCACGGACCGGTTCCGCGCCCGCGGCCCGTGGACGGCTCAGGCACTTGCCCACATCGAGGCCGACGAGCTCGCCGAGGTCCTCGACCAAGACCCCAGGCACGAGCTCTTGGCGCTGTTCGCCACGTCGCTGCGTGATCTCGGATCGCATGTGCGCGACGATGCCGACGGGAGCTTCCTTCGCCTGGTCACCGAAGCAGACGGCTCGGCCGTCACGCTGGCCACCCGGCTGGCCGGCTGGGACTGCTTCTTCGACGTCTCCCCGTACGCGGGCGGCCAGGTGCCGTTCTTCAAACGGGCGCAGCTGACCGCCGCCGACCTGAAGGCAGCCGGCGTCGCCCGCTTCGGCGACCTGGCCCGGCTGACCGCCTTCGCCGACAACCTCGTCCCCCACGTGCTCGCCGTCGACGGCGTGCTCGAACTCGACCCGGCGCTCGCACGACGGATCGCCGTCGGCGAGCTGCTGGTGCATGACTCGTCCGAGGAGGTCGAGTTGCGGGCCTGCGCCCTGCACGCCGTCGAGCTGCTCGTGGCAGCCACAGACTCTCGGCTGTGCGCCGCCGAGATCGACATGGTCATCTGGACCCGCGGGCAGCAACCCCACGTCAAAGCCCGTCCGCGGCCGCGCGCCCGGAGCACCGCGTACTAGAGCCGACAGCGCCCGCTCCGGCAGTGAGCGGCGCCTCGAGACCCACAGCGAGTTCTACCGCCTCGGGATGCATCTCAACGGATGCCCCCGCTGACGGATCCCTGAGTGGCACGTTGGCATGTCGTCTTGCAGGTCGGTGTGATGTGGCCTCGCTAGGCTCTGCGTGTGGCCGCTGAGGTCGAGTCGACGTGGGTCGCTGGCGTCGATGGACACGTCGAACCGGAGATGGCGAGTTCAGCGCTGCTCATCATCGATACCCAGGCTGATTTCGTCGACGGCGGCGCCAGCCCCATCGAGGGAACGACGGCGATCCTGCCGGCGTTGGCGTCGCTGCGCACAGCGTTCCTGCGAGCAGGTCGACCCGTCGTGCACGTGGTGCGGCTCTATGAGGATGACGACGTCGATCGGGTACGGCGCACAGCAATCGCCGCCGGCGCCAGAGTTGTCGCCCCCGGCTCCTACGGCTCCCAGGTGGTGCCCGAGCTACGCGAGCTCGCCGTCGCCGCACCAGACGCCAAGCGTCTGCTGGCCGGCGAGCTGGCAGACGTCGGCCCGCATGAGGTCGTCATGTGGAAGCCGCGCTGGAGCGCTTTTCACCGCACCCGCTTGCACGAGTACCTGACCGGGCTCGAGGTCAGCACCGTCGTCGTGGCTGGCTGCAACTTCCCGAACTGCCCGCGGGCCACCATCTACGACAGCAGCGCACACGACTACCGGGTACTCGTCCCCTCCGACGCCGTGTCCGGGGCCACCGCTCTGCATCTCGACGAGCTCGGCAAGATCGGCGTCCTGCACGCCAGCACCGCCACCATCACCGCGGCACTGGACCAACTGCCGAACAGGTAGGGCCAACCGAACGAGGCGCCCGCTGACCGATGGTCAATCGACACACGCGGTGGCCTCTCCCCGCATGGGTTGCCGCGGCACCGGGGAGAGGCCAAGCCGTGGCCGAGTCACCAGGCGACGGGACCGTTCTGGTCGATGAATCTGCCGGAGGGCGCATCGGCGGGGAGTGTCGCGGCGGTCACGATGATGGTGGCGGCTTGGTCCGGGGTCAGGGGTGCCTGCTCGCGGTTGACGGGTGTCAGGTCGGTCTGCACGAAGCCCGGGCAGACGGAGGTGACCTTGATGTCGGTGTCGGCGAGGGTCTTGGCCAAGCTGATCGTGACGCTGTTCAACGCCGCTTTGGATGCCTGGTAGGCCGGGACGATCATCTGGTAGTAGGGGGAGTCGGGATTCGCCTGGTCGTTGAGCGAGCCCATCGTGGTGGAGACGTTGACGATGCGGCCCATGGCACTGCGGCGTAGTAGCGGCAGGAAGGCTTCGGTGACCGCGACGGCGCCGAACAGGTTGGTCGCGAACGTCGCCTGGAAGACCTGCGAGTCGGCGAAGTCGTGCTCAGTGGTGGCGCTGGCTTCGGGCAGCACCCCGGCGTTGTTCACCAGGACGTCGAGGCGGCCGTGCTGGCGCTGGACCTGCTCGGCCGCGGCGGCGATGCTCGAGGCAACGTCGACGTCCAGCGGCAGGGCTTGCGCGTCGAGGCCTTCGTCGCGCAGCACCGCGGCTGCCGCGTCCGTCCGGTTCTGGTCCCGGCCGGTGAGGATGACGCAGTTGCCGGTCTTGGCCAGCGCGCGGGCGGCAGCGAAACCCAGCCCGCGGCTGGCACCGGTCACAAGTGCGATCGACATATCTCTCTCCGATATCGAGGTGGGCTCACGCCCAGACATCGGGCGGTGAGCTGAACGCGTCGCGTTCCACGAGGTAGACGCGGGACAGAGCCGATACGTGAGGTCCGAACCCGAAAACTTCTGCGCGCGGTCGCGCGCTGCCGTCAGGCTGTCAAGGGCACCACATGGTCGAGCGAACGGTGAGCCTCAGGCGTCGACGCGGTGACGGGGCCGGCCGCAAGTACTCGATGTGCCGATCTCACGTCCTGCTGGCGGTGGGCGTCTTCCTGGTGAGCGCTTTCTGATGGAAGCGACACCACGACCGCGAGGGAAGGGAACGACACTATGTCAATCGAGGAGAACAAGGCCATCGTCGGACGCTGGTTCACCGAGTTCTGGGGCGCGGACTTCAACCCCGCGGTCATCGACGAGCTCGCCGCGCCCGACATCCGCTTCGAGTACTCGCTGCACGCGCCGTGCCGCGGCCGCGAGCAGGTGCGCGCGTTCGCCACGAAGTTCCGGGCGGCGTTCCCGGACCTGGCGTTCGAAGGCATCGCTGACCTGATCGCCGAGGGCGACTACGTCGTGGGTCAGTGGATCGGCGGCGGCACCCAGACCGGTGCCGCGTTCGATGACATGCCGCTCGGTGCGCTGCCGGCGGGCACCGGCAAGACGATGCGGTTCACCGGGACCACGATCCTCAAGGTCGAGGATGGTCTGATCACCGAGGAGATCGGTCTCGACGACGGCGTCACCGTGCTGCGGCAGCTCGGCTTGGTCACTGAGGCCTGACCGACCCCGCCAGCCAGTGACACACGCGGGCGGGGAGGCCCGGCCCCGTGCAATCGCGCCTGGTCGAGCGGGCCGCGGCGAACATGACAGCGCCGCGGCCTGTCCTCGTTCTAGGTTCGCCCAATTCGGTGGAGGCGCCGCGCGGGCGACGGAGGGCCGCCCGTGACGGAGCAGGCCATGAGGATCAGCCACTGACCTCACAGAACCTACGGATGGGGCGTTGACCAGGTATGGCAGGCAAGCAGTCGTTCGAGGCGATAGTCGCAACGCACGGCGCCGTGGTGTTCCGTGTCTGCCGGGCCGTGCTCGGACCGGTCGACGCCGACGACGCCTGGTCCGAGACGTTCCTGTCCGCGATGAACGCCTACGTCGAGCTGCCAGCCGACGCGAACGTGCAGGCGTGGCTGGTGACCATCGCGCACCGCAAGGCCATCGACGGCACCCGCGCGGCCGCCCGCCGCGCGATCCCCGTCGCCGAGATACCGGACACCGCAGCCGCAGCAGCGGACAGTCGCGACCTCGACCTGGCCGCCGCCCTGGCCGAGCTTCCGGACAAGCAGAAGCAGGCCGTCGCCTACCACTACCTCGCCGGGCTGCCCTACACCGACGTCGCCGCCATCCTCGGCGGCAGCACCGACGCCGCCCGCCGCGCTGCGGCCGACGGCATCAACACACTGCGACGCTCCTACGCGAGCGCCGCCGCACGGAGAGCAGGACCCTGATGAGCACCGACGACGACGTAACCGGCGAGCTGACGCGTGCGCTCACCGGCAGTCCTGACCACCTACGCCGGCTGCACGACCGGCTGGCTGCCGCCGCGCAGAACGAGGGCATCCTCGACGTCGCCTACCGCACCCTCGACACACCGCTCGGCTCGCTGTTGTTGGCCGCGACCGAGCAGGGCCTGGTCAAGGTGGCCTACGCCGTCCAGGATCACGACACGGTGCGGGAGCAGCTGGCGAGCACCATAAGCCCCCGGCTGCTGCGATCCCCGGCCCGCCTCGACTCCGCCGCCCGCGAGCTCGAGGAGTACTTCGCCGGCCAGCGGACCACCTTCGACCTGTCGCTGGACCTCCAGCTCGCCCACGGCTTCCGCCGGGACGTGCTGACCCACCTGCGCGACATCGCCTACGGAACGACCGCCAGCTACGCCACCCTGGCCGCCGCCGCCGGCAGCCCCAAGGCATTCCGGGCCGCCGGGTCGGCGTGCGCCACCAACCCACTGCCGATCGTGGTGCCCTGCCACCGCGCCGTACTCAGCGACGGCAGCCTCGGCCGGTACGTCGGCGGCGAAGACGCCAAGCGAATCCTGCTCACCCTGGAGGAAGCTGCATGACCGCTACCCAAGCGAAGACAGCCACCACAGCGCAGGCCTGGCGGGACCACGTCGACGCCACCGACTGGAATGCGATCCGCTTCGAGTTGGACGCCTACGGCTGCGCCCTGACCGGGCCGCTGCTCACCCCGACCGAGGCGGCCCAGATCGCGGCGCTCTACCCCGACGACTCCCGGTTCCGCTCGACCATCAACATGGGCCGGCACCGCTTCGGTGAAGGCGAGTACCGGTACTTCGCCGAACCGTTCCCCGATGCCGTGGTCGCCTTGAAGCAGGCGCTCTACCCCAGACTGCTGCCGATCGCCCGCGAGTGGTGGACCCGGCTGGGCCGCGACACGCCGTGGCCGGACAATCTCGACGACTGGCTGGACATGTGCCACGCCGCCGGGCAGACCAAGTCCACGCCGATCCTGCTCAAGTACGGCCAGGGTGACTGGAACGCCCTGCACCGCGACCTCTACGGCGAGCTGGTGTTCCCACTGCAGATCGTGATCAACCTCAACGCCCCAGGCGTCGACCACACCGGTGGGGAGTTCCTGCTCTACGAGCAGCGCCCGCGGGCCCAGTCCCGCGGCACCGCCACCCTCATCCCGCACGGCCACGGACTCGTGTTCACCACCCGCGACCGGCCCGTGCCCTCCAAACGGGGCTGGTCGACCGCACCCGTGCGGCACGGCGTATCCGTGATCCGCTCCGGGCAACGTTTCACCCTCGGCCTCGTGTTCCACGACGCGGCGTAACGCCGGACGCCCCCACGACCGCCGGCGCCAAATCAGAGTCAACGCGTGACGACGAAGCTGTGTCTGTGAGGGATCGGCTTGTGCGACTCCGATGATCTTGTCTGGCGGCGGCGTGAGCGGTGCCGCTGGACGTTGCACTCTGGCACGGCGCTGGTTGACGCGCTGGCTAGAGCTGATGGCCGGTGGTGCTGTCAACGTGGTCTGGGATCGCGCCCTCGTGCCGGTCGCCGGTTGTGGACGTTCCGGAGGGCTCAAACATCAGGATCGAGCCCCCGGGTGAGGACGGCTTGTGCTCGGTGCCCTTGGGCACGACGAACGTGTCGTCCTTGCGCAGGACCACTGTGGTCTCAGTCCCGTCGGCCGCGCGAAGAGAGACATCGAACTGTCCGTCGAGAACGAGGAAGAACTCATCGGTGTCCTCGTGGACGTGCCACACGTGCTCGCCCAAGGTGTGAGCGATCCGTACGTCGTAGTCGTTCATGTGGGCCACGATCCGGGGGCTATAGACCTCGTCGAAGCTGGCGAGCGCGTCGCCGAGAGATATGGGCTGAAGGGTCATGCTCCCATCGTGGGGTTGAGGCCGGACTTGGCGTGAGTGCTACGAATAGCAGATGGCGAAAGAATCCTCGCAACTGAGAGGTCAGAACGCGACGCACCGCGTCGTGGTCATCGTCGACGAGCACTCCAACCCGTTCGAGCTCGGCTGCGCGACGGAGATCTTCGGGCTGCACCGCCCAGAACTCGGGAACGACCTATACGACTTCCGGCTGTGCTCGCCCACCCCAAGGACGCTCATGCGCGACGGGTTCTTCATCCTCACCGCCGTCGCGGGAATGGACGCGGTGGACTCCGCGGACACTGTCATCGTCCCGAACCGCCCCGACGTGGAAGTGCCGAGAAGGCCCGCCGTCCTCGACGCCATCCGCCGAGCGCACAACCATGGCGCCCGGCTCGTCGGATTCTGCAGCGGGGCGTTCACCCTGGCTGAAGCCGGCGTCCTCGACGGGCGGCGAGCCACCGCGCACTGGCAGTGGGCCGACGAGTTCCGCGCGCGCTTCCCTGAGGTCAAGCTCCAGGACGACGTGTTGTTCATCGACGACGGCGACATCCTGACCGCGGCCGGCAGCGCCGCCGCCCTCGATCTGGGCCTGCACATCGTCCGCCGCGACCACGGCGCGGAGATCGCCAACCGGGTGAGCCGGCGACTGGTATTCGCCGCGCACCGCGACGGCGGGCAACGTCAGTTCGTAGAACGGCCCATGCCGGCGCGGCCAGACCGATCCCTAGGGCCACTGTTGTCCTGGGCGCAGCAGCAGCTGGACCGGCCGCTGTCGATCACCGACCTCGCCACCCACGCCGGCCTCAGCCCGGCGACCCTGCACCGCCGCTTCCGGGCCGAGCTGGGCACCACACCGCTCGCCTGGCTGACCGCAGAGCGTGTCACGCTCGCCTGTCGCCTGCTCGAACACGGCGACGTGAGCCTGGACGCAGTCGCCCGACACAGCGGACTCGGCACGACGGCGAACCTGCGCATCCTGATCCGCCGTCGGACCGCGCTCACCCCCAGCGCGTATCAGCAACGGTTCGGAGCAGCGCAGGCCGACCACTCAGTCCCTAGAGAATCGACCAAGTCCGGTTAAGGATCCGCTTGCCGGTCGTCGTTGCGGCACGGCCTCGACGACGCAGACTGAAGCCGTGTCGGCTCGTCTGCCGCCTCGCTCAGCGGTCCGGATCTTCCGGCACCTCATAGAGGCAGCTGCGGGTCGGCGCGTCGAGGTTGGCCATGTCGGCGGTTGCGGCGCGGCCCTCTGGCGAGGCGAAGGCCCGCTCGACGGCTTCCCAGTCCGGCCAGGTGACCTCCACGACCTGGTGGTACGCGGACCCGCGGACGGCCCGCGGCGCCCGGTTCACCGTGTAGCTGAGGATGCCCGGCAGGCGAGCCGTCAGCAGCTGGTGCACCTCGCGGTAGTGGCGGTCGAACGCCCACGGATCGCGCGGGATGTCGTAGGTGATGAGGAACCTGATCACGACCGCGCCTCCGGCTCCGGCGCGAGCACGGCGAGGACCGCCGGGCCGACGTGTTCGCTGGAGAGAAGCGTCAGCTCACGGCGGCCCCGGAACAACCCACGACCGGCACCGAGAACAGTCGGGAAGGTCAGCAGCCGGTATTCCTCGACCAGCCCCTGATCCGCCAGCTCGGCCGCGACCGACCTGCTGCCGATCACCACGATGTCGGCGGTGGCGAGCTCGCGTCGTACCCACTCGGCCAGCGGCGCGTCGATCGCGCGGGAGTGCGCCCACTCGGCCTCGTCCACGGGCCGGTGGGTAACCACGGCTTTGGTAGCGGCGTTCATCGCCTGGGAGAACGGGTCGTCGCGGTGGGGCCACAGGGTCCGGAAGTGGTCCCAGGTATGACGCCCGAACAGTAGCGTGCCGTGTTCGAGGATCGGGCCGAGTCGGAACTTGTCGCCGGCGACGGCCTGCGGGCCGTGCCGCATGGCCCAGCCGCCGAACGGTGTCCCGTCCGAGCCGTCGGGGTCCTCGACGACGCCGTCGAGGGTGGTGAACGAGGTGACGATCAGGCGTCCCATAGGGGGCGCTCCTTCCGTAAGTGCGACGAGAGATCACCGCTATCTACGGATGAGCGCGCCGAAACTCATCGCTCTTGCGAAGGTTGCTCCTCGAAGAGTGCGAACAGCCGGTCGTCGCGGTAGACCAGCACGTGGTCGATCGCCCCGCTCTCGTCGGCCGCGAACAGCTGCAGCGTGTGCGCGACGCAGCGGCCGCCGTCGACGGCGTACAGGAGGAGGCCGGGCTGGCCGCCGGCCTCCACCAGGCGGGTCGCCCAGTCGGTGCCGCGCCAGGAGAATAGGTGGGCCATGAAGTCGCGGTACTGCTCCACGCCGCGCGACCACGCCGGCACCGGGGGCATCTCCAGGACCACGTCGGCCGACACCAGGGAGACCAGCGTCTGCACCTCGCCACGCTCGATGGCTGCGGCGTAGCGCGCGACGCGGTCGCGGTCGACGGTCCCGGCCGGTGGCGCGCCGTCGCGGAGGGTGGCCCGCGCCCGCTGGAGGGCGGAGTTGACCGCGGCCACCGTGGTGTCGAGCACGGCCGCGGTGTCCGCGGCGGAGAAGCCGAGCAACTCGCGCAGCGTGAAGGCGCCGCGCTGGGTCGCGGGCAGCGACTGCAGCAGCCGGGTGACCGCGAACCGGACCTCATCAGAGTGCTCCGCGACCTCCTCCACGACCGAGCCGCCGAACCAGCCAGCCGGCGCCGGCATCAGCCACGGCACGTCGAGCGCCGGGACCAGCGGGGCGCCGACGTCGATCCCGGACTCCTGCAGGTCCCGCGGCAGCGGCCGGCGCCCGGTCTCGCGGAGCCGGTCGATGCAGAGGTTGCGGGCGATCCGGAAGCACCAGGTGGTCAGGCTGGACCGGGTCTCGTCGTACTGCTCGCGGGAGCGCCAAGCTCGCTCGAGGACGTCTTGGACGGCATCCTCGGCGTCGAACGGCGAGCCCAGCATCTGGTAGCAGAACGACCCCAACGGGCCGCGCAGTCCATCCAGCTGTTCCGCCGTGACCGCGCCCATGGGGCGATGGTGTCAGGTCAGCGGTTTAGAGCCTTCTTGGAAGGCTCGCCGTGGCTCGCGAAGATTCTCCGGTCGGCCCGGCTGGTTTCGGGGCTGGTTGTCAGCGTTGCCGGCGGCGAGGATGTGGCTGTTCGTCCCGGTAGGACACCGAACTCCTCTGTGGTGCCTGCGAGCCTGTAGGTCAGCATGGTGGCGGAGGGCTTCCACGGGAACCGTGGAATGTTGCTTCGAGCACGAGCATCAGACTTCTGAACTTTCCTGCCCTCCCCGGGACGGACGCCGGTTTTTCGACGTGCGAGTCAACAGGGAGATGGTGGTTGTGGATCTTGTTCACCCCCGGTGCGCGGGGATC
>JAABUP010007704.1_pt1 | contig 14225 bp, 13 predicted proteins | sample 5559201 | NCBI WGS metagenome assembly JAABUP01 (sample SAMN10711887, study PRJNA513373) | rock metagenome | isolation source: Antarctica rocks | place: Antarctica | reverse complement strand
GATTGTGTTATTGAAGTTTTCAGTGAGTTTTACATATAAATTGCAATAAAATCAACAAAATTCTTAGTTTTGTCACTGTTACAGTGTTTATTCATAATTTTATCAATTACATATGCATTTGCTCAGTGACACACTCAATTTTCAAAAGATTGAAAGATCTATATATAAAGTATGATTCTGTATACTCAGATTATAAAACTAAATTGTGATTGTAAAGTAATTATGATATTTGTGATTTTTGAAATCTTGAGCATTCAGAAAAAAAGTGGGTTTTTGAGCATCATGAACGGCCCAGAGTTTTTGTCCCTACTGTAAGCTGATGTATGACATTACATGCAAGAACTTCTTATTATTGTTGCGGAGCTTTCTTAACTGCTGTCTCTGAATCTTCTTCCTTCCTGACCTGGTGCCGCTGCAGTAACCCCATTCAGTACAGATGTTTTGAGTACTCCGTGAGAGCCTCAAGAAACTGAGTCTCCTCTGAATCCTAGAAGAGAGGAAGAATGTAACTTAGCTACATGTAGTAATTGAAGTCTTATTCGACTCCCAATTGATGTTGTCAACGTTGTTTTAGTAGGAGGGGTATTACCGAGTCATTTGTAAGGTGATGGGGTACACATAAGTCCGAGGGGTCCTAAATTCAAAGGTAGGGGTATACCTGAGGTATTCACCGCAAATATATCTACTCTCAACATTATCTACTCTGTACTCTTAGCTTGAAATAACCTTTTTTACTATCAGCTCAAACCTGCTCAGCGTCCCACTATTCTTCTACAAATCATATCTCACTCACCCTGAATGATAGATGAGAACCTGCTCGGCTGTCCGCAGTGATGCTGCACGCGAGGAATGCGGCGTGCCCCTGGATAGTCCAGTGTTCTTAAAGTCTTACAAGTATGATAAGTGTATTCCCTGCGTCTGCAAATTTCTTCACGTTGCTTCCACTCATTTCTTCATATCTTTGCCATCTTTCTCTAGATTGAAAATAAGGCTGTCGTGTGAAGGTCTCTCAAGTCCTTTGCAGTTCCAATAATTGTCCTCTTTCTATTGCAACGCCAGTGACCATGAAGTCCTCCATCATCACCTCCCTCTCAGTCCTCCTCCCTCTGGCGTCCGGTCATTTCAATCTCAACTACCCCACTGCTCGCGGGTTCAACGAAGACCTTCTTGGCAACTTCCCTTGCGGCGGCCAGAACTCCGCTTCTCCCAACCGTACCTTATGGCCTACGAAGGGCGGTCCCATCCAGCTCAAAATGGGCCACGTCACGGCTTCCGTTCAAGTCTTTCTCGGGTTGGGCAACGACGTGGGGAGTGACTTCAATATCACCCTGGTGCCGATATTCCAGGAACAGGGGCTGGGTCAATTCTGTATGAGCAATGTGATGGTGCCGAGCGATCTGAAGATCACGGACGGCCAGAATGCCACAATACAAGTCGTCACGAACGGTGATCCGGTTGGCGGTCTATATAATGTATGCTCTCTTTTCTTGACGTCTTCCTCCCTCCACTCCGTCGCTGATCTTTCTTGTCATAGTGCGCAGATATCACCTTCACCTCCGGCACGGCAACCCCCTCCCAGTGCATCAATGGCACGGGCGTGTCCGCAGCACCATATACCGGCAAATCCAAGAACGCCAACGAGACGGATGCGACAGGCACAGCGTCGGCTTCTCCGGCGTCGGGTTCTGCTACGGCGTCGTCAGCGTCAAGTTCGCACACAGGAGCTGCGGCGAGGGTGGGGCTCGGGACTTGGGGATTAGTCGGGGGCATGGTGGTCGGGGGTGCCGCTCTGCTCTAAAGATTGGTGGCTTCATCAAGCGTGTTGTGACATTGTTTGCCGGTGCTCGGGATTGAGGTGTGCTAGCAGATCAAGATTTACTTCCTTCGAACAACTATTGCAATCAAATTTCGGTTACCGTGATCATGCCAAATATGAGGCCGGTTCGACAACCGCCGGTGCCAGCATTGGAAACTGTGACTATTCGGGCCTTGTATAACTATTCAAATCCATTTGATGCGTACCAAGCAATGACTACTGTTGTGACGACTCAGAGTTCCGTCAAAGTTACGCCCACTTGGCAAGACGAGACGAGGAAGACGTGTTACAAAAGCTGCGAACAGGAAGAAAGCTCAGAGTGGGCTTCGGACGAATGCAACTTGCCGATACTAGCAATCCCAGACAGCGACAGGGTTTGTTATGATACATCTCAGGAGTGAAAGAGCCTCGCAGCTTACACGTGAGTCAGCGCCATGCAGTGAGGCGACAGGGAAATGAACCAGTGCCCTGGATGACAGATTGAGCCTTTGGAAAGTGCGTCACTAATATACATTCCCATGAAAAAGATAAAGAAGCGCTCAAATGTTGAAGTGTAATTTGTAACAATAGCGAAGCAGGTACACTGACTTTCACTCAACGGAGATGCTCTGACGTTCGCAGCAGCCGATCAACGGCACTCTCTGCAAAAGTTCCATGCCACCATCGATTTACTGTTTACAACATCTGTCCGGTGACTTTACCCTCTCCATCGACTCCAAGATTCAACAATGCTTCGTGCTTCCAGGGCAGCCAGACTCCTTAAAATATGTCTTGCTATGTAGCCCAACCCCATCGCAGATGCGCTCAAGCGGCGGAAGTGAAGTCCACATCTCTTTTGCTGTGTTATTGATCACACTGAATGATCATTTGATTTCATTCGTCCAGCAACCCACAAAAATCCGACCCCAAGTATGTATCCAGCCAATACCAGAACTTCCAGTAGAAGCTTGCTCTTGCCCAATCGAATTCTCCATTATCAAGTCTTGGTACTGCGTTCCCAATGATATCCCCCTGCATCCAAGCAGCAAGAGGCATTTGTCCGATTAGTCGTTCTGACCATGAAGGTTGAGGTAGGAAAGCTTCGGAGGCTGGTCTGATAGAAGCCGGCGTCGCCGACGGTATGGCTGTTAAGACACGATTTCCGGAGCGGTGGAGAGAGCGGTTCGTTTGTGTGGAAGCGGTGGCGCTGCTTGTTATGGCCAGCGAAGAACTACGCTGTCGTACATTAGGATTTTCCACACCAGTCGCGGTGGCCGAAGACGCGGTGGAGGAGGAGGCTGAAGGAGGTCCAACTGCTTCTTCGGCTTGTGGTTGCACTCGAGAGGTAGTGTTCGAGGTAAAGGACCTTTGTAGGGTGGCTGCTCCACTTGGGGCACCGTTGGTATCATGGAGGGACGGCACAGACGGAGGCGAGCTAAGTGTTCGTAAAGACCGTTCTGTAGGCCTGGGCGCACCCAGGAGGCCTTGATCTCGGTCTTCGTCTCTGACTAGGATTGGAGCATCTCGCTCTGGCGCAACCGCACGGTATGGCTCAGCATAAACCCAAGCACCTTGTATGAGGTGTGGTGAATAATAGCACGCTCTGTCTGCGGCTTCAGCCGAGTCAAATGTGACCTTGATCCAACAGTTTCCGACGTGGCATTGAGAGGCTTTTTTCCGCTCTGCACGAGTAAGAGCTCGTGGATGGACAAAACTGCTGTTACTCAGGTTGGAAGGATATCGCATGCGTTCCTGTGGAGGCTGACGTTCGTAGTCTTCACAGATCATGCCGAAAGAAACCTTCTCGTAGTGTGCTATAGCCGCCCACTGATGACCTGGATGATATCCATAGAGCATGACCTCTGTAGGTTCTTTGGCGATCGATGTACTGAGATTGCTTGGCGCGACATTACCATCGATAGGTGCGAGAGGCCCGGATTGAGAGGCAGTGGAAGTGGAGCCATGAGCTTGCTGAGCTGCTTCCTTTCTGGCCTCATCATATCGCTGTGCCGCAAAGAACGCTTCAACATTTGGGTCTTCCTTCTTAGCCGGGGTCGCTGCTCTCGATCGGGTCGATCCTTTACGTCGTATGGATCTGCCGAAGGGTCCTTTCTCTTCAGGCGGTCTTCGGGAATTGTGGGATTCGCTAGACAAGGCCACGAGTGTTAGTCGTTGTCGCTGAAGGTAAGAGGTGTAGAGTAGACAAACTCTAGGTATTCGTAAGCCCACGGCAGACGATTTCCTTTCGAATCGAAGGCACGCTCTTCGAGAGGTACACCATGAACCTGCATACCGGCGTTGGGGTGCTTCTTGAGTACCTGTTCGAGTCTGCGCCTTTTCGCGATCGACGTGTCTTCGCTAAGTTTGCGCTTCGCGACTGTGGGGATGGGAAGTCTAAGATGAAGGGAAAACACGCCAAGACATTAGCGAGATTGCCGAGCAACTTCTCGATGTGGGCCTGTAGTTACAGGTAACGTTACTTACCCGCAATTCGCATCTGCCATGCAGCGAGCGAAGAACAAGGGAGATTCGAACTCCGTGCGTGCCAGCATCTCGTCTTTCTCCGTACCTGGCAACATCCTCTTTATATTTGACATGACTAGCCAGTCCGGGGACAAGGAGGGGTCTCTTGCCCATCTTGACCTATACAATATCCGGTCCAACCAGGTATCATCCGGGCGACTGGCCAGCTGTGCACAGTCTTCCGTCCACCGGCGGATGCCTTCTTCAAAGAGCAGTTGTCGTCCATCACATGCCCACGCGGCTATGCACCCTAGTAGCTCTCCATCGGCTCCATCTGGTACGCGCCAGACGTCGACTAATGTTGGATCTTTGGAAATCACGTCTAATTTCCGCGCGTCTACTTCCCATCTGCCCCGAAGTAGCTCGTGGCCACGGGTATCGTGGCCGGCTACGTCCCTTGGGTGACGACCAGAATTTTGGAAGTATAGCCCAATTAGAACTTCCCACAAGTCTGGATAACGGTGAGCCCAACAGACCAGCTGCCGGATCTCTGGCACCACTTCTTCGTATTTAGTTATTGGTGCAAGAGTGAAAGAGATGGTCGTTGGTACGACGGCGTAAGGAGGGGAACGAGCCTGACTGGTGGTGTGAAAGAGAGGAGCCTGGCCGGTGGTGTGAAGGAAATGAGCTTGGCTGATGGTAGCCGCCGTAGGAGGGAGGCGCTGACGCTGAGAGTGTCGCTTTTGCGTGCTCCTGTGTGCCACAGCAGGGTTAGAAGCAAGCGGGACTGGAGCTGTAGGAGCCGCGCCAGCAGCTCGTCTTCAGCACCTTTCGTCAGTACAACTTGCTCGTCGTGCTGGTGGTACACTTACATGGTTTGGTTATGGCCGAGGCCACTTGATGCCTGGCCCTCTTCGTCTTCATGTGTAGCCTCCATTGGGTAATCGAGGTCGTACCCGGGTCGAGGCTTTGGGGACTTGCCCGCTGCCTCGAGTCCTTGTCTCTTCTCCGGCGACTGTCTCTGGAACCACCATAAATAGTCACGAGATCCGGTGTCTCGAGGTTGATCAGCCATATCTCGCGATTAATCTGTAATTGTTTCCGATGCTGTGTGATCTAGAGAGAACAAGAACTGTAACTGCTGTCGATGCTATTTGGTCTGAGCAAGAAATGAAATGAAACTGACAGATTCCGTTGGCAACATGCAATTGGAACGGAAGTAGCAATTTGAGTCTTCAGACATGGTGAAATACCACTCAATAGCAGTTGTGGTTATTGTCTCGTATGGCTATTCTATTGAGGCTGACAATATTGCACCACAGCACCTCAATAGCAAACTACGGGTTTAGGATCCTATTGTCACCTTTCGACCACAGAATCTGAGGGACAACACCTGTCCGCTGAATGGTATCACTGACCGAAGCTTCGCAAGACTGCTATCATGTTGCTCGTGGCTGGCTGTTCTACCGACTCTAGCGTCATCAGTATGCGATGATCAGGATCATAGCCTCATGAAGGTCCTCATCACGCCGATATGGTCACTAAGAATGGCGATCCCAATTAGTAAGCCATAATCAGAGCACTGAGGTTCGAGCCAGTGTGCAGTAATGAGCTTGCTGTCAGTTGAGGCCAAGTACGATATGCCAGAGATTAGACTTGCAGAACCTGCTGCCGAGTTTGCAAAATGTTGTTGCACCAAGGTATCGCTAACTCTTGAGAACCGCTTTTCACTATCATAAAGCATTTCATATCATCAATAATATTCGAACTGGTGTTATCATATAAAATTTCTGCCATCCAACATCGAACTGGATATACCAGGGAAGATTCCCGAGCCCGGACACCATGGAGATATCTTGAGATACCCGAGCAGCGCAGGGCCGTAACCCTATCTCCATCGTCCGAGAGTACCTTGCTATTCCGGTTTTGGTTTCAAAATTTTCAGAACCCGGCCGGCATCGTGTTAGCATACATAGTTACCCGAGGATAGCGTCCCAGGTTGGACGGATAGTGTATTGTTTCATCTAATTGACAGCGTTCTTCGCCGCGGCTTGGGGGTTCTCCGCAATTCCCTTCACTGTGTCGGTTGCGTCCTTCACATCTAACTTCACCTCCTGTGCAGCCGTGGTGCCCTTGAGACTCCTCTGATACAGTAAAATCCTAGTGACTTGCGTGATGCCCACACAGCCAAGGAAGAAGTTAACGGTCGCCAAGCTAGGAAACCCGTACTGTCAGCGACAGAACGCTCTCTTGATCTTAGGTAATGTAGCACGTACAGGATATTCTGGGGTTTGATGATGAAGCACCAACGTGTCCATATTGCGCCAGTACATGTGAGGGCAACATTCTGTGTGAGCGATAGATTTTCGGCGGGACGGGAGAAGTCGCTAACACCTGCGAGGACAATGGACCACTGAATATGTGTGAGCTCAAGCAGCTTATCTAGCCCTCTATCAACAGAAGAATCTACCTTCATCACTGGTGCCCTAGCTAAGATGTTAGCTGCGATCTGTGAAGTCAGTAGGGAATGCACATACCAGAAGTGGACGGTCTTGACGCCCACGGGACTGTTCCATAGTCTCTGAAACATGCTCTGAGTATGCGGCGTTGGTGCTGCGTCAACTGCCTGGTATCTGCGTCCTAGAGGCTTTCTGAACGGTGTTTTTGTGGCCCTGGAGAGCTGGAAAAGGCGAAGGCCTGCTCGTGAAGACATCGTGCACGGGTGTATCGACAGATTAAGTCTCGAACTGTTGCAGACAGTCTTCGCGTGGTTCAGCGAGATGATCGAGAAGCTTTATCGCTTTTGGACTCGGCAATTGAAAGCAATGAGGTTGCAGTGTGGTTATCTCTGCCTCATGTTGCGCTAATGACGAAGCATAATCAGTGCTACCTTAGTTGCACAAATTGGATCGCCAACATGGGAGCTTCATGCAGTTAGCGTAGGAGACATTAATGAGCTCTTACTCCGATAATTCATCTTCGTCATCAGCCTTCGCGCTCAAGTGCCCTCGAGTCATGTCAGGGAAGTACGCGTTTACGAGAAACTTGAAGGAAGTGCGCTTTCTCTTCTGTCAGACCTCAGAGCACAGTTCTGCTACTAGGTACTGTTGTGGACAATTGCCAGATCGGTGAATTGTCCGCTCTGCTGACGCTGTGTAGGTCGTTCCTTACAAGAGCCTATCCTACAATGAAGAAAAACAACCCACATACTCCAATCATGTTGAGGGAGGCATTGGGGACAGAGCCCAGGGTATACGCACGATACGGTATGTCAATGTGTCCAGCTTATTGCTAGGGTGCAGAGCTGACGTGTAACACCTAGGTCATGGCAAAGAGAAGCAGGCATCCCTATCAGGTAGGTCGTCTTACTTTGGGTGTCAGCGGGTTCACGTTCGCTGAAGACTTAGCCAGGGTTAACGGACAAGGAGATTGAAGACAAGGTCACAGGTTTAGTCAAAACAGATATATAAGGCGCGACGTTGCTTATACTGGACCAAACATGATCCAATGAAAAGCGTCTCAAATAGCGCTAGCTGCGCGTTGCGCCCTTGGTCGTTCTGTCCTTTTGAAACACTTCCTGTCCTACAATGTGCCCTCCTTCACCTGACAGCGATGTTCCCAAATCTATACTGCGCCCAACTCAGACTTCCCTCCTTGAGCGTCCACAATCTTTCTCCCAGATCATCTCCAGCTGCTCCCGCGCCCACAAATATCGGCAGCAGATGGTCGAAACCCGGATGCGCTTGTCTGGCGTCTGGCCTTCTCAAGAGTTCAGCCATTCTCTGCTCGCGCTCGGAAGCGCTGACTGTCACGGCGTCTTTCAACGCTTCATCGAAGCTTGTGGTGTATGGCATCGGTGTCGGATCGCGTACTGTTCGGTGCAGGTCCCGTAGGTTGTGGACCGCCATGCCGGAAACGATAATCTGTATGTTCTGTTCGCGCAAGGCGCTGACGGCTTGACCTAGGCGGTAGTGTTCGACGGGCTCCTCGGTATCGAAGAGCGATACTTGCACAATTGGGACATTCAAGGGGTTCTCCGCAGGATCGAATGCTGACACCACCGAGTCAGATCAGTCCCCCAGCGCCTCGCTAGCGCACGTACCGCATTTGAAGCTCGCCCATACTCCGTGGTCAAGCCCGCGCGTGACACCTTCCACCTCGATGCCAGCACGTCTCAACAAGGCCATGACCTCCTCAGCTACCGCCTTGCTCCCAACATTGGCGTATTTTTCTCTATAATAATTGCCTGGAAATCCATAGAAGCTTTATAACATACATTACATTAGCTCTGCTACTGGATGTGCGGATCTTGGTCGATTTCCACGTACTCGTAGATCAGATCGGTCTTTTCAGCGGTGTTCACCTCAAGCTTGTTCCGCCCAGCCTGCCAATGCGCCGAAAAGACCACGACGGCCTTGGGTCTGACTTTTGCTGTGATTTCTTTGCCGATCTCCTGAAGTTTCTTGTAGGCTGGGTGGTCCGTCTGGTACATGATGTTCGGCTTGATCCACTTCTTAGTACATGATGGCATGAGCAGAGCCCCGACGTGAGTTGTGACATACGCCACCGTGGCTGAGAAAATAGACCGGCGTTTTCATACTGGTCATGCTTAGCACGTCAGGATGATTTCTTGAAGTTCGTCCAAGCAATCAGGGGACGCTGGATGTTGACGGGCGGCGAAATGCGGGTAAAATGCAGAAGCTCAAGCGGTGATAGAACGAGTGCCACAAGAATGCAAAGAGATATCAGAAGCAGTGGAGATCGATTAGTGAAGGTTAGAAAGGGCATGGAAATATTCAACAGCATGAGTCCTGTCTCGAAAACGGCAGAGAGCTCTTACAATACCTTATACTTATAATATCATTACTAAGGTGATGGCGCAGCGAATCACAATACCTTAAGTAATAATCACGATATTATTAGTGCAATGCGGGTCGATACTTGTTGGACGTAATAGGGTCAGAATGGACGTCCTTGTATTGCTTAGGTTGCTAGAATAATATCTACCTAGCTAAGTTTTATGTGTGCCGGGATCACATGACCTCAAAATGAAACCTAAAATGATCTGATGCAGGACTGCACAATTTCCAACAATACTCTACCAATGCCCGTGCGGCTTCGTTTGATCGGGGTTGCTCACGTAAAGGTAAACCTTGAAGTACATGTATTCAGCCCCGGAAATAGTGAAAATTGCAGACGGTCGCTCGAGTTGTTTGATATATGCGGCACAGCACGTACTATGATCCAGCCATAGAAACGCCGTAGCAGGCCTAACTACGCCTAGAAAGGTCATATAGATTACCAGTGACGGTCGTGCTCGACGTATCCTTTCCCAACGCCCCTTGAAGGCGCAATTAAGTGCCATACGTACAGCATGCCGTACCAAGATCATAATATCATAGAGATCCGAACCGACTGGTCCAGAAGCCGGCCTCCTACATGACGACGCAATCACCTTCGGACTGTTTGTTGACCGCTGAGCGAGAAACTCTGGATTTCTGCATCTTAGCGCCGCCTTTCCGCAGGTCTTCTAAACGCTCACGAGCTTTCGGAAAGTTCTGTGCTGTTTATGTGTCAGCACGCTAGAATCGACCTCTAGAGAACCTTCACTGACAAGCTGCGCGCCAATACCATCTCTTTGCGTCTTCAATATTGGCTGGAGCGCCAATACCGACCTCTGTAAAGTAGCCCATTGCATACTCTGCCTTTGCCAGACCAGCGTGTGCCGCCTTGCGTGCCCATAGATAAGCTTCGGTATCGCTCTGTTGTAGGACACCCTCGGACCCAGTGAGATACCATCCGCTTAAAGCAAGTTCACTCTGATGTTCTTCTCGAACCGCTGCACGACTGTACCAAGCGATGCTCTGCCGTGGATCGATGGCGCAGCCCATGAGCCCGTACTCGTAAGCGCAGCCCAAGCGGAACTGAGAAAACTTGTAACCGAGTTCAGCAGCCTGTGTGAAAAGTTGCTTTGAATATTGTTCGTCTCGGATGATGTGGTCGTTCCCACTGGCATTCTCGTATAGAAGGCCCTAGATAGTCATCAGCTGAGAACAGTGTAGACAGGAGGAGGAACAGCTACCAGTTCGTGTAATGCGTGAGGGTTTTCCTCGTCGGCAAGATCCGCTGCTCGCTTCAGCCAAACGATTGCTTCCCTCGGATGTTTTGGCTGGCCCAGAAGACCTTTCAGTAGAATCATGCCCATCTTGTACATAGCAGGCGTATCTCCTAGCATGGCAGCTCTCTTATACCACTGCATAGCCTTCAGTGGATCTCTCCTTGTCCCGCCACCTTGCTCATGGCCCATTTCGCAACACACTGCCACCCTGTACGCCGACTGCGCATGGCCAACTTTTGCTGCAGACTGGTACAAAGTAAAGGCTTCCTTATTATCAGTCTCGAGTCCCAACAGACCCCGGCCATGGCAGTCTGCAAGGTAGAACATCGCATCCGGATTACCACTGCTTACGAGCTTCTTGATGATCTTATGTGCATCAAGAATATATCTCTCACGATTCTTATTCCTAGTCTTCGGATCAGCTCGGCCACCTTCATCTGCTAAGACTGACGCAGCTTCCACCCATTTCTTCGCTAGAATTAATTGCGTTTTTTGATCTGTCGGGTTGGTTTTGATTATTCGTTTAAGTCGCTCAAGCTCGTCAAGAGTGACTGGAGCAAACACTCTCTTCTCTTGCGAAGGTCTTGAAGCGACTGGCTGCGATGTAGGACCAGATTGCTGGATAGGTGAAGCACTGCTATTGTACTGTCGTATCGGAGGCGGTTTAGGAGCTTGGTTTGCCATAGATCCTGGCATGAGACCTAAACGCACTGGTGTTGGATGTTCAGGGAGGGCATCAGGATTGCCTGGCCGTACCATAGGCTGATGCGTTGAGACTGACTGGTTGATTGGGCTCAATGAGATTTCTGATCCGCCAGTTCTTTGCTCAAAATTTGCTCTTGGAACAGGTAGCTCAAGCTGTGGGTTGTAAGGAGACAAGCTATGGTGTTGTACTTGGCGCTGCCGGCCACTCTGAGTTCGGTCGTTATCCTCCCCTACGCCTTTGTAGGCCTGTATGGCTGACCATGCACCTCCCTCGCTGCGCTGAGCGGACTGATCGTTGTACTGGCCTTTCGACTTCACGTCACCATTGCGATCGTGATTATGTTGGGCCCAGCTGTCAAAATGACTTGGAATTTGAGGCGCGGCTGGTACGTCTCCTGCCAGTTCGAACACAAATCCTGCATCATTGCCAGATTGTGGTTGACTTCGCCCTCCATAGTCCGGCTGGGATTTGCTCCAAGCGGCTTGCCCAGCAAAGCTGGAATTATGATGCCATTCAGGACTGTCCAAGGCATAAGCAGGCATGGAGGGCACATTCGGGACAGACTCTCGTGGCTGCAGATGCTGCTCGATTGTCATGTCTCGAGAATGAGCAGGGCGTGTCACGGGTACTGCATCAAAGTTCGGCATCTCTTCCTCCAAGGACGGCCGGTGCTCAAACCCATTGGCTCGGGCACTAGAGCCTCCTGGTGTAACATCGTAATACGAGTCAAAGAAATCGCTAAGACTCTCTTGCTTGACATGAATTTTCATGTCGTCGTGTATTGCAGCACTCTCAGCACCGTTGCCATAGCTGCGTGTGGCCTCGTCTGGCCAAGGGTGTGCACTTACTGTTGGTCTTGAGCCACTCGAGGTTGCGGGTCGTTGAGGTATAATGATCTGCGACTCCGGCCCATAGTAGCCGCCAGTCGGTCCCGGCTCTTGCCACTCTAACGGATCAGGGTATCTTTGATGAGGCTTTGGCTCCAATTTCACTTCAGTAAACTCATTAGGCATGGTCATGCTCCGCTGTGACCCCATGTCAACCGCTGTATTAGAAGGTAGAGGTGGCGCAATATAGGCAGGATCAAAGTGGCTATCTTGATGTTGCCGCCGTCCGTTGTCATGTACTTGCGCAACTGATCTATCATCATATGCGAGCCCTGTGCGTAGCAAATTCACCGAAGGTTGCGCCACCCTGCGAACGGTTCTCTGGGTCTCTGCCTTGCCGTGTTGCGGAATTTCAGGATGATTGCCATTACTTCTTGGATCACGACGTTGCCGATTTCGAGGACCAAGTCCCACTCTATTGTTCCTAGATTCTTGGCCTCTCGAGGAGCTCTGGCTCCCCTTATTATTCGAGCCCCGATTTTGCGAACCTCGCGGGCTTTCCGATTCTCTTACCACTTCGTGAATGTTCTTCTCAGCCACGCTGTTGCTAAGAGTTCTGTCCTCCGTTTGCCTTGGCTTTGGTCTGCTTGATGGGAATGTGGGGAAAGGGTTATCCCAACCAGCCGTCACGGGAGACGTTGGCTTAGGGATAATCGATTCTTTGACTGTGACTCTTGCCATTAGCTTCCTGCTTGAAGGGTTGTGTATGCTTCACACGAACGACTTGAGACAGGGGACCAAAACTGACGTACTAGGCTTGGGTAGATGCGGCTGATTGATCGTTCGCTCATTCCATCCTGGTCGCATAAGCTGTCCTTCCAGCCCATGACCATTACCTTCGCCGTAGCCTCGAGTTCGTCGATCATATGGGCCATGTGTGGGGGGCTGACCTTTCTGGACTCTGCCCTGAGTTTCGCCTTCGACGGGGTAGGGGCCAGATGGCTGAGCATAATCCATTCGCTGCAGAGTATCTCGCCAGGCGTGGCCGTGTGCGCTTCCGTGTTGTCCTCCGTACTGGCTAGCGATGTGGTTCCTGCTCTCAAGCTGACCATAATGCTTGCGGTCAAAGCTTCCCCGTGAAGGGTCACTGTGACGTTGTCCTTGGCTATGCGACAGGGACACAGTATATTCAGCATTCCGTTGGTCATGGAACGATTGCGCTTCATGGCGCGAACGCTGATCGTACGCCATTGCCAACCACGGAAATCCTTAAGGACAAGCCCTAGGACATTCAAATTGTTCAAATTGCAGTCTAGGTGTATGCCATGTCGGGCAAAGTCAAGATGACGGCTGCCGCTTCGTAAACCATCATGATCGTTCAGTACCAAGTTGTCGTTAGAGGGTAGACTGGCAGTAGGTATGCTCCGCGTTTTGTGTTGCTGATGAGTTTAGCTTGTACTGATAGAAGTCAAACTGAGGCAGCGCGAATGTTCAAGAGCTAAGAATTGGACTGGATATGAGTGTATCTGTTCAGGCGCAGATGTGATGCACTTCAATAAGGTCATGGAGGAAAGAAAGTAAGTCGCCAGGACTCGAAGTAATCGGAACGGTGCTGTTAAATTATTGCAGAACATCACATCATACTGTTCTCAAGCCTCAAGAGGTCTGGGCTTGACCCCGTGTGTTTAGTCATCTATGGATAACCTATGAATAGGGATGTCTTCGTCCCCGCTTACATCTGACGCTAGCCCCGATCTGACGCTAGCCCCGATTTCGCGACGGAACATCCAAAATCAAAATCACCAACATGACTGTTCACAACACACATATCTGCAATGCATGCATTTGTAGCACATAAGGTGTGACTGTAGCAGTGAACAACTCTGTAATCTGTGCTCTGTGAGAGAGCCTCAGAAAAAAAATATTGAAATGTAAGCATTAAGAATGCATAAAATGCTTAATGTGATGTGTCTTCAGTGCAGAATAAACTATATTACAGCTTAATTCTATTAAAATTTGAACTCACTCACAAGAACTGAAAACCTAACTTAAGACTGTTAAGTTCTGTCAGAGAAGCAGTCTTCTTCACAGATAAAATTTATGTATAAAATACATAAAGTGTTACGTTCTGATCTGAGATGCTTTGAATATTAAAACTAAAGATTTGTGCTTGTTAATATAAAGATCTTAGTGCATGATGTAAAGTAAATCAGTAGTTAATAACTTGTATTGAGTTAAACATGATTGTTTTCATAGAGAAAACAATTCTTTTTATATATTAAATGCTTGCTGTGCTCATCTTACTTATCATTAAGC
>JAABUP010007702.1_pt1 | contig 14227 bp, 13 predicted proteins | sample 5559201 | NCBI WGS metagenome assembly JAABUP01 (sample SAMN10711887, study PRJNA513373) | rock metagenome | isolation source: Antarctica rocks | place: Antarctica | reverse complement strand
CGAGGTTCCGGCGGTGCAGACGTTGCGCCACGTGTGGATACAGCAATATCAACTCGTCGAGGGGAACGTCCAGTGGCGTGTCGCAGACAATATCCCGCCCGCGGCGATCTTCATTAGTTCGCCCTACGACCGCGACGCCCATTACGCCAAGAAGCGCACGACGCAATGGGTCGGCTACAAGGTCCATATCACCGAGACCTGCGAGGACGATCTCCCCCATCTCGTGACGCAGGTCGAGACGATGGCGGGGCCGATTGCCGATGGCGACGCGACCCCGGTCATTCACGACAATCTCGCACGCCGCGACCTGTTGCCGCAGACGCATCTCGTCGATACCGGCTACCTCGATGCCGAGCTGCTGGTCTCCAGCCGCCGTGACTATGCCATTGACCTGTTCGGCCCCACGCGACCGAATATGCATTGGCAAGCACGCGCCGGGGAAGGCTTCGATATTCAGCACTTCCGCGTTGATTGGGAGAGGCAGCAGGCAACGTGCCCTGAAGGACGGACAAGCGTCAGTTGGACGCCCGCAGTGGACAATCGCCACACGAACGTGATCAAGATCAAGTTCGCGACGAAGGATTGTCGGCATTGTCTCAGCCGCACGCGGTGCGTCCGCTCAGAGAATCCGCATCCACGCCGCACGATTACGGTGCGGCCGCAAGTACCGTATGAAGCGTTGCAGGCGGCACGCCAGCGTGAGGGCACCGCCGCATTTGCCGCAACGTATGCCAAACGAGCGGGCATTGAGGGGACGATTTCGCGGGAGATTCGGTCCTGCCGGCTACGTCGGACGCCCTACATTGGTCTGGCGCGCACACGTCTGGGACATTTGCTCACGGCTGCGGCACTGAACTTTCTCCGGCTCGGCGAGTGGTTCATGGGTTCGTCACCAGCCAAAACACGCCGTTCGCCGTTTGCCACGCTGATGACCGATCTCATCGCCGCGTGACCGATGCGGACTTCGCCATCAGTATCGTCATTGCGGAAGACCCAGGATCATAAGCCCAAGTTCACCAGAACCTTCCTGGTTTCAATCCTCACCCGGCCCGAAGACCGGGTGCAACTGGCTCTCCCGCAGCGACGGTGAATCGCTGGTGATGTGAAACACTACACTCCTTCGCACGGCTGTCGTGTGTTGTGAAGGAGGGGCGCATGGCGCTCTCTGTGGTGTTTCCCCCGTTGCGCGGATTTGCCGTCGAGCAGGTCCGCACCGATGTCGCCGGCCTCACCGTCGTCCTGACCACGACGCAGCCGACCGCCCTCTGCCCGCTCTGCCAATCGCTTGCCTCCCCTGTCCATAGCCGCTACCAACGTCGGATTATCGACCTACCGTGTACCGGACGTGCGGTGACGTTGCTTATCCACGCCCGCCGCTTCTTCTGTCGCAACAATCGCTGCCCACGCAAGACGTTCCGGGAGCGTTTGGCCATCCTCGCTGCCCCACGGGCGCGTTTCAGTCATGGCCTGCGCGCGACACTGGCACAGGTCGGCATTGCCCTCGGCGGTGAAGCAGGGGCACGCCTTGCTCTGCGCCTCGGGATGCCGACGAGTGGGGATACGCTGTTACGCGTCGTCCATGCACTGCCGATACCGTCGGTGGGACCACTGCGGATCGTCGGTATCGATGACTGGGCATGGAAGAAGGGGCGGCGGTATGGCACCATCCTGTGCGATCTTGAGCGCCATCGCCCCGTGGATCTTTTGCCCGAGCGCTCCGCCGATAGCGTCGCGGCGTGGCTCACCGCTCACCCGGGCGTCACCCTGATCAGCCGTGACCGCAGCGATCTCTACGCCGACGGCGCGACCCGCGGTGCTCCTGAGGCCATACAAGTCGCGGATCGCTTTCACCTGATCAAGAATCTCGGGGACGCGTTGGATCGCTTTCTCCAACACAAGCGCGCGGTACTCAAACAGACGGATGCCGTGGCGCATCCACCCGTGTCGCTGCCGCCCCCGAAACAGCCGTGGCAACAGCGGGCGGAGGAGGACAGCCATCGGCGCCATGCGCCGCTGGTTGCACGTTACGAGGCGGTGCTCGCCTTGCACGCAAAGGGTGCAGACGTCGCCGACATTGCCCGTACCACTGGCATCAGCCGGACGACGGTCTATCGCTATTTGTGCCTGGGAGGTCCGCCCGAGCGCAAGCAGTATCGGCCGCGTTTGACGCCGCTTGATCCCGACAAAGCGCACCTGCTCACGCGCTGGGATGAAGGGTGCCACACGGCGACCCGGCTGTGGCGAGAAATCCGGGAAATGGGCTATCACTCCTCGTACACGAACGTCGTGCGCTTCCTCGCACACCTGCGACTGCCGGTCGGCGAACGCCCGAGTATCTATCGCGACCGAATCAGCATGCATCGTCCGTCCACACCGCGGCATGTCGCCATCCTCTTCGTGCACCGTCCGGAGACGCTGACGACCGAAGAACAGGAGGAGATTGATCGCCTCTGTCAGGCCGATCCAACGATTGCACAGGCCTATGCACTCACCCAGGACTTCGTGGCGATGGCCCACGAACGGCGGGGCGAGCGGCTTGATGCTTGGGTCACTGCCGCGAGTGAGAGTGAGAGTGCCGACCTGCGCCGGTTCGCCGCCGGATTACTGGTGGACAAAGCGGCCATCCAAGCCGGCTTGACCCTCGAATGGAGCAACGGACAAACGGAGGGGCAGATCAATCGGCTGAAACCCGTGAAACGCCAGATGTATGGGCGTGCCGGGTTCGATTTACTCCGCCAGCGCGTGCTGAACGGGGCCTGAGGTTCACCGTCGCTGCGGAAGAGCCGTGCAACTTTACACATTGGACACTCCCTATGGCACACCTCACCACGTTTCACTCCTCACCCGGCCCGAAGACCGGGTGCAACGGCGTTGGTTCATAGGGAGTGTCCGATGTGTAGGGATTCAACGAATAGCAGAGGCCGTTTGCCACGATGCGGCCCTCGGCCCGTTCTCCGGGATACGCTGGGAGATCCATTTCGCGCGACGGTCAACGGGTCGGTGGTGCGCAGGGTGAAGGAGGCGATCTTCCGATCCGAATCGGTGTGCGGCGCAAGATCGAGCATCTCCCAGATGTCCGTGCTCGGTGGTTTGACCTGCGGCACAGGCTCCTCGACCACCTGCAACGACTGCTCCCGCTCCGGCTCTTCCGCGATCAACGGCACGGAAAGATCGAGCCCGCATCGGCAGCAGAACTTGGCGTCGTCATCGGCGATGGCATGGCACTTCGGGCTGTACATGGGTCGGAGTGTACCATCGGCCCGGCCGGGTGTGGAGGGGAATGGGGACGGATGGTGAACGAGGAGGAATGCGGGAGCATGAGGACGAGTGAGGCAGACGATACGAAAGGGGTACTTGTGGATGCGGGCGTGGCGCGAAACGCTGTCGCACCGGGAAAATCGTCGCCATCAGTGTACCACAAGGCGTAGACATCTCCCATGGTACGGTTTCTCGGAGAGGATAGTGACTCTTTTGTGTGCATGAGCACGCGTTGATGCGATGATGTGTTCGATGTGCGGAAGTGAACGAACAGGTTATTGCGGCAAGCCAATCTCAGCCGTTAAGCACTCGATGGGCGCCACCGCCACCACGCTCAGGAGCCTCGCGCAGCCCCGCTTCCTGCTCCAGGCAGGCGAAGAAATAGGCCATCCGCGACCCCTTGATCGCCGCGCGACGTTCCTTGGTCCTGATCCGCGCCTGATACATCCGATCCTGGAAGATGACCGGCGAGAGGCCCGACTCCCTGTAGATGTTGAAGGCTCGCGAGACCGAGGATTTGAGTTGTGCCTGATCCTGGAACTCGCGGGCGAAATCGCCGATGAACGCCATAATCATTGCGCGCTCTTCACTCTCCTGCTTTGAGGGTCTCCCCCGCCCTTTTTTCTTAAGGATTTCGCCGATCGCCTGCATCCCCCACTCCTTGACCCACGGTTATGGGCATGGGCGGTTTCTTCGTGGTCGTGTAGATGCCCTTGTGTTTCAAACATGGTGTAAATATTTCGTTGATTATATCATACATATGCTATACTCCCGTCACTATGCCCGACCTGTATGACTGAAGGCACGCCACGAGACCGCAAAGAAACGGCTTCCTGGACGGTTGATCGCATCGCCGAGCGCATGGAGCAATCACCGATCCCGATGCATCCCGCCGAGGGGATTGGGTGTGCAGTTGCTCGGCGCGCTGTCACCACTCCTACTGCTCGCGGGCGAGATGTTCAGCGGCCCCCATCGCGCGCCCTCGCTGGAGGGGCAGTACGTGATCAAGGACGTGGTGCTGGTCAGCGCGGGGATGGTGATCGCCGCGACGGTGCGCGGGGGGCGACTGGTCGCCGGGCCGAAGGGCACGCCGCCCGGCGCGCGCGCGATCCCGCCTCGTGCGGCGGAAGCGATCAGACCGGCGATGCCGACCCCCCCCCCCGGGCCGCGGGAGGTGGGCATATCCGGCGGATATGGCGGATTGACGCCCTGGCGTTGCTGCTCGATAGCAATCAACGCTCACGAACCAGATACCTGCGATGCCTTCGGTGGCACGCATGGCGGCGATAGATCGCGGTTTCGGAGCAAAGGAGAGACGCATGGCGCATCCATCGACCCGACCACAGGACGATCAGCAGTCGCGGATCGACCGACCCGCTCCCGCCCTGCCCGCACGGGCATCCGGGCCATCCCGGCTCACGCGGCGGACATTCGTCGCCCTCTCCGCGGCGGCGGCCGGTGCGATCGCGATCGGCGGCCGGGCCAGGACCGCCCTGGCCGGCCACATCCCGGCCACGCCCACGGTCAAGCGGCCACCCCCCTCCGACGACCTGGTCACCGAGCAGGAGACCCTGCTCTCGTTCCGCTGCCACGGCATGCAACTCGAGGCGCTGAGCTATCCGATCACCCCGATCGGGATGCACTACCTCCTGATCCACTGGGACGTCCCGCGCCTCGATGGCATCAACCCGTATCGCGTCACGCTCGGCGGTCGCGTCCGCACCCCGCTCACGCTGACGCTCGACGAGATCAAGGCCGGCCCGGTCGTCAAACAGCCGAGCATTATGGAGTGCGCCGGTAATGGCCGGGCATTCCTGCATCCCCGGCCGATCTACGTCCCCTGGTTCTTCGAGGCAATCGGCACCTACGAGTACACCGGCACGCCGCTGCGCCCGTTGCTGGAGCGCGCGGGGCTGCTCGACGACGCGGTGGAGGTCGTTTTCTCCGGGTGGGACGAGGGCATCGACCTCGGCGTCCGACACCCCTTCGAGCGGAGCATGCCGGTGGAGGAGGCGCTGCGCGACGGCGTGATCCTCGCCTGGGAGGCGAACGGCCAGCCATTGCCGCCGCAGCACGGCTGGCCGCTGCGGCTCGTCGTGCCCGACTGGTACGGCATGGCGAGCGTCAAGTGGCTGCGGGGGATCACTGTGGTGAGCGAGCCGTTCGCGGGCGTCCAGCAGCAGAAGGTCTACCGCCTGACGCAGACGGCGGACGACCCCGGCAGCCCGGTGACGCGCAAGTCGGTGCGCGCGCTGATGCAGCCGCCCGGCATCCCGGACCTGTTCACGCGCCACCGCTTCCTGCCGTCCGGCAGCCATATGCTGAACGGGATGGCCTGGTCCGGTTGGGGGCCGATCGCGCGGGTCGAGGTGAGTGTCGACGGCGGGACGAACTGGGCGGACGCAACGCTCGACAAGCCGGTCTCGCCCTACGCCTGGACACCGTGGCGCTTCTCGTGGAATGGGGCGTCGGCCGGCGAGTACGAGCTGGTGACGCGAGGCACGGATGCGGCCGGGAATGTGCAGCCGCTGGAGCCGTACTGGACCTACCAGGGGATGGCGCAGAACGGGGTGCAGCGGATCGCCCTGACGGTCGCGTAGGCGGCCGAACAGACCATCAGGGTACACCCCAGATGGACACCTTTGAGGAAATCCAAGTCGCATAGAGCATGCGACAAAAGCGATGACTGTGCGTTGCCAGTTCGGCGCATCAGGCGGCTTGTCCGACCGTCGGCGCGCAACCCTGCCGCTAGCGGTTGCACTCCGGGCTGACGGATCAGCGCGTTGAGGCGACGATACGCAACTTGGTCGCATGCCCGAACCTCGCCTGCGGTCCGGGCACACAGCCGATCCGCGCTACGCGGGCGCGGGGAAGCTCACCAGCCCCGCCGCCGCCGGCACGTCCGGCAGGTACACGATCCGGTTCGTCTCGTCGTAGGCCACCGCGTGGCTGCTCGGCGTCGTCGGCACGTTGGTGACGAAGTTCACCGGGCTGCCCCCACTGAAGATCGCCAACTGCCCGCCACGGTAGTAGCCCGACGCCGCGAAGAAGTACCGGTTCGCCTTGGCGTCGTAGATTGCCGAGTCTCCGGCACCCGCCTGGTCGAACGTCCCGACCGTCTTGCCCGCCGCGAGGTCGAAGATCACCGTCTGCTGCGTCGTCTTGTTGCCGCATCCCAGGAGCGCCAGATTCGTCGTCGGATTGATCGCCAGCCCGTTCGGGTTGCACGGCACCCCCACATCCAGCTTCGCCACGAGCTCATCGTGGACCGGATCGAAGCGGAAGACGACGTTGCCACCTGAGCCGGTCATATACATCATCCCGTCGCTCGGGTTGTACCGTGGCTGCTCCAGCGCGTCGCCGAGACCCGAAATCCGCTTAATGATCGTGTTGTTCACGGCATCAATCACCGTCACGAACTCATCGTCGCTATTCGCGACATAGAGCTTCTTCTCCTTCGGATCGTAGTCCATCTCGTCCGCCCGCTTCTTGCCCCCGGTGTTCGGCTTCGCGAGCACCGTGTCATACGTCGCCGACGATGGATTGATGTCGATGATGGCGATCTCGCTGTTGTTGTTGGCGACGAAGAGCTTGTTCACATTCTTCGCCACGGTCAGGCCGTTCGCACCCGCCCCGACGTCAATCGTGCGCAGATACCTGGCGGTAGGAGTCGCAATGTCGAAGAGGTCCACGCCGGTATCGGTTCGATCCGCGACATAGAGCAAATGCGCCTGCTGATCAATGTCGAGGATGTCGAAGCTCCCCGTCTTCCCAGCAATCGGCGGGATCGCGATATGTGTGAGGGGAACGTTCGTCGTATTCCCGGCAATGATCGGCAGCGTCGTCGCGGTCGGTACAACCGTCACGCAACTGGGGGTCGGATCGCCGAGGCGGGTGATGAAATGGCAATCGGTCGCGGTGACGGCGGATGAAAAGACAACGAATCCCGCAAGGAGGAGCGATACGACAGACACACTGACCCAGAGCATACGCGACCGCTGCATACTGCACCCCTTTCGAACCAATCGACTACCGGCGAGGATGTTGTGATGGATGAGCACTGCTCCATGAGAATAATCGCTTACCGTGAATCGTACAAGGAGACCTGCGCGAGCACACCCGCACCCCACGCCGCATGGCGAGAAGATGGCGCGTAGCGCGTCGTGTGTAGCAGACAATCCCGGTTCTCTGCCAATGGGTCCTTGCGTCGCAATCTTCGGGCACGATTTTTCGTTTCGTGACGAGGGTGCGGATTGGGGTACGCCCCAACCGGACAGCGGCCGGTTCGCTGCCATGCCGGGGGACAAAAAAGACATTGCGCGAGTTTTCGAGAGTTTTCGAGACGAAAAGCGCCACGAACTGATTGCCGAAACTGCTGCTCAATACGTGCCGCTTTCCGTCGGCGGGCATGGGCATACCACCCCGACGGGCGGACTGAATCGGACACATCGGACACTCCCCATGGCGGCAAAATGGATAAAGTGGTTACGCGCCGCGCCGGCCGCCAGCTTTACAGATTGGACACTCCCCATGGCGCGATTGCGGGCGAGGGCGTCGGTGTTGAATACGCACAGATACGCACAGAAAAACGTACGGCCTTTTGGCGCAGATGGCTATCCCGGTGCCGGGCGAGGCTGTCCTCCGAAACGCGGAATAACGCGGATGTTTCGCGGAGCGATTTCCCGCCCACGAGTGCCCGATCAAGGCCGCCACGGTCCGGGTGCTGGCAAACCAGACAGTGACGGGGGACACTTAGCCAAGACATACCGGGTCTTCCGCAATGACGGTGAAGCCTTGATCGAATAATCGCTACACTCCTTCGCATCGCTTTGCCGTCGCGAAGGAGATCCTCATGCATCTCACCGTCTTGTTCCCGCAGTTTAGTGGATTGTACATTGACCATGTCTACGCCGCGACCGTCGGCACTACGCTCATCGCCGCGACAACCGCACGGACGGCAGAATGCCCGATCTGCCATCAATGCGGTCACCGAGTGCATAGCCGCTATCAGCGCCGCGTCGCCGATCTGCCCTGTGCAGGGCGCGCAGTTACGCTCGTGATCCATGCCCGCCGCTTCTTCTGCCCGACCACCGATTGCCCGCGCCGGACGTTTCGCGAACGCTTACCCGCACTCGTCGCGCCCGATGCCCGCCGCAGCCACGGCCTGAGTGCCGCGCTCGCAGCAATCGGGTTCGCGGTCGGTGGTGAGGCGGGCCGACGACTCGCGACGACCCTCGGGATGCCGACCAGCGGGGACACTCTGTTGCGACTCGTCTGCGCCGCACCTCCCGCGACGATCGAGCCGCCGCAGGTGCTGGGCATCGACGACTGGGCGTGGCGGAAAGCCACTCGTTACGGCACGATCCTCTGCGATCTCGAGCGGCATCACGCCGTCGATCTCCTGCCCGACCGCTCCGCCGACACGGTGGCGGCATGGCTCCAGTCTCATCCGTCTGTCGGCTTCATCGCGCGCGACCGCAGTGACCTCTACGCCGATGGCGCCACGCGGGGCGCACCGGACGCCATCCAAGTCGCCGACCGCTTCCACCTGCTGAAGAACCTCGGCGATGCCCTCGAACGCTTCCTGCAGCAGAAACGGGCCACGCTCAAGCAGGCGGCCGCGCCGCCGACACCGTTCCCGCCCCCACGGTTGCAACCGTGGCAGGAGCGGATGGAGCGGGAGAGCGAACACCGACACGCGCCGTGGATCGCCCGCTATGAGCGGGTCATCGCGCTGCACGCGAAAGGGGCAGCAATCGCTGACATCGCGCGCGACGTGGGCATCAGCGGGACGACGGTCTATCGCTACCTCCGCCTCGACGGACCGCCAGGGCGTAAGTGCTATCGGGCACGCCGCACTCCCCTCGACCCGTACAAGGGACATCTGCTCCGGCGCTGGGACGAAGGCTGCCACGTCGCGACCCGTCTGTGGCGGGAGATCCGCGCGCTAGGCTACGCGCACTCGTATACCAACGTCTCACGCTTCCTCGCGCAGTTGCGCCTTCCCGTTGGGCAACGCCCAAGCATCTACCGGGAGCGCGGCACTGCGGACAAAACACCGACGCCGCGACACATCGCCATGCTCTTCATCCGCCGCCGGGCCGAGCTGACGGATGAGCAGCGGACAATGGTGGAGTGTATCTGCGGCGCAGATGCCACCTTCGCGAGTGCGTACCGGCTAAGCCAAGACTTCGCCGCGTTGCTGCGCGAGCGAGGGGGCGAACAGATGGACGCGTGGATTGCCGCCGCGAACGCGAGCGACGTGATGGAGCTGCGGCGATTCGCCCAAGGGCTGCTGCCGGACGTAGCGGCGGTGCGAGCGGGGCTGACACTCGAGTGGAGCAATGGACAGACGGAAGGTCATGTGAATCGATTGAAGACGCTGAAGCGGCAGATGTACGGGCGCGCAGGGTTCGTGCTCCTGCGCCAGCGTCTGCTGCACGGTGCCTGACCATCACCGTCATTGCGGAAGACCCGGTATGTTCTGGCTAAGTGTGTACTACCGCTCCGTGGCGGAGGATGTGCCGGAGATTCGCACCTCCGAGGATGTCGTCGTCAGCAAGGTCGGGCGCGACTTGTACGAGAAGTTCTTCCGCAACTACAGTCGCAAGCAGTGGGGGCGTGACCCGTCCGAACTGGACGCGAGCGTCGCGGCACGCGTCCCTGCCCGCACGAATCACGACCGCCGCTACTTCACCGACACCTATCAGGTGATGCCGCTCCACGGCTACACGCGGCTGTTTGAGAAGATGCTCACCCACCCGAACATTAAGATTATGCTCAGCACCGACTACCGCGAGATCGCGCGTGCGATCCCGTTCCGCGAGCTGGTCTACACTGGGCCGATCGACGAGTACTTCGACTGCCGCTTCGGCAAACTCCCCTACCGCTCGCTCGCATTCCGCTTCGAGACGCACGACATGCCCGTTTTCCAGCCCGCATGTGTCGTCAACTACCCGAACGAGCATGAGTACACGCGCATCACGGAGTTCAAGTACATGACAGGCCAAGCGCATCCGCAGACGAGCCTCGTGTATGAATACCCGCGCGCCGAGGGCGACCCCTACTACCCCGTGCCGAACGCGGAGAACGCCGCGCGCTACGGGCGGTACAAGGCGCTGGCGGACGCGACGCCGGGCGTGCATTTCGTCGGCCGGCTTGCCACCTACCGCTACTACACGCCTCGTCACAGGTGGGGGTACACATTCCGGTCATAAATTTGACGGTTTTTGGGGCGTCGTTTCGTTGCCTGATTGCCGTTCTCACTGGGAAAATCGATCAGTCAGCCCATGAGAAGTGCCAGTATTTCCGTCACCGATGCGACCGGAATGTGTCCCCTATCCTCTGACGGAGTATGCTGGGCAATGACGACCCAATCAAATCGTCAACGAACCTCGCCATTATGCGCCAATCGAACCCTTATCGTCGCGGACAGGCACAGGCCGTAGTCCCGCGAGTCCGCAGCAATGGGGGGACGCGCCGGTGTACCGACAGGGGAGCGCGATCAGCGCTTCCGGCGGAATCTCTGGCCTGTCGGATGGTGTTAAGAGTGATGCGGGCATTGCGCCGCTACCATATCCAACTGGAGGGCACGCTCGTGAAGGGATGCGCGCTGCCATGGAGGGAAGAGTGAGGCTGCACGCCTGCGTTCGTGCCGCCCTCATGAGCGCGAGCGCGCTCGTCCTCCTGTCCTCCTGCCGGAGTACGGTCTCGCCATCCCCAACACCGCCGCCCGTGCCGACATCCCCGCCGCAACTCACTCCAACCTACCGCCCGGCACCGTCTCCTGCCACCGCTGCGGTGCCGCATCCCACCGTCATCGCGCTCCTCGCGGATTACCGTCTCGTCGCGCTCCATCCGGACGCGGGCGGCACACCACAGGAAATCCTTCCTGCCCTCCCAACCGCCAATCTGCCGCCCATCGACTTCGCCGCCGGGCATTACCTCGCCCAGAGCAGCGATGGCTCACTCCTCATCGCTCCGCGCCCGGCGCCGCCCTCGCAACCGAATCAGATTGCCCTCATCAAAGCCACCTCGCTCCAGATGGAGCGGATGGTCCTCCTCCCAGCGAGCGCCGGGAGCATCCGGAGCGTCGTCGTGGGTGCCGTGACGGGCAGGATCTATGTCTTCGGTGACCGCGAGCAGGACGCCACGCTGACGGTGCTCGATGCCGGGACAGGCATAGTACTCAATATCTGGACGCTGCGGGGCGGGGACGGGCGTGACTGGTTAGTCTACCAAGGGGCGGTCTCTGCCGATGAGCAGCGCGTCTTCGCGAGTTATCACGGCACCGATACAACCGGGATCGATTGGTTTACGCTCATCCCGCAGGGGGTGCAACGCTGCCCGGCGACGATGGCCACCGGCGGCTGCCTCCGCACTCACGGCGGCTTCCTCTTGGAGGGTGAGCATATCGTCGCGACGACGGGGGAGCCAGAGATCCTGGTCTTGTCCCTCGATGGACAGGTGCAGGGAACCTACGACACCAAGCTCATCGGCAACCATCTCGAGGAGTTCGCGATTGATGGACAAATGCACCGCCTCTATGCCCTCGGGCCATGCGGCTATCTCGGCGGGGTGAGCGTGCTGCCACTCCTCGCGTCCGGGGCGCCGCAAGGAGCGGCGACCGTCCTCGCGCCCGCAGTGTGCGGCGAGCGGCTGACGCTTGTCACGCCGGGGCGCATCGCCGTCACGGAGACGCGGGCGACAGTCCCGAACCCGACGATCCCGGGCAGCGTCGTCTTCCTCGACACCACGTCGGGGACGGTCGTAGCGCGCATCGCCGTGCCCGCTGAACCGATCGATGTGCTGACGCTCTGAGGAGTCAGGAATCTCATACTCTCGGAGGCGGGAGTGGCTAAAAGAGGCGAATTACCTCGCCAGGTGACACTGCTCCGCGCTGCCATCATCGGCAATGGCGGCCCACCCGGAGCGACTTTGTATCGAATGCGGAGGCGGGCATCGTCCCGCGTCGCACCCTCTCGGCGGTGGAACGCCGGTTATGGCGTGGCGTATCATGGACCGAGACGCTCGCCCAGGCGCGTGCGACGGCGCGGCGCGCACCCATCCTCGGCACCTTCGTCGCGGCGCTCGACCTCCCCGCTACCCCGCGCTTCCGCGCCGAGCGCACGGGGAGCCGCGTCGGGCACTACACGGCGTGGAGCGACGCGAACGCCCTCCTCGCCCGCGTGGTGTCGGGGGGGTGGAACCGGAGGCAATCGGTCATGCGATCGTCGGTGCGGGACGACTGCGGCAACTTGCCAAGAGACTCAATGGCCTCGGTCTACTATTGGTTGCCGTTGGATTGATCGTCTGGACTTGAGGCGGTGCGCGCGTTGCTGCACAGATCACGAAGAGTCTGCCAGACGGCAGTGAGACGTGAGTCACCCAATGACATCTGATCCTCAATCTGGTCAAACGCCGTCGGCGACAGACGCTGAAATCTTACGACCTTCGATAGTTTCGGACGAGGCACGTCCAGTCGTTGCTATGACGCGCATTCGCGTTCGTCATGTGTGGCTGCTCATCCCAGCGCTTGCAATGTTTTGGCGCTTGTATAGAGAAGCCCATACGACGCCCGGGTTTATCCGCGGGCAGGTTTCCCTCACTAATCTTTGGACGCTCACCAATTTCTCGATATGGCACAATCGTCGGGCGATGCTGCGGTGGTCCGGGAGCAATGGACATGTTTCGGCGGTGCGATGGACGTATAAGCACGCCGTAGAGGTTTGGTCATCAGTTTGGGAACTCCATCGGGTGAGTAGTAGCGCGCATGGATGGGATGGTGATCTCATCCTGTGAACGGCGTGCCCTGTTCCGTTCCTTTATGGGTGACCTGGGAGATCCGCACAGGCAGCGAGTCGCCCGGTGCCTTTGACGTTGGCGAATGCGGCGAGCGAGAACGAAGAAGCGTTCCATGCGCTCGGCATGGTGAGCATGAACGTCTGCTGCGTGGGACTGGTCACCGGGAAATTGTTCCGATAGAAGACTTTCGGTGTGGGAATCCTTGCTACGCCGTCGCAGTTTCCAGCGATGATGTGCCACATGAGAGTGATGCCGCCGTCTGCGCGGGTCAGTTCTGCGGCGGGTCCGTGGACAGCAGCGCGCAGTTGTCTGTCACCACTCGGCAGTTGTGAGAGCTGAGCCTGTCCCGTAATATGCCAGCCAGGCGCGGCCTGGATGACGACGGTCGTTGACGGAAGACCGGTCGCCGACCCGTCATGCGTCGGCGTGGGGATCGCAGTGCGGTCTGGCGATGCAGAGGGCGTCCGCACATCAGTGGGTGTCAATGTAGCGGCGACAGCGCTCGACCGTGTTTGCCCCGCTGCGTGCTCCCGCGTGACACCGGTGACCGTGCAGCTGCTCAGGATGATGCTCAGCGCAACCACCGTGAGGAGGCGTCCAAACAGACGTGTCATAGCGCATCCCTCCTAGACCAGAAAATGGCCCGCTACTATAGACTACAATGCATCCGGCACAATGGTTCCAGAGCAAGGCGGCGGTCGCGCCGGGACAATGCGGCAAGGAGGCCGATGCGCAGGAGCTTCCGCCACCGCCCGCCCGCTCCGCGCTCACCGATCATCTCGCCCGTCATCCCGCGCGCGCGTCTCCCGTCGCGCCGCCACCACGTCCGGTATCGCGAGCGCCTTCCCCACCGTCCGCGCCAGATCGTCTGCCCCCTGCCCCGCCGTACGCTCCGCCAGCCCCGGGCTGCCTGCACGCATCGCCGCCATCAGCATCCCCGCGTCCGCCGTCGGATACGTCCGCGCCACGTCGCGCATCACCGTCTCGTCTATCCGTGACCGGTCCGCCTCGGGATACCGCGCCGCGAACCAGGTCGCGCGTGCCCGGTACTCCGCCCCCAGCAGCGTCGTTTGCGCTGCGCGCGCGTCGGTCCCTCCCGTGCGCCCTTCCCGCGCGTGCTCCCCCCGCCGCTCCTCCAGCCGCTCGGCGAGCCGCCCCCCCCCGT
>JAABUP010007701.1_pt1 | contig 14227 bp, 17 predicted proteins | sample 5559201 | NCBI WGS metagenome assembly JAABUP01 (sample SAMN10711887, study PRJNA513373) | rock metagenome | isolation source: Antarctica rocks | place: Antarctica | reverse complement strand
CCACCGCGGGTTCCTCGGTGTGGTGCAACAGCCGCAGCGCGGTCGTGGCGTCGGCCGCCGTGCGCACTTCGCCCACCCGCCGGTCCGCCCGCAGCAGGTAGACAAGTTCGTCGAGGGCTGGCGGCTCGTCATCCACGGCCAGCACCGACAGCGTTGCCGGCTCGCCCGCCGGGCCGGCAGCGGTGTGCTCGCTCATCCTGAGCACCTCCCGCGCAGGGTCAGATCCCGAGCCGGGCCCACGCTGCCCGTCGTTCCCATGCATCCATCGCCTCGGCCATCAACCCGGGCGGGGCCTGCGGGTGGGCCACGCCGGGCACCCCCAGCCGGGCGGCGAGCGACTTGCGGCGCGAGGTGGTCTTGATCTCCGCGTCCGGGTAACGCTGCGCCAGCACCCCGTGCAGCGTGCCCAGCGAGTCGGCCAGCCCCAGCTCCACAGCCCGCCGACCGCCCCACACCTCCCCGGTGAACAGCTCGTCGTCCGATCCGACCAGCTTCGACCCGCGGCGCTTGCGCACCCACGCCTTGAACTCGGTGTGGATGTCGGCCTGCAGGCCGAGCAACCACGCCACGTCCTCGTCCTTCTCGGGCGAGAAGGGATCCAGCCGCGCCTTGTTCGTCCCCGCGGCGTGCAGTCGCCGCTGCACCCCGAGCTTATCGATCAGGCCCTCCAAACCGAAGCCGGCTGAGATCACCCCTACCGACCCGAGCAGCGACGTCGGGGTGGCGATGATCTCGTCCGCGGCGCACGCCAACCAGTACCCGCCCGACGCCGCGACGTCCTCGCAGAACGCGATGACCGGCACCGGGTGCTCGGCGGCAAGCTGGCGGATCCGGTCGCCGATCAGCGCGCTCTGGGTGGGCGAACCACCCGGCGAGTTCACCGCCAGCGCGACCGCCTGCACCCCGCCGGTGGTGAACGCCCGCTTCAGGGGACCCTCGACGGTGTCGGTGTTCAGCAGCGGACGACCCATTCCGACTGCCCCGGAGGCGATCACCCCGTGCAGCCGCACCACCGTCACCACGGGGCTGTGCTCTCCGGAGATCCGGGTGGGCAGCTTGTCCGACAACGCTGCGGGGAGCTTCACCATCACCTCAGCCTACGGTCACAGCCGAACCCCGGCGCGGAACTTGGGAACCCGCATGCTGACCTTGGTGCCCGCCCCTAGTCCGGTCTCCACCACCAGCCCGTAGTCGTCGCCGAACGCGGCCCGCAACCGGTCGTCCACGTTGCCCAGACCCACGTGGGCACCGCTGGAGTGGGCTTCCTCGGAGTCCAGGTCGCCCCCGGCCTGCAACCGGTCGGGGTCCATCCCCACCCCGTCGTCCTCCACACTGATCAGGCACTCCGCCCCGGCGTCCTCGGCGACGACGGTGACGGTGCCGCCGCTGGCGGTCCCCGCCAGACCGTGGCGGACGGCGTTCTCCACCAGCGGTTGCAGCGCCAGGAACGGCAGCACGACGCCGAGTACCTCCGGTGCGACCTGCAGCCGCACCTGCAGCCGCGGTCCGAACCGGGCGCGTTCCAGGGTGAGGTAGCGGTCGATGTTGCGCAGCTCGTCGGCGAGGGTGGTGAACTCCCCGGCGGTGCGAAAGGAGTACCGGGTGAAATCCGCGAACTCCAGCACCAGCTCGCGAGCGAGTTCGGGGTCAGTGCGCACGAACGAGGCGATCGTGGTCAAGGCGTTGTAGATGAAGTGCGGGCTGATCTGCGCGCGCAGCGCCCGCACCTCGGCGCTGGCCAGGCGGGTCCGTGAGTCGTCCAGCTCGGCGAGTTCGATCTGGGTGGCGGCGTATCGGGCGACTTCGCCAGCCGCGCGCAGCAGGCCGGGTCCGGCGTCGGTGGTGCTCACCGCGCCGAGCACCCCCACCACCCCGGTGTCGTCCAGGATGAGCGGCACCACGACCAATGCCCGCACGGTGCAGTCCAGCCGTCCGCAGTCGGTGTCGGGGTGGGTGAGTAGTTCCCGCCGCCCCGACGCCACCGCCCGACGCGCAGCCGCCAGCAAGTGGGTGGTGTGCTGCTCGCCGGCGCCGTGCCAAGCCAAGAGTTCACCGTGGGCGTCGGTCAACGCGGTGGCGGCCGTGCCCAACAGTGCCCGAAGGTGCGGTGCGGCTTCGGTTGCCGAGTCGACGGACAGGCCGCGGCGCAGTGCCGGGGCAGCTAGCGAGGCGGTGTGCAGGGTGTCGTGCACGGCACGCTCCAACGGGGAGGCGAAGGAACGCTGCGCGCGTAGCCGCTTGACCAGCACCACGATCACGGCGGCGATCACGGCCAGCGTGAGCACGCTGAGCGCGGTCGGCGATACGGGCACCTGGTCAGTGTGCCCGGGCGGGCGGGTTCAGGGCGGGCAGCAGCTGCAGGTGCCGTCGCAGCCGTCCGGTGCCACGGTGCGGGCAGCGACGTTCGGCGCACAGCACCCGTCGCCGCGCCACGCGCTGCGGCCCTCCTTCACGGCGACGGCGGCGATCACGAGCGCGGCGATCGGGTCCGCCCAGGACCACCCGAACAGGCTGTTCGCCAACAGACCCACCAGCAGCACAGCGGACATGTAGGTGCACAGCAAGGTCTGTTTGGAGTCGGCGACCGCAGAAGCCGACTCGAGCTGGCGCCCGGCCCGGCGCTGGGCCGCGGACAGAAACGGCATGACGGCTACGGAGGTCGCTGCCCGCACGATGCCCACCAGCGAGGGGCGCGCCTGGCCGATCCCGAGCAGGGCGCGCAGCGCGTCGATAGTGACGAAGGTGGCCAGCGCAAAGAACGACACTGCGATCACCCGCAGGGCATGGTGCTCGCGGGCTTGGCGCACCTCGCGGTCGGTGGCGGAGAACTGCCAGGCGACGGCTGCTGCGGAGGACACTTCGATCACCGAGTCCAGCCCGAAGCCGATCAGGGCGGACGAGGTGGCGACGGTACCGGCTGTGATGGCGATGATGGCTTCGACGACGTTGTAGGTGATCGTCGCAGCGACGAGCAGGCGTACCCGTCGGGTGAGCGCATCGCGGCGCGCCGAGCTGAGATCCAGCGTGGCCATCTCAGCAACACTCCTCGGCCGCGGCAGCCGCGCAGCTGGCCGGATCGACGGCGAGGACAACCGTGAGCAGGTCACCCAGCGCGTGGGCCAGCGCCGGATCGGCCAGCTCGTAGCGGACCCGCCGGCCCTGCGGTGCGGCGACGACGAGACCGCAGCCGCGCAGACAGGCAAGGTGGTTGGACAGGCTCTGCCGGGAGACCCCCATCAGCTCGGCCAGCTCGGCCGGGTATCCGGGGGCCTCTCGCAGGGCGAGCAGCAAGCGGGCTCGGGTGGGGTCGGAGAGGGCGTGGCCGAAACGGGCCAACACCCCGCCGTGCGTCAAGGTCTGCACGAGAGCCGACAGTACAGCCGATGATGGGTTCACGCTAGCGTGAATCATTACTCAGCGTGGAGTGCCAACGTTCATGCCGCTCGGGGGGCGTACATGATGACGGCGACGCCGAGCAGGCAGATCCCCGCCCCGATCAGGTCGGGGCGGTAGCCGTCCAACGCCGCACCCCAGGCCAGCGATCCCACGACGAAGACACCCCCGTAGGCCGCCAGGATTCGACCGAACTCCGCGTTCGGCTGCAACGTTGCCACGAACCCGTAGGCGGCGAGGGCGGCGACGCCGGCGCCGACGAACACCCACCCGCGGTGCTCGCGGACGCCCTGCCACACCAACCAGGCACCGCCGATCTCCGCGACGGCGGCGAGTACGAACAGCAGCAGCGAGCGGGTGACGGTCACCCCCTCATCTTCACAGCGGTGGGTGCCGGGTTCAGTCGTAACTGATGTCCTCGCCGTCGGCGGGCTCGCCGGGGACCACCACGTCGTCGACCCTCTCGTCGAGCTCGTCCACCGGGGTAGCGGCCACCGGGCGGTCGGGCTGGTCTTGCAGCGGGGTGTCGGGGCGCTCCTCGGCCAGCTTCTCCTCCAGGGACTCCCCCTCGCGCTCCTCGTTGGCGGTGGTGCCGCTGCGGTTCGCACCCGCCCACCGCTCCGGGGCGTCGTAGCCGTCGTCACCGACCCGCTCGCCCAGCTCGTCGGAGTCGGTGCTCTCGCTGGCGTCCAGGGTCTCCTCGTTGAGGTCGATGGACGTGTCGTTGTCGTCGTCAGCCATGCCCCCAGCCTGACCGATCCGAACCGGTGACGCCGCACGGGGTGCGCGTGCGGGTGGGATGCGCGTGCGGGTGGGATGCGCGTGCGGGTGGGACGCGCTTCAGCGCAGCAGCCGTGACATCCGCCGGTCGGCAAGCGGTTTGCCGGCTGTCTGGCAAGTGGGGCAGTACTGGAAGGAGCGGCTGGCGTAGGACACCTCGCGCACGGTGTCCCCGCACACCGGGCAGGGCAGCCCGGTGCGGGCGTGCACCCGCAGCCCGGACCGCTTCTCTCCCTTGAGCAACGCGGCGTCCTGGCCGACCGAGCGCTGCACTGCCGACTGCAGCACCTCGGTCAGGGCAGTGTGCAACCGTTGCACTTGGGTGTCGGTGAGCTTGCCGGCGCTCGCGAATGGGGACAGTTGCGCGGTGTGCAGAATCTCATCGGAGTAGGCGTTGCCCACCCCGGCGATGACCCGCTGGTCGGTGAGCAACGTCTTGATCCGGTCCGAGCGTCCGGCGAGTAGCGCAGCGAAGCTGGCGACGGTGAGGTCCAAGGCGTCCGGGCCGAGCGTGGCGATGCCGGGCACGTCCGCTGGGTCTCGCACCACCCACACCCCCAGCCGCCGTTGGGTTCCCGCCTCGGTCAGGTCGAAACCGGGGGCGCCGGGGGGCGTGCCCAGGTGCACCCGCAACGTCAGGGGTCCCTTGCCTGGCTTGGGTGGTGTCGCACTCAACGAGTCCGACCATCGCAACCACCCCGCGCGCATCAGGTGCACCACCAGGTGCAGCCCGTCACAGTCCAGGTCGAGGTGCTTGCCGCGGCGACCGGCACCGGTCACGGTCCGACCGACCAGGGCAGTCACCGGGGGGTCGAATGACTTCAGCACCGTCAATGCGGCGACGTCGACCCGACCGACCGTGCGCCCCACCGCGTGCGCGCGCAGGTGGTGGGCCAGCGCCTCGACCTCGGGCAGCTCGGGCACCCTGCGAGTATGCCCCGTCCACGGCCGCAGACCAGGCTGGAAAGCTCAGTGCCGGTAGGGCAGCTCATCGGGCAACGGCCGTTCGGGCTGCGTACCAAGGTTGGGCTGCGTGCCAAGGTTGGGCTGCGTGCCAAGGTTGGGCTGCGTGCCGCGGTCGGCCAGCTCCGCCGCCAGGGCCGCCGCGGTGCGCCGCGCCGCCCACGGCCCGTGCACAGTCCGGTGCAATACCGGTTTGTCTTGTTCGCCGGGGTGGGCTGGGCTTGCAGTGTGGGCTGGGCTTGCAGTGTGGGCTGGGCTTGCCGTAACGCTCCACGGGCGTCGCGCCCACCACCAGAACACGGCGAGGCCTGCGGCCACGAGCAACGGCCCGCTGAGCCATCCGGGCAGAGCTAAACCCGCCGGGGTGCTGAGCACCACCAGCAACGCCAGCGCACCGGAGACGGCTAGCAGCACGGAGCGCAGGACTACGTCGCCGGTTTCGGCGGCGACCGTCTCGCTAGCCGGGTCGGTCAGGTGCATCCGAGCACTGACCAGCCAGTCGTCACCGTCCGGGTCGGTCACCAGCCGGGCCACGGCCGCTACCAGACCGTCAGTGACCGGGCACCGCGGACGGGGGCACCACAGTGGTCTGGGCGACGTCGGCCGGGATCCCGAGGCCCACCGGGCAGCTCACCCCGGTGGAGTGCACCGGGCAGTACCCGTGCGGGTTCTTCGCCAGGTACTGCTGGTGGTAATCCTCGGCGTAGAAGAATGTGTCCAGCGGGGCGATCTCGGTGGTGATCTCGCCGTAACCGGCCTTAGTCAGCTCGGCCTGGTAGGCCGCACGAGAGGCCAGAGCCGTCTGCAGCTGGGCGTCGTCCACGGCGTAGATCGCCGAGCGGTACTGGCTGCCCCGGTCCGCGCCCTGCCGCATACCCTGCGTCGGGTCGTGCTCCTCCCAGAACGCCTTGAGCACCAGCTCGTAGGAGATGACCTGCGGGTCGAACACCACCAGCACTGCCTCGGTGTGACCGGTGCGCCCCGAGCAGGTCTCCTCGTAGGTGGGGTTCGGCGTGAAGCCCCCGGCGTATCCGGCGGCGGTGGAGTACACCCCCTCATGCTGCCATAACTGCTTCTCCACGCCCCAGAAACAACCCGCGGCGACGACCGCGGTCTGCATCCCGTCCGGAAACGGGGGCTTGACGCGGTGCTGGTTGACGAAGTGGGTTTCCGGCACCAGGAGCGGGGTCTGCCGACCGGGTAGCGCACCCTCGGCCGTCACCATGCTCGACTTGTCCCCCAAGATGTTGTCCAACCAGCTCATAGGCTCGATTCTACGCGTGGCCGGACTAAACCGGCCCGGCGCAGCGGCGTGTTGGGCAGGCACAATGAGGACGGCTGCAGGCCAGGGACACCGACGACGGAGGGGCACGACCATGGGGTGGGAGGACCAGCTCAAGCAGTTGGACGCCGACGTAGCCGCGGGTCGGCTCTCAGCGCAGGAGTACCGGCGTCGGCGCGAGGAACTCCCGACCGAACGGGGCCGTCCGCCCGGCAGTGACCTTCCCGCAGACCCGTTTCCGCCCCCGTTCCGATGGTCAAATCAAGGCCCGGACACCACTCAGGTGGTACGCGCGGTCGAAACCCAGCCCGGTGCCGAGGTCACTCAGATCGTGCACACCTGCACCGGCTCGCCCGCCCCGGCGGCGGCGGACGCCACCCAGGTGGTGCGTCAGCCTGCGGCGGATGCCACCCAGCTGGCGCGTCAGCCTGCGGCGGACGCGACCCAAGTGGTGCGCGGACCAGCGTGCGCCGGAGCGGACCGCACCCAGGTCGTGCCGCGGGCGAGCTGGCCGCCGGCTGGCTCGCCGACGCCCCTGCAACCCACCTGGCCTCCCGCCGCTACGCAGCCCGGCGGCGTACCACCCCACTGGACTAGCCCGCCGTGGCTGTCGGGAGCGCCCGCGCCCGGCCCGGGGTGGACCCCCACCGGCGCGGATTTCTTCGCCGACTCCACCCCGCGTAAACCTGTCGCCCTGCTAGTCAGCGGGGCGATCCTGCTGGTGCTGGTTGCACTGGTCGTCGGGGCCGTGATGTTCTTCGCCTGACTGAACTGGTGTGACAGGGTTCACTACGAGATCGGTGATCGGTTCACTACGAGATCGGTGATCGCCGCCCGGGAGGCCGACCCCCACCTTGGAGCCCGCATGAGAGCGTTCGCCCGACCCGCCGTGCTCAGGCCGTCTGTGTTCTCAGCGTGAGCGCGCTGTCCGCTGCCGGGGCCTCGGCCGCGCCCGCCTCAGTGCCCAACCTCCAAACCGATCGTGGTGCCGGGAGCCGCACAGCAGGACACCGCGTCGTGCCTACCCGACCTCACGACGCCCGGCCTTGTCGCTGCAGGCCTCGGAACAACACTGCGCACCGTGACTGTGGCCCGTCGCAGCGGCCCCCGGCTGAGGCTGCGACGAAAAGGTTCCGAATCGCCCGGGCGGGGGGCGGGCGGAACGGGCGGCTTGGTCGACAGCTCAGCGGCTCGTGGAGCGGCGGTACTGAGCGTTGGCTAGCGGCACGAAGATGAGAAGTACGGCTGCGGCCCAGATCAGGGTGTACAGCTCCGGGTGGACCAGCGACCACGCGGTGGGTATGGGCGCGTTGGGATTCGGGTCGGGGTTGCCGAACAGGGTGCGGGCGGCCTGGGTCACGGCCGACACCGGGTTCCATTCGGCGAACGCGCGGAGCGGGCCGGGCAGCGTCGCCAACGGCACGAACGTATTGGCAGCGAAGGTCAGCGGGAAGATCACGATGAATGACGCGTTGTTCACCACTTCCGGGCTCGGGACGAGCAGGCCGATCCACGCCATCACCCAGGAGATGGCGTAGGCGAAGACCAGTAGCAGCACAAAACCCCACAGCGCCTCGAAGAAGGAGGTGCGGATTCGCCACCCGACTGCCAGTCCGGTCAGCGACATGACCACAAGCACGATCACGTTGTTCACCACGTCGGACAGGGTGCGTCCGGTCAGCACTGCCGAGGGCGCCATCGGCAGCGACCGGAACCGGTCGACGATGCCTTTCTTGACGTCGTCGGCGAGGCCAGCGCCGGTGATGGTGGCCCCGAACACCACGGTCTGGGCGAAGATCCCGGCGATGAGGAACTCCCGGTAACCCCCGCCCCCACCGGCCGGGTCGATGGCACCACCGAATACGTAGGCGAACAGCAGCACGAACATGATGGGCGACAGGGTGGTGAAGACCAGCAGGTCCGGCACCCGCTTGATCTTGATCAGGTTGCGCTTGGCGACGACACCTGCGTCGGACAGCACATCGAGGTAACTCATCGGGACACCTTCGCTGCGGTGGGGGTCGATGCTTCGGGCTCGGGGTGGCCGGGCGCGGGCTTGGCGGGTGGGGTCGGCTCGTCATCGGCACCATGGCCGGTGAGGGTGAGGAACACGTCGTCCAGCGTCGGACGCCGCAAGCCGGCGTCGTCCACCATCAGGCCGGCTTCGTCCAGGCGGCGCAGTGCCTCGCGGAGCACCCCGACCCCCCCGGTGACCGGCATCAGCAGCGACCTGCGGTGCTCGTCGAGGCTGGGTGCTCCGACTCCGAGTGGAACCAGCAGCTCTGCGACGGCGCCCAGCTGGGCGGAGTCGGTGGCTGTGACCTCCAGACGTTCCCCACCCACCTGCGACTTGAGCTCATCGGCGGTGCCCTGTGCGATGACCCGGCCGTGGTCGATAACGACGATCTCATTGGCCAGCACGTCCGCCTCCTCCAGGTACTGGGTGGTGAGCAGCAGGGTGGTGCCGCCAGAAACCAGTTGCTGGATCACCGCCCACATGTCGGTGCGGCTGCGTGGGTCCAGCCCGGTGGTGGGCTCGTCCAGGAACAGCACCGGGGGGTCCGCCACCAGCGCGCCGGCCAGGTCCAGGCGCCGACGCATGCCCCCGGAGTACGTCTTGGCCGGCCGGTCGGCGGCATCGGTGAGGTCGAACTGCGCCAACAGCTCCCGGGACCGCTCCCGGCTGCGGCGGCGCCCCAGGTGGTAGAGGCGGCCGATCATGTCCAGGTTCTCGAAGCCGGTGAGATACTCATCCACCGCGGCGTACTGCCCGGACAGCCCCAGCTTGCCGCGCACCTCGCGCGGGTTGGCCAGCACGTCGACACCGGCCACTTCCGCTGCGCCGGCGTCGGGCCGCAGCAGCGTGGTCAGGATGCGCACGACCGTCGTCTTGCCGGCACCGTTGGGTCCCAGCAGGCCCAGCACCGATCCTTCGGGGACCGTCAGGTCGACCCCGTCGAGGGCGGTGACGTCCCCATATCGCTTGATCAAGCCCGTGGCCTTGATCCCGTTCGTCATACCCCTCGTCCCTCGGCTCGTCATACCCAGCTCGCTGCTAGCTATCCACGATGGCATAGCGGGGCGACAGTTTTTCTCCCGCCACGGGCTCTGACCGTCGCGGGGCGCAGAAGTCATCGGGCGGTCTGGTTCGGCATGAAATCGCGCGCCCATCGCACGGGTTCATGCCGAATCGGTGATCATCCGGGGTGGTAGGCACCCGCCTAAGTGCGAGCCGGGCGACGATGCGCCGACACAGGGATGATGTAACTGTGAACGACCTTCCCCGCATCGCCTGGCAGCGCCAGCTGTCTTCCTCCGCCCCCGTCGCCCTAGTGCTGCCCGGGGGTAAGGCCCGCTCCGACATGACCCCGTCGACGCTGAGCTTCGGCCTGCTGCGGATGCGCCCGTTCGCCACAGCTCTACGTGACGGCCTGCCCAGCGCATCGGTCGGCACGCTGCATTATCGCCACCGCGGGTGGAACGCGCCGAGGCGGGACGCGGCGCAGGACGTGCGCGCTGTCTTGGACGCCCTGCCGGGCAGCGCACCCGTCGTGCTGGTCGGGCATTCGATGGGCGGCCGCGCGGGGGTCGCGGCCGCCGACCACCCCCGGGTCAGCGGTGTGGTGGGGATGGCACCGTGGCTTCCGGCCGAGGACGGGGTGGACGCCGTGCGCGGGCGCACCGTGGTGCTGGCCCACGGCAGCCGGGACCGCTGGGTGCACGCCGACCTGTCGGCACAGTGGGCACATCGGGCCCGGGGCGTGCCCGACCGGATAGCCCGGTTCGTGGTCATGGGCGACAACCACACGATGTTCCGCTACGCCAGCCGGTGGCACCGGCTGGCAGTAGTCGCCGGCGCCGCCGTGCTCGGTCTGGGTGTGGACCCCTTGTTGCAGGACGCCTTCGCCAGGGGTGCAAGGGGGGAGCTTTCGGTACCCCTTCCCGCCCTGCCAGGGTGAGCATCAGCGCCCGCGTCGAACCGGGCGGGGGTGCCGGCACGAACAGATGATCAAGGCCGGGGTCATCAGCATGGTCGCCGCATCCAGAGGAGGACACGTGAGCGCGGAGCGGGAGTCGGTCGCCGTCGTGGGCTCCGGGGTGTCCGGGTTGAGCGCCGCGTACTCGCTGACCAGCCAGTTCGACGTCACCGTGTTCGAGTCCGACGACCGGTTGGGCGGTCATGCCCACACCCATGACGTCACTGACTCCTCCGGCGCCGTGCTCGGGGTGGACTCCGGGTTCATCGTGCACAACCGGCGGACCTACCCCACCCTGCTAAAGCTGTTCGCCGAGTTGGACATCCCGACGCAGGAGTCGGAGATGACCATGTCGGTGCATTGCCAGGGATGCGGCTTGGAGTACGCCGGCGGCGGCGGGTTGCGCAAGATCTTTTCCTCCCCGTCCACCGCAAACCCGAAGTACCTGCGAATGCTGTTGGAGGTCAAGCAGTTTCACCGTCAGGCGCACCGGGTACTGGGTTCGGCCGGGATGGAATCCCTGACCCTGGGGGAGTTTCTCACCCTCGGCGGGTACTCGCGGTACTTCGTGCGGCACTTCATGATCCCGTTCGTCTCCGCCGTGTGGTCGGCCGGGCCCACCGCCTCGCTGCAGTACCCGGCGAAGTACCTGTTCCGGTTCTTCGCCCACCACGGCTACCTCTCGGTGGGTGGGTCCCCGTCCTGGCGGACGGTCACCGGCGGCTCGCGCACCTACGTGGATGCCCTCGCGGCCCGGCTCCCGGCAACCCGGCTCGCGACCGGGGTTCGGGCCATTGCCCGGTACCCCGACGGGGTCACCGTCACCGACGTCACCGGAAACACCCGCTCCTTCGACAGGGTGGTCGTCGCGACCCACGCCGACGACGCACTCGCGTTGCTGGTCGACCCGACGCCGGCGGAGAAGGAGGTGTTGGGCGCTTTCGGCTACTCCCGCAACGAGACACTGCTGCATCGCGACATCGCGCTGTTGCCGCGCCACCGGGCAGCCCGGGCGGCCTGGAACTACCGCATGCCGACCTGTACCGCCGGCGAGCAGGGCCAGCGCACCGTGCTGAGCTACGACATGAACATCCTGCAGCGCTTGGACACCACCGACCACTACGTCGTCACCCTGAACCAAACGGACGACGTCGACCCGGCGACCGTGATCGCGCAGATGAGCTACACCCACCCGATCTACACCCTGGAGTCGGTCGCGGCGCAGCTGCGACTGCCGGAGCTGAACAACGGCCGCACCGCCTTCGCCGGGGCCTACCACGGCTGGGGCTTCCACGAGGACGGCTGCGCGGCGGGTGCGCGCGCGGCGGCGTCGCTGGGGTCGACATGGTGACGCAGACCGGGCTCGCCTCGACGACAGCACTCACGGGCGGCGGGCCGTGGATGTATGAGGCGGTGGTCTCCCACGCCCGCCGGGCACCCTTCGAGCACGGCTTCTCCTACCCGTTGCGGCCGTGGTTGGTTGACCTGGACGCCCTGGACCGCCGCGGCTGCCCCCAGGCCCTTCCTCGGGTGTTGCGCAGCGTGGCAGCGTTCCGCGCCCAAGACCACTTCGACGGTTCGGCCCCCACCTTGCGGGCCGCAGTCGACCGTTGGTGCGCCGCGAACGGCCAGCCTCGCCCGCACCGGGTGCTGAGCCTCGCCCAGCCCCGCACGTTCGGCTACGTGTTCAACCCGATCACGGTGCATTGGCTCTACGACGCCCACGGCACGGTCAGCTTGGTGCTCGCCGAGGTACACAACACCTACGCCGGGCGCCACGTCTACCCGGTGCACCGCGACACCGGCGGTCGGGCACAGGTGGACAAGGCGTTTCCGGTGTCGCCGTTCTTCACCACCGCCGGGCACTACGAGATGCGGATCAGCGACCCCGCGGACACCCTGGAGGTGGCCATGACGCTGAACTTGCCTGCCGCCGCGCGGGATCCGGTGACCGACCGGGCCGAACCGGCGGCACACCCCGATCACGCCACTCGCCCGTTCACCGCGATCCTGCGCGGCGTCCGCATCCCGGTGGGCACGGCGACCGTGCTGGGCACGCTGCTCAAGCACAGCTGGCCCAGCCTGCGGGTCAGCGCCCTCATCCGCCGCCACGGCATCCACCTGTGGCTCGCCGGCCGCCGCGGCGCGGCCCTGCCGGTGCAACCGCACCCCCGTCGATCGAGTTGGGAAGGAGTCCGGTGAGTACCTCCACTCCGGCTCGCGCACCGAAGGCCACCACGTCCGGGACCACGAAACCCCCGGTAGCGCACGTCATCCCGCGCCCGGCCGAGGGGCACTGGCCCGGTCTGGCTATGCCACCGAACCACGCGGTGCGCGCCCGCGTGGCCCGCTCGCTGTTCCTGCGGGCGGTCGACCCGTTGGAGCTGCGGGTGGTGTTCCCCGACGGCACCCGACGTGGTGCTGGCGGCACAGACTCACCGGTGATGCGGTTGATCCGACCCGACGAGTTCTTCCAGCGGCTCGGCGCTGACGGCCTGATCGGCATGGGCGAGGCGTGGATGGTCGGGGACTGGGACTCCACCGACCTTCCCGGGGTGTTGGCCCCGATGGCCGCGCGGATGGGCGCGCTGATTCCGGCCCCACTCCAGCGCTTCCGCAGTGTCGTCGACCGCCGCACCCCCAACGCCGAGATGAACGACCTCGATGGCGCGCGGGAGAACATCCACCGGCACTACGACCTGTCCAACGACCTGTTCCAGACGTTCCTCGACGAGACCATGAGCTACTCCTCGGCGTGGTTCGCCGCCCAGGGCGAGCCGGACGACGGCGAAGACCTCCAGGGCGCCCAGGAGCGGAAGATCGACGGCATCCTCGACCTCGCGCACGTGCGCGATGGCAGTTCGGTGCTGGAGATCGGCAGTGGCTGGGGGGGCCTGGCGATCCGCGCCGCCCAGCGGGGCGCCACCGTGCTCACCGTCACCCTGTCCGCTGAGCAGAAGGAGTTGGCGGACAAGCGCATCGCCGACGCCGGCCTGACCGAGCGGGTCGAGGTTCGGCTGCAGGACTACCGCGAGGTCCGCGGCACCTTCGACGCCGTGGTCAGCGTGGAGATGATCGAGGCCGTGGGCAAGGAGTTCTGGGCCGAGTACTTCCGCACCATCGACTCCCTGCTCACACCGGGCGGGCGTTTCGGGTTGCAGACCATCACCATGGGCCACGAGCGGATGCTGGCCACCGCAGGCAGCTACAGCTGGATCCACAAGTACATCTTTCCTGGCGGCATCATCCCCAGCCTGCGCGCCATCGACGAGGTGAACGACGCGCACACCACGCTCAAGGTCATCGAGGCGCGCCGGCTGGGTCTGAGCTACGCACGCACCCTGGCCCGCTGGCGGGAGACGTTCCTGGCCAAGCAGCCCGAGGTCGAGGCGCTCGGCTTTGACGAGACCTTCGTGCGGATGTGGGACTTCTACCTCGGCTACTGCGAGGCGGGCTTCGCGACCCGGTACCTCGACGTCTGGCAGCTGGGGCTCGGCCGGGGGTGAGAGGCGGCCGCGGTGCCGGTGGACGTCCCCGAGCACCGCGCCAGCCCAGTTGTTGACCCGCGTGTGTCTGACACAATGGCCAGGATGGACATCCGGGTCGTGCGGTCCGGGCGCCGGTACAAGGTCGGTAACCAGCGCATCATCGAGCGATGGCGGACAGGCCATGATTGACCCCGCGAAGTACGTGGTGACTGCCGGTGACCACATCGACGACGTCGAAGTGACGACGCGGTCGTCCACCTCGCGGACGGGCGGTTGACCGACGAGCTGGCAGGGCAACTCGCCCAGCAGACCTTGATCGAGGCTTGCCACCGCAACCTGGTCCC
>JAABUP010007700.1_pt1 | contig 14228 bp, 20 predicted proteins | sample 5559201 | NCBI WGS metagenome assembly JAABUP01 (sample SAMN10711887, study PRJNA513373) | rock metagenome | isolation source: Antarctica rocks | place: Antarctica | reverse complement strand
CCATCTCGCCCCCCCAAAAAAAAATCTTTCCTGCTGTGCAAAATGTTTTTTTCTTCCAGGTTCACTGTGAATGCCGCAAGCCACCTGCCTCTTAGCTTCTCTGCCTTTGCCTTGTCTTTTCATGCAGCGCAAATAGGTTTTCAGTATTCTGTCACACTACCTTGATGATCATCAGAAGACAACAAAGCAAGAAACAGTTGAGTGATGTTCCTGTTTTTCAGAGCACTGACGCTGTCAGGGTATTTTTTGTGGGATTTAGGGCTTATCTGAATTGAACCATACCTTGAGCATCTGTCTGGCATGGTACTCACTGTAGTCCCTTTCCATGTCCTTGTCATAAAAGTATAACAGCCATGGATGCTGCTGCCCTCGCTCTCGATGACTTGCTTCTGCCTCACACTTGAGCTGAGTCACATCATCAGCATCTTTTGACTCAGCTGACTCACGCCGTAAGCGAATCTCAGCTGGCACAGCTGCTGTGGCAGCATCACCAACACCTTCCTTAGCAGCTGCTAGCAAAGCCCTTCTGCCAGATCTGTGTTGGTCTGAGCTGCTTTGCTCAGACTCAGAGTCCTGCGCTTGAGGCAGCTCTGAGCTGCTTGGCTCAGACTCGCAGTCCTCAGCTTGAGGTGACACTGACGGCTCCAGACTACTCGCAGGTGAACTTAACGGCAGACCCTGACCAGAGAATACAGTAGCCAGGATTTTAGGCGGCGCAGCTGTGGCCACCGCTGAGCTGTGCCCGGCCGCATGATCTTCTTGAGGAAGCTGCCCAGCAGTTGGAGCAGTTAACGCAGTGGGAACAAAGTGCCCTGGTGACGAACCCTCCCGCAGACCATCAGACCCTAGCCTTGAGGGCTGGGCACTGCTTTGGCGGGAAACTCCATCAAGGTAGAGCCTGTCCAGACTCTGGCTGGGAACAGAAGATATGGGTGATGGGTTCCTACTGAGTATCTGATCCAATGGGAGAGTTCCTGACTGCTCCCGCCTTCTGCCTTGCCTTTCGATGCCCCCTGGGAAAATGGGGTTGAGAGGACCTGCTAAAGCTGCAAAGGGGCTAGGGGCTGAACTGAGCACAGGAGCATCCAGGTCCCCAGGTGCGGCCTCAGCTGTGGCAGCAGTGACCACAGCTGTGGCTCCAGTATCATCAGTAGAGTCCTGAGCATCAGAGCTGACACTGCTAGCTGTAGCCATGTGGGCAGCAGGCATGCCATTTGCCACAGCTGTGGCAGCAGCATGGGCAGTGTTGGCAGCATGTGTAGCCTGATCAATGAGCTGCTGGCGATGATCTTGCATGACAGGTGTGAGCTGATGAGCAAGCATCTGCAGCTTTACCAGAGCCCTGCATATTAACCAGCAGTGGAAACTCAACAGCTTGCAGTGCCGACATGCTGCGTTAGTTTAGTTTGGTTGCATGATCACTGACAACGCAGTCTTGCCTGGTTTGCATGCGTGCAATATCTGGCACTCCTTTCTGCCGTGAGATTGATGCAGCATGTGAGTTGTGGGCACACAAAGCTGGTTGCGCATTATATATGTATTTGTGAAAGGGGCATGGGGCTGCAGTCCTCAAATGAGTCATCACCTAGGCTCACCTTCCCCAGCTTAGCAACCTCATGTTGCATCCACATGACCATCAATCACATGACCAGCAATCACGTGACGAGTCAATACACATCTGTTGGCAGTCACCATGCAAGCCTGTCCATGCAAGCCTGTCCATGCAAGCCTGTCCATGCAAGCCTGTCCATGCACTGCTCAGAGCAATGTTGCTTCCTGTATGTCTGTCACACTAGGGGCAACACCACAGCAAGTGTACCTCTCTAAGTCTAGTCTCTGCCCACGCAAGCCCAGAATCAGTACTGACTCAGCTGAGTGCTGTGCCTCCTCTGTCTGCTTTGATGAGTCTTCACTTCCACCGACAGGGTCTGTAGAGGATGACCTGTTGTGACAGTGCCCTGGACTTGTCTCTCTGTTAGCACGTGCAGCAGCAGCAGTGGCAGCTGCTGTTGCGCATGCTACTGCAGGTGCTGGTGAGTCAGCTGGGGGGATGCTGACAGCAAGGACTGAGTCCCAGGGAACGCTTTGTCGCAGCGTTTGCAGCTCAGGGTGACGCGGTGGCCTGTGCAATGCAAGACATGACCACCAAAGCATAATAAGAATGATAATGATAATGATAATGATAATGATAATGATAATGATGATGATGATGATGATGATGATGATGATGATGATGATATTAATAATGATAGGAACAAGAATAATGAAAATAATATCGCTTTCTAGCTCATGATGAGCTGGGTACATGCGGGACAGGTCTTGTCTCTCCAAAGCTGTCTTGCGCATCTCTACAATCAAGACATGACCATCGAGACATGGATGCTCTTAGCACCAAGGCCAAATCATGTTTGCTGCCTGCATCACTGAATTGCTGCCTGCACAAGCAAGGCTGCATGTGCTTTAAAAAGGACAGCATGGAATGGATGATTGATTGTATAGATGGCATGATGGAAACCAGTCTAGACACAGGGACATGGCGAAAGGCCAAGGCCAAAGAAAGAGAAAGGGGGAAGGATAGGGAGTCAAGGCATGAGTGCAAATGTAAGACACTGTGCATTAAAGGAGAGAATGGCACAGAAAGCATGGGACAGATGACGAGTACACTAAATGAGGCTGTCTACATGATGCGCCTTTACAGAAGCCAATTTGGCAAACCTGGTCTTGAGCTCAAATCAATGACAGCAGGAGCCTAAGTTCCAAAGCAGAGGTGGTAGAGGTGACTCTTCGAGCTTGCGCAACAAAAGACCACTAGGCTTAGTAGACAATGCATCTGCTGTTTGCCAAGATAGTGGTGAACACGCACATGAGCTACGTAGTAGCCTTGATGTTCCTGGTTGGAAGATGCAGTGTACGTGCAGTATTGTTGATAGGCTAGATTACAGAGTATGGGGGGCTTACCATGAATTGTGCAAAACAGCGCCCTGAAAGGAGTGGCTTGCTGGGCTGTTTTGAGTGGGTATCAATGAGATCTGGAACTCACCCCGACCAATCAAATTGCTTGTGGTTGCAAAGCTCCCTGTACCTGTTGATGTAGCACAACTGCAACAATGCATACAAGAGCCTTGTCAGTGTCCTCTGTTCAACATCCTCTGCAGGAAGAGACATATGTTGCTGTTTTACACGTGAATAGTGCTCTGCAGGCCTGCTCTACCTGAGATAGCAGCTTCCTGGGAACGCAAGCTGGCACCAAGTATAGATTTCCGAATCAGTAGATCTTGAGCAGAGCACCACGTTTAGGAAGCTCCGGAGCCTCGTTATCAAACCTTGCTCATCCACATTCATGAGACAAATGACCTATGTGAAACGCTTCAGGTCAGGGCAAACTTGCTTGGCGCAAGTATCATTGAGCTGCGTAATAATGTTTCCAGGCTCTCGACTCTCGGCTTGCAAACCTCAGAATATTACGAGCACTACGGACCGCTATGTAGGGACGAGGGTGAGCGTCCACCTTCGGGAATCGACGTGACTGGACTCTTGTAAAGGTCGAAGCACTGGAGGCGCCAGCATTAGGTCCACATAAAGAACTAACAACAGGGCTGCCGCGCACAGGACTACCGAGTCTGACGAAGAGTCTGATAAAGAGGTAAGGCAACCCCGGAGCGATGAACGACACGGAAAGCAGCGGCGAATTATGTGTAGCAGCTTGAGCTGGTGTGCGCGTGTATCAGCTGATAGATGTTGCTTGAGGCAACGAAAGTCCTCCAATCCCTGCGTCCTCGGGAGGACTCCTCCAACCAAGAATTGCAACACTCACAGAAGAAATTACACATCTGACGCATGCAATGCATAGCACGTGGGCGATCCCCCGATTGTAGTGCCACTAACGATCGTTTTCTTCATAAACACAGCAATACTTCATATTGCTACTACTAGAATAAACGCAGATGGCAGCGCCGGCCAAGTTTCATATTTGAGTCGCACACATGCACTACACATATGGCATACAGCGCTGTATGCACTATGATGACAAAATGCAATCATGCATAACGCCAATGATTGAAATCTTTGAAATAATATTGCAAGCAAATGACATCTGAGCTTGCGTTTCATGCTGTACGCTTCAATCTACCCGCACAGACTTGAAGGCATTTGCTGATGAACCTGCTGGAGCAATGCCCTTCTTGCCTTTCTTGACGCTGGCAGCTACAATGGCACTTTCTGGTTGAAGGAGCATGGCTATGTCAATATCTGCTGGTAGCTGACTGAGCAGCTGGGCTGTTCTTTTGCGTTCCTGAAGAGTAAACAAACGCCAGATGAGTTATGGTCCCTGCCATCTTGCAAAACAAGACCACACGCAGGCAAAGCTCCGTTTTGAAGCATATGGGCATTCAAATCAAGCAGACAATGCATGCAATTCATGTTTATCTGTTGTATTGCCCAAGTGTATGCAGCTTGTGGGAACAGCTTGCCTGTGAAAATTGCGCCAAGAAAGGCTTGATGTTCCATATGAAGAAGCCGAGGGCCCCAACAAACATCACCACAAAGACCACAATTTGCAGCTCCTGCTCCTGACTTAAGGGCTGAAACACAAAGGTTTGAAAGAGACCTTGGATTCTGGATTGCGCAGCAGACATGTCAGAGTCAGTCACCTGCAGTAACAAAGATGTGGATGCTCAGGTGTCTAAATGCGTGTTACCCAAGATTTTGCATGAGTTCTTGTTCAGGCATTGTGCCTGAGCCAGTGCCTTTGCTGCATCTACTCACATGCATTAAGACATGGGGCATGACTCATGCTACAATGACAGAACTTAATGTGCTGCAACTGTTGTAGAAAAATGAATTTGATGCTGCTTGCACTCTGTATAGGGTTCAAACTTGCAAGTTAAGAATGTCAACGTACCCCCCAGATGAATTGAAAGCGTGTGTTAGTAGTCCCAATATCCTCGTCATCGTCATCAACCATGAGGGTTGTCCTATCAAGGTAATAGTATGTGAGGAGATTCAGCCCATGGTTGGTGGGCGGGTACCAGATATTAGAGGAGTTCAGGCATGTGCTGGCTGGCGATCTCAGGCATCCATCACTGTAGTATATCTGCAGCCATTGACATCAAACCTGACCATAGGACATCAGCTAAGCTCAGGAAAGCACCTCAACGCTTGCACATGTGCAAGTGCCTCAAACGGCAGCAGCACACCCCATGCGCAGCAGGTGTGACACCTGAGAGCTAGTCACTCAGTTTCTGGATCTGACATGGGGTAGTAGCCTTTGAGGCGCGCTGCATCTGCAAGGAGTGACAGGACCCACCGTCTCTACAGCAGTGGAAGCCCTGTAGGCTGGCTCCAAGGTACTTGGACGATAACTCAGCTCTGATGAGGTGGGAGAGGCGGTGGACGCATACAGGACAGTCTCATGCCATGTCCGGAGATGAGTTGCTGTGGTATTCAGTCCCAATCGCGAGTATGCAAGGGTCACAGAATCGCTTGCAAAAGCCATCTCAGTTGCATAGAACTTTGATCCGTAGGCTGCAGCAGACAAATGAGACATGTTTACCACTCTGGACGACATAGTTGCTTGGAAACCCCTTGCAGCTGAAGTGAGATCATGTGCTGTGGTGCAGATGTTGTAAGAGGGATGTAAGCAAGCACAGACACTCAGCCATCGCAATGTTGCATGGCAATGCAACACTGGCACGAAGTGGACATCACTTGCAGCTTGATCAGCCTGACAGCTGCATGACGTCCTGACTGCTAATGAGAGGAGCAATACTTACTGTATGCTTGCACGCGGCTGTTGCCATTGACATCGTTAAGTCTAGGCAGAGCTTTGCTGAGCAACATGTAGGAGAGTCCATAGGTGAGGATGATGAGGGCCATCCAGGCAATCAGTGGCAGTACCATCCACACAATGGCGCTGCGGCTGTACTCCAGCTTCCTGCCACGTGCGGAGTACTGCATGCCCTTTGTAGTTGCCCATTTGCCCTCTTCATCCTCTTTCTGATCAGCATTTGCCTGCGTTAAGAGGCAGAACAGGCTGATGGGAAAAATAAAAATGGGCTTTTTGGCGTCAATTTACTGAGAAGCCAAGTAATATACCAGGCTGCCCAGGTACAGGCTGATGAGCATGAGTTTGGACAGCATGATCATGACACAAGCTGTTCACAAAATCAAAGTTGTTCTTCCAAATACATGTAGAAACAAGACATGCTGATCAAGAACAAGCTGCAGCTGCAATGCAAGCAAGCTCAGGACACAACAGTGTCTGCTTCTGTCATATAACTCTGCCCCCCCACTTTGAGATGAGCAACCATGCACATCATGCAACATCAGTTTGTTGTGCTTACCGCTGGTTCGTCATCGTCATCAAAGCCATCTTCGCCCACCAGCCTGACCTCTGCTTTAGAGATTGCAACCACAGTAGGTCGGGGCACGCGCAGAAAGATGCTATAAAGATTGACACGCTCGATGGTGATGGTGCGAATGACCCAGTACATGTACATGAATGCTAATGGAACAAGCACCCCGCCCTCAACAACCAGCAGAATGATGTCTGCCAGTAACACCATCTTGGCGCTTTCTTGAGCTGCTGATGTCTGTAATACCAAACCCGTTGTCAGCACATTCAGAGAATTGGCATGGGTTTGTCTGTCAAGATCCAGACAAACCCATTGGCATGCCAGTTACCAATACATGAGGTCATCCAGGTGGCTATAGAAAGCTGCATGTAGCATACCATCATGCATGCACAACACCATACACTCAGTGCAGTCATAGCCTGTACATGTACAGTGTAAAGCTGCACATGACATCCTACCTGAAGATCCATTGCAACCTCTAGCCCTGGCACAATAGGATCCACATTGTTAGGGAGGTAGTTCCACTGAGGCATCGAAGAGAAGTTGTAGCGGTATGTATCAGGCAGGTCAGTGACTGCACGCGCAGATGCAATGAAGGTGTTGCCGGCATCCCAAAGGCCTTGCTCCACATAGGTGTAAGTGACAGGGTTTGTGGCCTGGTAGACGGTCGTGTTCAGGTTGGCAGTGTTGAACAAAGTCTCCAGCTTTGCCTTGGTTGACCCCGTGGTCTTCCCTGCAAAGCAACCAAATACGCTGCATCATGCTGCGCTGTGCTTGCACAGTAAACACATAAATAAGTAAAAACATAAATAAATAAGTCAATAAATAAACAAGCAAACAAATCATGTAGTCTGCATCGTGCTTGCACAGTCAATCAACCAATAAGGCAGTCTGTCACTTCTTTACATTGCGACCTGTGATGCAGCAAGCCTCAAAATTGAACATAGAGCTGCCATATCTCACTCAAACAAGCAGTCAGTGCATATGTGCATTTACCTATGCCAAGGTACAGAGTGTTCTGGGCCTGGCTGATTTCAGCTATCAGCGCGTTCATGGTGATGGCAATGGCTGCCTGACTCCTGATCGTGATTGGACTGGTACTGCCATTGCCGCCATATGAATATCCAGACACTTGCATTTCTCTTGCTTGGGTGGCTAGGTTTGCTGCACCACGGATGCTGTTGCCAGCAATTGTCACCTATACAACCACTCACATGGTCAGGACAAAGGCTTCCTGTTTTTGTAACAGACATGTCAGCAAAGCCTGGACACCCACATGCTGTCGCAATCAAGATGCTGCCCTCCTTGGACAGGTGGCATAGTAGACTCAAATGTGTGCATGGCCAGCTATTCTGCAGGTCATGCAGTGCACAAGCTGAAATTGAACAAGGTTACGCAGCTGTTCTTGATGCGGTAAGAGACGCCATACCGCCTCAATATGGGTCTTCTGCTCGGCGATCAGGATTCTGGTGGCAGCAAAAGCTCCTATGTGGACGACCATGAGGAACAGCAGCACATACATAGTCTGACTGCGCAGCCTGGCCATCTTGGACTTGGCCTGAGCACTGCTCAGCCTTGCTGTCAGCTTCTTGAAGCGCTTGGCCCTTGCAAAGTCTGCACCACCGGTGATGTCTCCTGCCTGCAGTACACCGTCAGCTATTCAGGATCCTCAAGGACAGCATGCTGCTGCACCTGACTGATCCTGCTGCGACCATATGTGATGCCTGCCTACAATGTCCAACGCCCATGGGCAAGCAACAGAGCAGCGATGTCTGCCAGATGACACCAGGCTTAGCTGTTGAGCTTCAAAAAATTGTATTGCAGGGGTGTGAAGGCAACTGAGAGATGGTACCTCTGGAGAGTCACCAGCGGCACTTGCACTGTCCAAATTGTTGACAGCGCCGCCCTCAGCTTCATCATCTTCAGCTGCAGCTGCCAACAAACCCCTGCATAGACGTCCCATTCTTGGACAACCGGCAGAATTTGCAACATGTCAACAGCTGTGACAAGCACCACAATGGGTGCATCTGAGATTGCCAATATGTTTGTTTGAGTTGGCTGGATCCATGGTGCTTCAAGCAGAGAAAGTCGCAATCACTTTGGTGGCAGCAAGCATACTGCCAGCACTCTTGATGTACAGAATGACCATGTCAATGGCACCAACAATACAGCACTGCTGTCACACAGCTGGCACGATGTGACGACACAATTTACGTGAGAAGACCTGGTGTACCTGTCCTCTCTGTCACCTCCTACCCCAGCCACTCGGGCTGCAGCATCATTTGCCTCCTGATCAAGACCAGTATCCTGCATGAACACCAGGGCTGGCTGAACAAGCTTTGCATTGATGTCAAGCTTGCTTGGGACTGACACACACAGCTACAAATCAGGCTGCAGTGTGCAAGTCTTGGAATTGTCACAGATATGAGACCGCATGGCATTCACTGGTGACTTAAATGCATTCAGGGTGGCAGCAAACATGACAGAGTGCTCTACAAGTCAGCAACAAAGCATGCATAGCAGGCGTGGCCATGCTGACCAACTGACTCTGTAGGTAGCATGAATGAATGAAGAATGAATGAATGAATGAATGAATGAGTGAATGAGCTTGGCATGCATCAGCCCTGGCCTCTTTTGATCATGCACCTTTGTATGGATCATGCCATGCTGCTCTGGTGAGTCCTTCACTTGATGAACCAAGCATTTATTGCAGAAAATTTGAGAAATGCGTGAAGAGCGACCCCTTTCTGATTATATAACACTTTAAATTCTGCACCATGTCCAAAATGTTTGACAGCATTCGCACATACTGCAACAAATGATTCAACACTGAAACAGCAAATTGCAGATGCAGCAGACATGATGCAGAGTAGCTTCAAAGCGCAGGGGCAGCAACACAGCAGCATACCTCCACCTGGTTCTCATCATCAAAGGTCTCGTTGCCAAGCTTGGCAATCCACTCATTGACAAAGACACGCTTCTCCTCTGTCATGGGGGTGAAATCAGCAGCAGCAGCTGCCTCGTCCTCATCAATCTCAGCCCCTTCATGCTCACTGACAGCGCCGCTGCCTGTTTGACTGCCATGGTGGGACTCAAGCTCTGCATCAAGCTCACTGCCCCTGCAGTAAGGCACAGAATGCAGATTTTAGACGCATGTGTTCTGTGAAGGGTGGGTGACTTCTGATTGCACTTGCCACAGAACACAAGGTGCAGCTGCAGCAATGACATCAGCTGCCGCACAATGTGCATGCACACAAAGGGCTTGCAGGTTGGCTTTGGCTTTACCTGCCTGACAAGTGCAATTCTGGTCATGAACTGAATGGCACTTGTGGTTGCACTCAACAACAGAATGAGCTTATGTCAGCACACTGAGTTTTGTTGCAGGGAAGGTAACAGCTTATGCGTACCCCAGCGAGCCTGACTTGGCAGTAGGCACCTCATAAGGTGTGCCAGCAGCAATAGGTTGCACTGGAGGTGCAATCTGCTCGAAAGCCTTGGCAGATGATGGTATGGCCTCAGCCAGTGTGGCAGACTCCTGGGCCAGTGCCGGCAGGTTGTCCGGACCTGTAACAGTGGACTGTCACATCACTGAGGAGGCCAAGGTTTCAATTCATGCAGACTAGGTGGCTGTGGCAATGTGCAAGATCTTGTTGTCAGCAGCTCGGCACTGTAACAGGAAGAGTCAGGCAATGGCAAGCAACTGCTGAGTTTGATGAGTAGCATTAGATATGACATGCATGAGTTGCAAGACAAGCTGGATCCAGGAGTTGTGGAAATGGACCAGATGCATGACGAGGCAGGTTCGACAGCACGCTTGCAGTTGAAAAGGCACGCTTCATGGCTGAGGCTGCATTCTCGCCTGGCCTGGATACAGTTGCGCCAAGCCGAGCCTTGGAGTTGTCAGGGTCAGTGAATGCTGCCAGCTCTTCTTTGGTGCTCCTGGACGTTCTTGGAGTCAGCGCCTGCGTGATCACATCACACATCAGCCTTGTCCATGCGATGTGCTCAAATGGTTTGGGATCCAATGTCAGAATCCTGGCTGTGCTGTCTTCATTTGACAGCAGCAATTGTCTTCATTTGACAGCAGCAGCCAAAAGAAGACAGACATGACATCTGTGACGCCGACTTCTTCTGGCTATGCTGTTGTGCAGGTCAACCTGCCAATAGGCATGATGTACCATCACCTTGTGCAAAGCAGCAGCCTCAGAGCAAGTGCTGATCTGACAGATCCCACCTTGTTGGCATCACGTTCTTTGTTAGCCAGCATCATGTCTGATGCCTCCAGCGCCAGCTTGATGGACTGGGGTTGGATGGAGCCAGGCCCACCATGGCCACCAGCAGGCACAGCCAAAGCAGCGGGCGGTGGGAGCTCTTTTGAGAAGTCAATCAGAGGCCGGCCAGGGGTGGAGGGAACGCCTGCAGCACAATGCCAAGACGTCGGAAAGGAAAGGAAAGGAAAGGAAAGGAAAGGAAAGGAAAGGAAAGGAAAGGAAAGGAAAGGAAACACCTTTCAACGTCAATTCACTGAGAAGCCAAGTCTTGTACTGGGCTGCCCAGGCTAAGATGTGATAACAGTGTAGGCTGTGAGTGACACAGACCATGCACTGAACATCTGTCAGGCCTGCAGTGCTTTAGATGAAATTTGTGGCAATGATGGGCAAGCATATAGCGCTAGAATCTGCATTGGACAACAGAGAAAAACATTTGCAGATAGTGACATACTACAGATGTGCTTCTACAGCATTGGCATGCATCAGCACCACTGTTGCTGCTGCAGTGAAGGCTGCAGTCTGTGCGTAAGCCCTGAACCAAAAGGCGTTGCAAGCTGTAGTCATGACCATGTAAGCACCTGTTGGTGTAGCCTCAATGGGTAGGACATTGGGGAGCAGCTTGGCTTCCCTGGACATGGAGGCAGCCATGGATGCAGTGCGCTCCTTTGGAGAGACAGGCTTGAACAAGCGCAGGCGAACCAACACCCGTGCCTTTTCAGGATGCTTTGCAGCTTGGCCAATCATTGCCAGCGTGCTGCCATCTGCATGCTTTGCCTCCTGTGCACAGCAGCAAAGGAAGTAGTTGAGTGGTCTTTCTTAAAGTGTAGAACGCAGGAGGGGTCGCGCTGATCTGGCATCTCAGTGGCTGCTATGCAAGCTATGCAGAATACTTGCAAAGACTGCTGCATCTGACACACTGCCTTATGCTGTGAGTATCACAGCTGGCTTGTAATCAAGATGTTTGTGCCAAGGATGTCGGGAAGACAGTGTTTGAACAGCGCTGTGGCTGATGCACAAGTGCTGGTTCAGTCCACTACATAAACAAACATGATGCACCAACATTAGCTGCAACACAGACTGCCTTCAGGACAAGCACAGATGGCATTGAGCATCTGCTGGAATTTGCCAAAGAAAGTCACGAGAGGTGTTGGTACTTACCAGTGGCATCAGCTTGCCAACCACCTTCTTCTTACCACCCAAGCCGCCCCTCTTGGTGCCAGTGTTTGCACTGGCATCCCCCACTATCAGCATGTCCTCAGCATTTCTGCTGGGGCATGCATGCGGTAGGAAGTCTGACAGGTTTTTGCCCAGCATTTCGCTGACAGGCACGCCAAACATGAGGGCAGCGGTCTCACGAGCAGCCTTGATCACACATCCTGCAGTTGGCCCAATACACATCAGTCAAACCACATCAGTCAAAAAAGAAATCTTGAAAGAAAATCTAAAAGAAAGTGTAGTGTGGTGGGTACCAAAACTGCTGTTAACCCAATAGATGCAGATTAACAAAGCAAAACAGACGCAGTAGTCTCACCAGTGTCAAGCTCAAGTACACCGTCCAGGTTCTCAGCATGGAAGATGAGCAGGCCAAACTTGTCATCCTCCAAAAATTGCACCTGTATGCATCACCCAAGTTTGTGTCGGCCCAGTAATGCCCTGAACCTGCAAACTTTAATTGATGTGTCAAACACAGGCCAACAAGGTGAAACTACAAGTGCAGTCTAATTTCCTGGCTAAGATTGCTGAAACAATCAACAATTTAGTGTCTCATGATAGTGCATGTTGACTCACAGGACTAGGGATTGGGCACACCTAGTAGGTTCCTGGCAAACACAATTACTGGAACGCCTGTAAATAATTATTCATGTTATTTATTATTATTATTATTATTATTATTATTATTACTGTTATTATTGCTGGAACACACCTTCATGAGGCCGGGGACAGTCCTACGGCCTTTGGGGCAGATCCCAACTCGCCAGACCTGCTGCCTGCTTGTTTTGGCCTCTGCCAGGAAGTTCTTGATGTTCTCTGCCATGTTGCCACCAGTCTCAATCATGGCACGGAAGAGGTCGATACAGAAAGCCACCGATTGACCCATGAGCTCCTCGGTCTTGACCCCAAACAAGGCTGGGTCTGAGCGTGCCTTGGAAATGATGCCAAAGCTGTCTATGATGACATGCATGGTGTGCCATGCTACCTGCTGTTCAGGGGTGGCAGCAGCAATGCGGGCTGTCCACACTTTGCCTGCAGTCACACAGTAAGAATTCTCAGCAGCATTATCACACAAAGCCAGTCATTGAAAGCTCCTGCAAACAGGTTACAGATGCAGCAAATGCCACTGTCTTGGCTGATGACTAAGGAGCATGTAAATAACAATGTATGATGCAAGTGCATTACCTGCTATCCAGTTGGCTGATCTATTCCACTGATGGGCACTGAAGGGTGTATTGCAACGCAGGTTGCACGCAAGCTGCCAGATGTCAGACAAGCGTAATGAAAAGTTACCTCGTATGTCATCTTCATGCTCTCTGAGAATCATAGTGATGGGTACAGGATTGTAGTTCCTGTCGCCGGCTAGCACCACGCGCCCGCTACGGCAGCTCAGTCCAGCCACTTTTGAGGTGTCTCTACCCTGCAACAGCCAATGAGCTGGGTCAGAGATGCGGTAGGCCCTTTGGCTGTGACCTTGCTAGTTATGTGTCCTGAAGCTGAGCTCAAATGTAGCCCAATGCTGCATGTTTCAAGATGAGCATAGGGTGTGACAAGCCAATCACAAAGCATCACAGCAGAAGAGCTTGAAGGGCTTCTGGAGCTACTTTCAGCCACCAGCTGTGCAGTGGCGCATGCATGCAGACCACAGGCTGCCAGAAGAGTGCCCACCTTGAAAGCTTTTTTTTTGCAGCTGCTGGCAGGGAATAGTCATCAGCTGTGGCAAAGACATCTTGCCGCTGATTTCAGTTACTTTGCGTCCTAGCAAGCTTGCCATGGACTCATTTGCATACAGGATCTTGGCATGTGGGCTGATGGCTATGAAGCAGGTGTGGTAGTCCACAGGGATCATTGTCATCATGATGGTCTTGGCGGCTCCCACACCAGCCTGAGATGAGCAATCAATGCTTTTTGCAGCTGCTGCAGAAGCATCCAAATTTGCAGTGCAACAGTGTGCTGCCCAGTGCAGACAGCAGATCTGGCCATGCTTTGAGCTGATTCTAATCTGCTTGCAAATGACAGGAGTGATATCACCTCACACCTAGAGTCAAACATACAATGCAAGACCAAGCTGCTGTGCAGCTGCTGCAGAAGCATCCAGTGCAACAATCTGCTGCCCAGTACAGACAGCAGATCTGGCCAGGCATTTGAGCTGATCCTAATCTGCTTGCAAATGACAGGAGTAATATCACCTCACACCTAGAGTCAAACATGCAATGCAAGACCAAGCTGCTTTTCAACCTGTGTGCTGCATGGAGGTCATGAAGCACAAAGGATTTCATCCAAGTCTCACCTTCATGATCTTGACTCTGACTGTGATTTCATCTCCAAACTTGTGCGCAATGGTCAGGTTTCCAACATCCTGACCCTCAACACCTGAAGCAGCTCTGGCCAG
>JAABUP010007699.1_pt1 | contig 14232 bp, 11 predicted proteins | sample 5559201 | NCBI WGS metagenome assembly JAABUP01 (sample SAMN10711887, study PRJNA513373) | rock metagenome | isolation source: Antarctica rocks | place: Antarctica | reverse complement strand
CTGACTCTCCTCCTTGCTTCTGCGCCACTGGCTTTGGATATCCGGTATCTAACTACCATGTCCTATTAAATGAACCCTTCATCACGCTGGTACAACTTTTAAGGGCTTGAGTAAATTCTTTGACTGCTCAACAAAATCTCTCATTGTTTACTAAACGATCCACTGTTCGCTCCTCAATCTCATCCAAGATATGACCATTGTCGATACTGGGAGAATAAATACGGAACTCCGTACCCAGAAACGCCTTAACGAGATATAACTTGTCGTTCATCTCGAATGCAAATGCTAGTTCCACGCGGACTTTGGCCGAGTTCACTTTGTACGATGAACGAATTGGGGACATTATCAGTTTACTGCGGTACAGTTACTCAAACACTACTGACCGTCCAGAGTCGATTGATGACTTAAGACTACTCGTTGTACACTATTCCGCATGTGTAGTTGAGGATTTGTCACGGAGCAACGAGTTCCAATTGCTTTTGGAGGAAGTTGGTTCATTTGCGAGAGATCTTGTTAAGCAGATGCTCGAGAGATTGGGCTAAGCTTGAAGTCAAGTGTCGTTAATGTGGTATATATAGGTATGAAATTGGAGCAATCTCTCGAACCCAGACCAGATAAACCCGATTGTCCCTGATCTTTGTTGACGTCCACCAGACTGTCATTCATCGCTATTTTTACTAGCCGAAACCTGGAATCAAAAGCCCCCAACGATCGTTTGGTGCCGCCCTTTCTATTTGCGATAACTTTTTCAACTAAGTATCGAAAGAGTGGTAGCTTGCTAAAGTAAGGGCCACCCTCCGTCAGAAGCATCACTGCTTTCCTCTGAGCCTTCCGAACTCTCCGATCTTTTTTCTGAAGCGCCTCGAAATCTTCTACCAAACTTTCATGAATTGATGAGCATTACGCTGTAAATGCTTTGAGCATTTATTATCATCTCATCCGCCCACTTTCATTATATATGAAGCCTATCTCTGCTGAGCGAGATGGCTTTCTTGAATATCAGGGCTTCAACTTGGACGTGATTCGTGTCATCTGCGGTAACCAGCAATTCAAATATTTCACGAATCAAGTCTTTTACCCGCGGCTTTACACGAAAATCTATGACAATCTGAGGCTGTGATCCATCTGCACAGAAGGACAAGAATGGCAGGTGGTCATCTATCGATTGACGTCTATACGACCAATGAATGCAGGTGAATACGAGGGATTTTGCACCAGCCAATCCGACACAGAGTTGCCCGCTCCTTGCCCAGCACATCAACCATGAATCTTTGTCACCTCATCAGCTCTGTTATATTTATGGCAGAAGGCTCACATCGATCATTCGTTTCTAAAATCAAGAACTTTCATTAGCAATACATCAAGATGGGCAAAGATTTGTATTACATCATAAACCACGTCTTCCTCCCCCCGAAACTACCGCAGAAGGATGACAATGACGTTACGAAGACTGTTTCCGTGATAGAAGAGTTGCTGACAGCATTAGGGTCGCTCCAAGATCGCATTCCAGAGCACGAGCGTTCAGAATGGATTCCTTGCATCAAGATGGTCAGCAACATGCTCGAGCTACGGGACCGCTTTGGAGGACTGGTGGCCGGAAAACTAGAAACAACGCTGAGGAAAATGGTCGATGGAGGTATGAACGAACCAGTCTTTGGGGACAAAACAGGTATTTAACATCGGTTGTGTTGATTTAGATATCCTCGGGTTGCACATCCGTGGCCAGAACGCAGGGCTCATCGTCCGGAGATCTTCAGACCAATATTCATTCGAGTCGTTCGAAGTCTCGCCAACCAATGAGGCCGTTATCGAGACTAGGGGCCGGCTGCGACGGTGCTTTCCCGGTCCAGCCGTGGTGATCAGCCAAGACCGAATCGCGGATGCCAGCTTCCTCGAGCCGTTGGCTGGATTACTCGCGAAACTTGATGCCGAGACGCCTGAGGAAGCATTGCCAATTACAACAAAGGCACACACGGAGGTCATCGAGACAAGGGACACGGCGCACCCGAGGTTTGTCACTGAGATGCTCACCGGCATTCTACGAGCCATTGGGCAGCCGCTCGATGTCCATCGCATCTACAAGCACACACGCGACGATGTCCTGTGGAAGGATGCACTCAAACCGTGGCGACGTTCCCCTTTGTGGCTGTTCCTTCGCGTTGCATTGCAGACGAGTCTCATGCGTAAAGATGATGAAGAGCCGCACGTGCGGTACAAGTCATTTATGCTCTTCTTCTTGACTCACGTCTTGGAAGGCGCCCTGAAAGCTTCTCTACCGAGCGATGTGCTCTTTGCTATGACAGCAAAGATCAGCCGCCGAGCGCTGAAACTTGGAGCAGTGGATGGAACGCCCTGGTTGCAGTATGTAGAGATGACAATGGGTGCTGTCCAACAAGAACTGATTCGCAGATGGCATTCGGTGGAGAAGAATCCGGATCCCCTGGGGACGCAACGGAACTGGCTCCCATCGCAGCTGTTTTTTCTCCACGATACTCAACTAACGCTCTCGAAGTTGCGGCCGTACCTGGCGAAAGTTTCATCACGGTCGGCGTCACCTCTAACCTACCAACATTTTACGTCGGATTGTGGTCGCCGCGTCTCGCAGTGCAGCTCAACTTTGCCGGAGTTGAATCTCTTAATGGGAATGAAAGGGGACCAAGTCTCTCTCTATCTTGCAGATCTGGAACTCTGGGTGCGTGATTCTCTTCCTGGCTGGCTACGAGCATACATGAAACATAAAGACGCCTGCACGGCTCTCTCAGAGGTCATTGATACCTACACATCGGCAGCTTCTTCCGCATATACAGACATGCCAGAAGACATTTCTCTGATGCTCCTTACCTCAATGGACCTGTGGGTTGCGCTTGACAAGTGTGCGCTGCACCGTTGCGATTTATTACGCGACTACGATCCGGGGTTCCCGCCGTCGCTGTTCGAGCCGCTGCTGTTGCCTAAGAAGCCTCAGATGGAACGACTATACCACGTTGAGCAATATCTCGCAACGAGAAGAAAAGCAGCTATACCGGGATTCCCCTCCATCTTTCGGTCTGTCGACACAACGAAAAGCTTTGCCGTTCGGTATTTCCACGAGTCGCCACATCACCAGGAATTGCGACGAAAGATCGAGGCGGAAGCGAAGAATGAACGGTCTCAAAAAATATCCGAGCTCGCGAAGAAACGTCAACGGTATCACGAGCTGATAAAACGGTCAGACGGAATAAGTTGTCGATACGTTTCTTTGTGGCGAAACGGTCAACAAGTTTCTGATCATAGCGACTCCTGTCAGAAATGTCGGCTGCAATCAACGGCCGAGAAACTAACTATTGACGTTCATGAGTGGCCACTTCCGGAGAAAGATTTAAAGGCGAAGGCCGCGGTGTTTGAGCTCGATGTGCCAACTGTTGTATCCAAATGGCGGGATACCACATTTAGCATTCTTGTCGACACGTTGTCTGTGGAACCTGGCGCTCAAACTCCACGTCGAGGCAGGCAGCAAGGGGTGTACACCCTCCACAGCTACTCCGGTTTACAAAAATTCGTTAAAGCGAAGGCAGGCCGACTTCAACTCGCATCGACAACAAAACCCTTTGTCATCTCGCACTATCGATATCAGGAAATCTCTCAGGCCAATGAAAGGAACGTATGCGTCAACAACGGCTTGAACTATGCATTGTTCGATTCGAAGGAAACGAGTTGGACGGAAGAGCTTCTAGATTGCTGCGATGTGCGTGAAAAGTGCACACTCAAGCTTTCAGCTGGGCCGTACAGGGGACTGCAGTACACCGTAAAGAACACGATTCACACCTCTAATGAGGTGATTGCGAGCCAAGCTGAGTGTCCGGACGCGCTGACAATGCATGAGTTCTACGCCTTTGGAACTTTGCGGTCAGGTCATCGACTGCAGTGGCGGAACATCGCTCGTGAACTCATCGCTCGTGTCCTCAATTTTAGTTGCCACGAGACACACACTCTGATCACCCAGGCTGCATGGCAGGTAGGTCCTTTCAGTAAAGGAGAGGTCTGTCGAGAATCCCACGTCGACCTTGAAGAGGAGGAATTTGGGAAATCATTGCTGTCGGCCTTGGAGGATGCAGTCGGGACGATCGAAGGCAACTGGCAGGGTGCTGCAGCGGCACGTACTTTTGTCGCTCTTGCAACTCGATTACTCTCTCTCTCTACCTGTAACATGGTTCACGAGAATTGCTTCCGTTTTCTGCGAAGAGCACGAGAAATTTCTTTGCGCTGGACCCGTGAATTGGGGCAGAAGTTGCAGGGAGGACAGAAGGAGGAGGAGCAAAAAATCTTGAATGCACGGGCACTTGAAATGGCCTTGACCTGTCATGGGACGTTTGACGTCGATCTGCACCATCTTCCCAATCTACTCAAGTCGGACGAAGATATTGCAGTCGTGACTGAATGCTCAATCATCGTGCACGATCGATGTCCGGTTGTGACAGACGATCTGTCTGCATCAGTAAAAACACTCTTGCAACGACATTGGAGGCTATCATACGTTCTCGAACCACTTCTGCGCGAGCGGATTCTAGAGGTCCGCAATGGTCTTGATAGTACAGTCGGTCGGCTTTGGGCGGGATATATGCCAGGGACCCCATGGACCGCCTTGAAGACACCCAGCGAGCGATGGCTCGTGACAGAAACATCTAGTAAAGGTGGTCGGTCGTCAATGATGGTCCACTACAACGTACTGGACGGAAGTCTGCTTGTCAACGGATCGCCGCTCACAAGACTTCCCCGCTCGTACGAATCACATTCAACTTTCCGTCGACTATTTGGCGAGGTAAAGTAACACGTTCTATTCAGAGAAGCATAGAAAGGAGGGCTAATCGATTAATGCGCGAGACAGAAAGTTCTTGATGTTGTCCCTTCATCTCAGGATGGAATGGTTTTCGAAGCTCGAAATAAGTTATTTGACCACCAAGTAAATGTTACTCTTTCTTTTTTACCCTTCTTCTTGTGGACGGAATTGTGTGATGACGGCACTGCTTGTGTTGCTAATGAATACCATGACAGTTATACTTTGGCATGCACGACTCCGAACTTATCATTCAGGCAAGAAAACAGGGACGGCTCTACGAACTGCTCCCAGTGCACGCTCTAGAAGGCGATTTCCCTCAGGCTTTCGTTCAAGGTTACGCGCATTGGTTGGAAGTTAAGACAGGCTCCGTTGAATGGCGACCGTTACTCAATGCTTGGACGCCGACATTACAGAACTGGCAGATGCGGTCCGGCAGCCAAGGGGAAAAGTTGTTGATTCGTGGTCCGTCGAAATTAATAGACCTTCATACGCCCACAGCAAAGGCCGTGTCGACAATTCTGAGCCCGTTAGAACATGCGACCCATATAAATATCACACTCAACTGCAAGACGGAAGTATTGGAGGTGCACTTGCCACGGCTGAAGCTCGACTTTTTTTTGAGAAAAGGTGCTACGCAGCTTGAATCGAAGCAATTCCGTGGGATGACCGTGGATGCAAACCAATCGCTCGGCACCCTGACCGGACTGGTCAACAAGCTCGTCCTTCGGGGGAATAACGATTCGTTGCGCAGCGTCATCATCCCTCACGGCGACGTTCTGTTCAAACCAGAGGAACCCCACGTACGTGTACATATTGACACCTCAACGGAGCATGTTTCGTATTATCTCTACCACATTGACTGTCAAATCGGGCGACTTGTCGACAACGGCAGCCTCAAGAGCAAGCTGTTCAAATGTTATCTTCACGCTATAACAGCTCACTGTCTGACCGACGAACTCACCGGTCGGACTGGCACCGAAGAAGCCCTCTTCACACTAGCATCTCCCTCTATCCGGTCTTTTCCCAGGCTTGAGCAAATGGAAATTGATCTGCTGGTGCTCCTTGCACGACTGACCCCGCACCGTCAGTACTACCCGCAGAATCTCCGGGTGATGCAGGAAGTAGAATGGGAAACACTGTCTTCACTTTCGCAGCACAATTCCTTTTGCAAATCCGTGCGGTCAATCTTTGAGCAAGCGAGAACGTTCGGTCTATTTCATGAAACGCCCACGGAACTACCGAATGCTGAAATCTGCGGCGACCAACACTTGCTCGAGAGGGCTGCCATTCGGGATTCTACATATCGCGTACACGGATTTGGGGCAGAGGATCACACAGCAGAACATGATGTCGTTTATATCGGCCGAGACAATGTCTCAAATAGCGTACAAGAGTTCCAGATTTGTCGAATTGCAAAGCTGGTCGACGGCTGGTCTGCAAACTTGAGAGGATGTCCACAGTTGCTCCATGAGATTGAGGCATGGGGGAAGCCGGTCCTCGGTTGCAGAACAGAACATTCCTTTCCTCTAGACTACGATATGAAATGGCTGGATCCACCTGCCGAGTTTCTACCTGCAGATTGGTGTACGCTACAAACTACCTTATCTAACAGTGCGATCGAAAAAGATAAATACAGAATCATGATGTTTCTGTCCACCCTGAGTTATTCGCAGCATGCGAAAAGAGAGCTTGTCGAGACGCTTTTGGCTTTCGCAACGGTCCCCAAACTTCGTGCAATAAGACCGCCGGACTACGTGTCGTTCGAACTATCGCACGGCTTTGAACCAGACAGGAAGAAATTGGTGGACGTGGTTAAAAACAGGGCACGGCCGTTTCATTCATGTCCAGAATCCAGCCTGCCTCAGCTTCCTTATGAGACTTGGGAAGACGCTGATGAGCGTCGAAGGGACAAGCACCAAGCGGCAGTGGAAGAATGTCTCGGCATCTTCGCGGATGCTCTCATCTACCAATGGCACCAGCCAAATGTGTCGTGCAACCCTGTAGACACTCTGTTGAACACCTACATTTCCGTGAAGGAGGCCACAGAGAATGCACAGATCTGGTTTCAAAGCTGGTATCGCAATGCCAAGTTCAAAGAGTATATCGGCAAAGCGCAAAATATACTAGACAATCTGAATGCCGAAGACCAAAAGCTACCGCTATACTCCTTTCCGCAGCCCGGCTACCATTACTGCCCGAAGCAGAGTCATATCGAATTTCATGACATCATGGGGAGATCTGCTCCCAGCCTTTCTCCGGCTCGCCTTGAAAATTTCGATTCCTGGGTCAGTCAGCAAGTCGAAGATGAGGGGGATCACGGCAAACTCAAGTCACTCTTAGACCGTCTGAAGTCAAAATCTTTAGGTCGTCATGAGCAACGATACGCCATTGATTTGTTGGAGAGCTTCGACTCGCTTCATGGCAGTGCAGATGGCAGACTCAGCGGATCACCAAAGGCGCTACGGCCACTGCTAAAACAACATTTGGCACTGTGCAAGAACCACGTCGATAATGTGTATCAGACGATTTGTAATCGCCTTCAGGAAGAATCGTCCACGACGCGTCGGCTAGCTTGTCGGGCGAAAATGTGGCCCCGCTTGTCAACCACCTCGCTCCTTGAACACCTAGCAGGTGGTAAGGTAGTGTCTTTGCGCGGCGACTGGAAAAGTGCTTTGATTGAGTATGGAGTTGCCATATCGAATCTGCAACGGGCCGAGCGCCTCCTTACGTGTATCGGAAACAATTTGGAACTGCTGAGCGAACTCAGTAACCCGGGCCATCGAGGCTGGGACCCAATACGATATCCGGATTGGCTGCTCCTCGAAATCGAGAACAACATCTTGATCCGACGAGTGCAAGTTCAAATTGCCCGAGAAATGATTTCACCGTCGTCTGGTGCGAACTCGATCTTGCAGCTGAACATGGGCGAAGGAAAGTCGTCCGTCATCGTTCCCATTGTGGCTGCGGCTCTAGCAGATGGAAAGAAGCTTGTGCGGATCGTTGTCCTCAAACCACTGTCAACCCAGATGTTCCATGTGCTGCTGAGGAAGCTTGGTGGCTTGCTTGGCAGACGCATCTTCCACATGCCGATCTCACGATCGGTCCGGTTGGACGTGCACAAGGCGAGGCAAATCCGAAACCTATGCGAAGAATGTATGGACACTGGTGGGATACTTCTCGTCCAGCCGGAACACCTACTGTCATTTGAGCTGATGGGCCTCGAACGACTTCTGTCTGGCGAATCGAAGCTGGGTAACGTCCTGACCCAGACTCAACTTTGGTTGGAGGATAATTCGCGTGATATCCTAGACGAAAGTGATGAAATTTTGAGTGTTCGGTTCGAGCTTGTCTACACCATGGGCCTGCAACGCGCAGTTGAGTTTAGCCCGGACCGATGGATCATCATCGAGCATGTCTTAGGACTTGTGAGCCGCTTTGCACAGTCAGTCCTTCAACTTTGCCCGCAAGACTTGGAGCTACGACCTGTGTGCACTGGAGGCTTCCCTCGCGTACGAATTCTGAAGCTTTCCGCCACCAATAAACTTCTGAAGATGGTGGCAAGAGAGGTGTGTGAAGAAGGTCTGCCGGGAGTGCGCGTATCGCATTTCCCCCAACACGTGCGAGCGGTCCTGTTTAGGTTTCTTACGGATCCTGACATGCGCGAAGCCGAGACCGAGCCATTGCAGCATTACGTTTTTGGTGTTGACTCAATGAGGAGGAGCTTGCTTCTTCTCAAAGGCCTGATCGCTGGGGGGGTCCTGGCCTTTGCTCTGCAGCAGAAGCGATGGCGCGTTAACTACGGACTTGACCTCTCGCGGACCATGCTTGCTGTACCATATCGCGCAAAGGACAATCCAGCAACGCGAGCTGAGTTCAGCCACCCCGATGCCACCATCGTACTAACTTGTCTAAGTTATTACTACGGTGGTCTTTCGGATGAGCAGTTGCACACCGCTTTCGAAAAGCTGCTTTTGTGCGATAATGCCCAAGAGGAATATGAATGCTGGGTTCAAGATGCTTCTGGATTACCGGTCGTGTTTCGACAATTGACTGGCATCAATCTGAGCGATCCTGCGCAGTGTTCTCAGATGGTCTTCCCTTCGTTACGGCTCGCCAAAAGTGCAATCGACTTCTACATGTCACGTATTGTCTTTCCGAAGGAGATGAAAGAATTTCCACACAAGCTGTCTTCTTCGGGCTGGGACATCGCACGAGCGAAAGTTCACCCGACAACGGGTTTCAGTGGGACAAATGACAGCAGATACATGTTACCATTGTCCATAAGTCAGTGTGATCTCCCGCCGCAGCTTCACACGAATGCTGCAGTGCTCGACTGTCTGCTACGGCCCGAAAACTCTTTTAAGCACGCCATGCAGGAGTCCAGAAAGGAAAGCCTCGATGCAGAATCGTTACTGCAAATAGTCGTCGGGTCGGAGCCGCCCGTGCGAGTAATTCTCGATGTGGGAGCGCAAGTTTTGGAGTGGACGAACGAGGAAGTCGCACGTACATGGCTCTTGCGCGTTCCGGCATCAGACGCACAGGCAGCCGTATTCTTCGATGATCGTAACGATCTATCAGTCTTGAGCCGTGACGGTATCGCGGAATCGCTGATGATTTCCCCTTTTGCGAAGCAGATGGACCAGTGCCTAGTGTACCTCGACGAGGCTCATACCCGAGGGACGGACTTGAAGCTACCGACGAATTACCGGGCCGTTGTGACTCTGGGGCCTGACCTTACCAAGGATCGACTTGTGCAGGGTATGACCTGATCCAATCAATTCTGTTTCCCACTGCTAACTCAAACAGCGTGCATGCGAATGCGGAAGCTAGGAAAAGGCCAATCAGTCATGTTTTGCGGGCCCATGGAAGTTGAACGTAAAATTCTCCACTGCAGCGGCAAAACCCAGTGCGACACCATCGAGGTAGCCGACGTGTTACAATGGAGTATTTCGGAAACCTGCATCAACACAAAAAAATGCATTCCGCTGTGGGCGACACAAGGGATACGGCATCAGCGTCGCCATATAGCATGCTCGGAGTCTTCAAACGACGGAGGCAAAGGCGCTGCTTTGGAGATCGCAAAGTCATTGCTCGAAGCTGAGGCGCAAACTCTCCAGGATCGATACGGATTGGGAGGACGAAGATCGGAAGAACAAGTCTTGTTACATGGCGTGGAGGAAGTAGCACTCTCAAAACGTGAGACGCAAGTGGAAGCCATTCGGGCCAAATGTCGAGAATTTGGACTGACATCGCTCAACAACGCAACACTTCGGGAGGAGCAGGAGCGTGAGCTGTCACCAGAGAACGAGCAGGAGCGACAAGTTGAACGTCCACCGGCGCTTACACCCAAAAATCACAGTGTTCATCCAGACGTGAAGCGCTTTGTTCACCAGGGAATCCTTGACCGTTGTTCAGACGCCTTTCAGCCTGCCTTCGAGCTTTTCGGCAACACAAGCGCCATCGAATGTCTTGAAAAGGAAACATGGCCGGTGCATTTGCTGATCACGGCCGACTTTGCCCAGACGGTACACGCTTCAGGAAACCAACTTTTGGACTCGTTTCTTAGGCCTGTTCAATGGGTCGTGAGCAGAAAGAATCGCAACACGGTCGACTGCGTGGTGCTTAGCCCGTACGAAGCTCACGAATTATTGCCATATATACGCCAGCACAACACCGTCATCCTACACGTTTATTCACCTCGCGTCAGTATGTCTGTGCGTACACTAGAAGATCTTTCATTTTGCGCCATTCCCGCGGTACCCAGATGTTGGGCCCATCCCCCTTCCGTCATGCAGCTCAATTTATTTGCCGGTCAGCTCTATCTGAGAAGCTACGACGAGTATCTCTCGGTCTGTCGATTCTTAGGACTGTGTTTTCGCCCACGGTATGCGCAGGTTCAGGTCGCCTGCGATGGATTCATCAGTCCAACAAGCAGGCCAGAATTTGACGCAGTCATGGAGAGAGAATGTCCTTTTAGGGTCAGTCCGATTGGGTTTCTGAGAATGCTGATGGCGTTGAGAAGGAAAGGGCAGAATTTCCAAAAGTCTCACATTGGTAGAATTCTGCACGGTGAATCGCTTGCCAGGGAACAGTTCCGAGGGTAAAGAAGTTCGAGTCGGATTCAAATAAAGATAGCGCAAGACTAAATGGCTAGCTCGGCTCCTTCCGTACTTCGCCAGGCTGTAGAAACTTCGATATGATCTTAGTCTTTCATTGTCTGGGCCTAATTACATCCATACTAAAACGCGATGGCCACAACAAGTCTTGGGGGGCGCTCCCCTCGAGTCTAAAAGTATTTGGAGCTGATCCAATAACTTTGTAAGCGCCTCGGATTTTCGGGCCCGCCCAAATGGTTGCCCCCTCCGCTATATGCGCTACGCTCAAGGCTTTATCGGCCTGATCTGGATTGAGGACGTTGTAGTAGTAGTTCTGATTCCTAGATGAAGGTTTACGGGTGTCGAAGAGTGGAAATGGGCGGCCATGTCGTTTGCGTGGAAGCCTGGGCAGAGGTAGCGAAGGTCGCCGTAGGCTGAAGCGGTGGAGCGCCAGTATTTGCCTGGTGGGTGACCGGCGGTGGAGGAGGGTAGAGGGATTGGATTGTGGAAAGCTGGGATGGGTTAAGAGTTCGGATTGGACCGGTGTCATTCATCCAGGGTCTTGCAGTGATCGATGTAGCTTTCAGAGCACGTTGTCTCTTTGTAGCTACAAAGCTGACCTCATGGACGCAGGACATGTCGATGAGGCGATAAATATTAGCAATGACTTTGGTATATTATAATGAAAAAATCATATAGAAAAGGCTGGCACCTTTTCTACCTGGGACAACCATGCTCGCTGCGCTCCCACCCACTTCGTGGGCCCCGTTGCTTACGCAATACTATAATCTTACTATGATTTGCATAATGGGTTTCATTATTATATGTCAAAATCATCGCTAATATCTATCGCTTCGCTTCATTTACATGTCCTGCGCCCATGAAGCTATTCGCCTGCGCCAAAGCATTCAACCACTCTTCGTCCTCCTCCTCACCGTTGTCGTCCACAGGCTCATACAACTTGCCCCAGCAATGCTCGCCCGGCCCCTCGCGAATCTCTACGAGTACCACATACGAAACCTTTCGAATATAATCCGCCACCACTTTATCCTTCCGAGGATCATTGTCGAAGTTACATGTCCAAATACAAGGGGCATAATCTTGCAGCTAACCGTACTCATCACTTGCTGCAGATTGTAACAACGGATGTGGATCTTTCTTTAGTCTACACAATATCAATCATTCGTATTAAATCTGTCCAGCCCTCTCAATGACTCTCAGTGGATACATCCATCTTATCTCAGCACTCGTAAAATCTGGTGGCTGCTACACACTGACAGTACTCTTAACCTACCATCGTGTATCAGTGACTTTATAGGTGGATTTCCTTCGCTGGTTCGGATTCTTTGCATATAGGCAGAAATTGTTGCCTATAGTATATCTCCTAAAACGGTCACCTCTGCATATCTGTAACTACTAAGCCAAATGAAGTTGAAATTCATGGTCGCTGTCGACCTATCAATTCGCATTTTCATTTAGCCGCTGCAAGGCTACCTGTCCACAGCTGGTCATTCTTTCGTCATTCCTTACCCCCTTCACGAAGCTGCCGAACGTGCTTTTTTACGTCCCTCCTTCCTATTTCGAGCTGCTTCTTGCACTCGAACTTTGTCCATTGGCAACTCCCCCCCTGTGGTGGTCGATTCTACAGACAAAAGTCCTTCCCTTGATGTGACTGCATGAGCGTGGATTCTCTTCGCGAATTAGATTCCCCCACGTGGATAAGATAATCAGCGCCTTCTCCCTTAGAATATGGCATTCTTCGACATCCCATTGGGCTTAATCCTACGAGGTTCTCTTTTGAGAAAAGCAGCTTTGATGAGGCGTTCGTCGTCATCGATGCATGCAAAGACAGTTATCCCAGAACCCGGTCAGACTAATACCAGTGGCACCATTCAGTCACGGCTAGGGATAATAAAATGTATTCTTAGTCTGTTTGGCTCCACGCTTGCATATTCCTCAACCTTCGGATTCAAGAGAACATGCCAGCTTTGATGACATCAAACTCTCAGGCCTCGCCATGCAAGCAAAGAACTGCGAGACCGGCTATTTCGTAACGCTTAGCATCACGAAACCTCATACTACTTATACAACTGTCTATCAATTAGGCTCCTCAACGAACTGTGCAACAGCCGCAACAACTGAACAACAAGCCATTATAACTACAACTCAGACTCCAGCGTCTGTCAACAGTCAGACCTCAGTCTCTAATAATGGCGATAACACCTCGGCTACAACGATCGGAATTATTGTGGGATGTATCATTTTGGGGGTTCTATTGCTGCTTGCCCTTTGCTGCAGCCTAAGACAGCAGGAAAAGTGCTCCTACCGTTCACCACGGTTAATAGCGGGGCCTGCGGGGCCTGCGGGGCCTCCGGGACCGTATGGACCACGAGGAGCACCAGGTATCCAAGGACAACCAGGTCCGCAGGGAGCCCAAGGTTATCCTGGACCACCAGGGGCAGCTGGTCCCGTTGGACCAGCGGGGATACCAGGACTACGTGGTCACCCTGGACCACCCGGCCCGCCAGGAGATCAGGGATATCGAGGATCACCTGGACCACCTGGACCACATGGACAACCAGGATCGTCAGGATCGTCAGGATCAACAGGACCGCAAGGACCGCAAGGACCACGCGGGACTCCTGGGGCAGATGGATCGCGAGGACTACATGGTCCGCCGGGTCCACATGGTTTGCAAGGAGTGCAAGGAGTGCAAGGCGTGCAAGGAGTGCAAGGCGTGCACGGCGTGTAGAGCTTGCAGGGACCGTAAAGAGCCCAGGGCCCGCGAGGACGACGAGGATTCCTCTTTACCTGCTACTTTACTGATAGAGCCACGCTATACATTTCCCTTTGCTGACACCAGATTCACGACGCGTGTAGACTTACTACATCTGCTTGCACAGTAAAGGATCGTACGGGTTAGGTAAGCTTGTGATACGCCCGGTCACCTCGAGTCAGGCGCTGAGATGCTGCAATCGGTCTTAATGGGCTCGCAATCAAGAACGCGGTGCGCACAGCCCAATCCATAGCCCTCAACGAGAGTTTTCTTCGTTGGCAACGTCTTTGCCAAAGACTTGAAAGGGCCAGGATATGAGGAGGCCTTCAAAGTCTACACTATTGGGAGAGTGGTTTTAGGGCTCAATCACAATGAGAGTAGATAGATTGTGTGAGGTCTTCTAGATCAGATTAATAAAAACAGATAATTTTGTGGTCCATCTATTACACGGCATTGATACCTAGGGTTTTGATCGCTTCAGGCCTCCTTAGCTCAATGTCTACCTTCCATACGAAGTGAAACCATCAGTGATGTCTTGAGCTGTA
>JAABUP010007698.1_pt1 | contig 14232 bp, 26 predicted proteins | sample 5559201 | NCBI WGS metagenome assembly JAABUP01 (sample SAMN10711887, study PRJNA513373) | rock metagenome | isolation source: Antarctica rocks | place: Antarctica | reverse complement strand
CTGGGCGACCACGGTGCACAAGGCGCAGGGCAGCGAGGCGCGCGCGGTCGTGCTCGCGCTCGCGCCCTCGCACCGCCCGCTGCTCACGCGCCGGCTGCTCTACACCGGTGCGCGCGCTCCCGCTCGTGGCGCATATAAGCCACACGAGGTGTGGCTTATGGGCGCTTGCGCTTCGCGGACGCGGGATGCCGTCATTGGCTGCGAGCTGCGGCGCAGAGACCGTCCTCGCGCCGACCAGGCTCACTTTGCTGTTGGATTGCTGGGCGGGCTGGGCCTGGTGCTGCTGCGGGGAGACCGTGGCGGCCCTCGCAAGCAGCAAGCTCCAGTGCTTGCGCTGAATGCTGCCGGCCTGCGGCACAGGCGCCAGACGCAGCGCCCCCCTGCATGCCGCCGCCCGCCCCGCCAGGCGGCGCTGCGCAGCGCCTGAGGCGAACATGCGCGCGCGCGCGCAGCGCTGACGCGCGCCAAGGAGCTGGTGGTGGTCGTGGCGCCGGAGTCGGCCATCCGCGCGGCGCTCATCGACGCGGCGGCCGACACGCGCCTTTCCTCGCTCGCGCCGCGGCTGCGCGCGGCGGCCGACGCGCTCGGCCTGGCCGAGCATGAGCCGCAGCGTTTCGAGGCCGTCATGATCGACGCGGCCGGCGGGCCCGCGTACGACCAGCCGGCGGGCGCCGCCGCCGCCGCCGCTGTGCCGGCGCCCGCGGCCGCGCTGGCCGTGGCCGAGCCGGGCCCGCTGGCGAGGCCGCGGCAAGTGCTGGGCGGCGCCGGTCTGGCGGCGCATGCGCGCGTGTGGACGGGGCATGTGCGCGCGCCGCGCGGGCACCTGCCGGCGGACGGGCTGGGCGGGCGCGCGGGCGAGGCGCGGCGCTACGCGCCGCTGGAGGCGCCGCACCGCGGCAAGGTCCCGGTGGCCGCGTGACGCGCCTGCTGCCGCGGCGCTGCGGGCGGCACAGAAGCGCGCGCGCGGTCTTAAGCGGCTGCCTGGGCCGCACGGTCCTGAGCGGCCGCCTGGGCCGCGCAGGTGCCTTTTTCAAACGAGGTCGCCCTGCATGTGCATACCAGCAAAGTTCTGTCCTCTGGCAGGTTCTGTCGGGGCAAGGGCGTCGTTCTGCGCGCCCAGTTTTCCTGGCACACCGACCCCTTTTTCCTCGTCAGAGTGCCGAGTGTGACTCTCGCGTGTACCATCACCAGCGCTGGCGTGTCATGTTTGCATAAAGTATGGTTTAGTTGTCGCGTAGGCTGTGTGCATGAGAGGCTGCTTTTTGCTGCGCCGCGTTCTATCCTGCTCAGCAAAGTGTGGGACCATGCTGTCCCCCGTGCAGCCGCTGCGTATAGAGAGGTGAGCACTGCAATTGTAACGAGAGGAATTTTCTGACTCCCGGAGGTCTCACTAGGTCCGCCAAGGTTGCACGCGCTCCTTCGCCCATGGTTGATGACTAGGCGCTGTGCAGCGGAAGGAGGGTAACAAATCTGAAGCCCAAGGTCGCTGTGGCTGTCGTGATGCATGTGCTGGCGTGTCACGCCCAGGCTGGAGCCAGGCCCCTGGTCATCCCCCAATCCAGCTTACATGCCAGGGACCGGACGGCCCCAGCACACCCACCCAAACTATTCACTTCCGAGGTCCTGCTCGGACTCAGAGGGACCCTTTACCCCCCAACCCTGCAGACCCTCACCCGCTCACTTGTGATGCAAGAACACAAGCGTGAGGCCGAAGAAGGCGGCCATGGTGGACGCGGCGGCCGCGTAGTAGGGGTAGGCCGCCGTCAGGAAGCGCTCAAACTCGTTGTGCCGGAACGGCCGCACGGGCACCTGCGCGGCCGCCATGCTCTGTGCGCGGCCCGGCGCAGCGCGACGTGGAGTTAAGTATCATCGCTCCTTGACAGCAGCGACGGGCCCTGCTTGGGAGCACTGCATGTTGACGCAGCAGCAGGGCGCTGGGATACGGCGCGCAGCTCGCGGCAGCAGCCGGCTGCCGCATGCAAGGCATACGCGGCCAGGCAGACCCAACGGACGGAATCACGGGGTGCCAAGCGGCGCGCACGGGGCGCGGGGCGCCGCGCCTGCTGCTCCAGCTCGATGGGCGTGTAGCCCAGGCGCCGGTGCGCCACGCGCAGCTTGAACACGCCGTACACGTCCGGCGCCTTGAAGCGCGCCGAGAAGGTGCCCTGCGGCCGCGGCGCCGCCCCCGTACGTTGCCTGCCAGCTCCACGGTGACCCGCTCTGTGATAATAGTTACCAGCCGATATCGAACCTAGGGTGGCTGGAGCACAGGAGGTGCTCCAGAATGTTGTGGAGGAGAGCACATGCACCTGGGCCCCTGCGGCGATGTGTGTCGCCACGCACAGCACGCATGCTGAGGAACAGACCTGGTGGGCAAGAGCATGCTGCGCTGCCCCTGGTCTCCCATCCAGCCACTTTATGCTCCGCAGGAACCGCAGAGAGGGTGCTCGCTCGGCATGGGGCGACAGGCGGCCTCACCTTGCCGTTGTGCTTCATCGCGGTGCGCACGTACGGGTCGAGCATCACAAACTCCAGCTGCACGTCCGAGGCCCTGGCGGCGGAGGCGCAGGGTGCATCACAGGGCGGCGGCATGGCTCACGCGCCAGGCTCCCCGCGGAGCCTCGCCGGCTCCGGCCTTTCAGACATGCAGCGGGGCTCTGTCGCCCCACTCCGCCCAACTCCGCAGCATCTGGACATGTCAGCGGCGGGGCCGGCCGCAGCATGCAGGGGGCCCCAGTGGCCTGCGCCAACGCGCCTGCGCACTCCAGTGCACCACCACAAATTACAGGCCTTGCGCGCCCCGGGCGCGCGGCCCCGGGCGCGCACTGGTAGGGCACCCACGCGCCGCCGGACAGCTCCTGGATGTCCAGCTCGACCGCGATCACGTCCGTGATGCGGTACCAGCGCGGCTGCGGCCCGTCCGCCGGCGCGCCCGCGTGCCGGTGCCGCAGCGCGCCCGCGCGCAGCACGCCGCGCCCGTGGAATGCCCAGCGCGTCAGCTCCGCCGCAAACGCGGCGTTGCCCGCACGCTCCGCCCTGCGCGGCGCGCGCCGCAGCCGCTCGGAGCTCGGGCGGCCCGCGCGACGAGGTGCCGCGCAGCGGCGAGCATGCGCGCGCGCGGCGCCGCGCGCATGGGGCTGCCAGGGCGCGGCGCCGCAGGCCGGCACGGCACAACTCGCGCGCATCACACCACGCGCCCGTCGCACCTGCTCGCACACTCAGCGACAACAGAAAGGTGCCCCGGCGCCGGCAGCCTGGCACTCTTCCAAACAGCGGGCCGCTGGCCAGACTCACGCAGCAGCTCAGCTCAAAAACGCCGCAGCCGCCTGGGAGCGGGCCTGGCGGATTCCTGACCCTACCTGATCTTACCCTTCACCTACCCTGACTCACGCAGCGCTTGAATAGAAGTTAGTAACGCCGCGGCCGCCTGAGAGCGGGCCTGGCGGCGGGTGCTGGAGGGGGGGCCCGCCGCGCCTGGGGCCCTGCGCGGCGGTGTCCACGGGCGCCTGCAGGAATCGGTTGCTGAACATGTCCAGCGAGCCCGCCACCGCCACACGCGCGTCGTTGCGCGCCTGCGCGCACAGCCGCACCACTTGATGTGGGCCGACTTTACCCACAGCGCATGCGTGAATATTCTGAGGGGCGCGGCTCCCTGGATGCGCTGTCGGAGGGCGACGCCCGCTGGCGCGCATAGCGCGTGGCTTCATGTGCCGCACATGGAGGACATGCTGTGTCCCAAAACGCGCTCGCCATGACCCTGGCCAGCTACCGAGGCAGAGCAAGTGCCAGACCAAATCAGCACGACCTGCACAGCAGCCCGTGCAGGCGCCTAAATGGGCCGCATGCACGACAGCTGCGAGCCTGATAAAGCGCAGGCCTTTTAATTGACGGCCTCCCTAGCATCGCATGCACAGAGGCCGGCGCGCGCGCGCGTGACAGGGACAAGCGCGCCGCCGGCGCCTGCCCCAGGACCTGGTATTCTGCATGATGCCGGGTGCAGGGGCCGAGTGCGCGCCTGCACGATGACGGCGAGCCCGACGTCGCCGCCGGCCAGGGCCGCGCCGTCGGCTAGCGGCCGCGCGGTGCTGCCCGACACGGCGGTCTCCGGCGCGCGCAGGACCACCGCCGCCTGCCCGCCGCGCCGGGAGCCCTCAGGCCGCAGGGCAGCTCAGCTGCGTTGCCCGCTATCCGCTCTGCACCAACCCGGGTTGATCGAGAGGGCGAGAGAGTGTCAAAAAGCTCGGCCGTGCATCAATGCGCATCACACAGGGTATAGCAAGCCCGCTTGGCATCATGCAAAGCAGTGTTGACAGATGTTGGAATGCACAGGATGTTCGGTGCTGGTTGCGGCGTCGGGCAGAGGCCCAGCCCATGAGCTCACGCCCCGCATCAGCGTGGCTTTCCTGGCAGCAAACGGCCAGCGCCGTGCGCGGGCCATCAGGGGCCACACAAGACACAAGACACACTCAGGGAGCAACAAAGCCATGCTGGCCCCCTCGCACCAGCTCGCTGTCGGCGGACACCGTGAGGCCGATGCCGCGGAACAGGACGGGAGCCTGCGCCGAGCGCGCCTGCCCGCTCAGCCACACCATGCGCACGCCAGACGCGCGCGGAGCCAGCTTTGCGCCGTCGCAAGCGGCAGCCTTGCGACTCGTGAGCATCTTGCTTGCCATAGCAGCGGGTAAAGAGTGCAGTGGCCTGCAGGGCTAGCAGCGCCCTGGATGGAATTTCACTCGGCGCGTGTACTTTCATGACCAGGCTAGGGTCACGGGGTAGGTCCTACCCTACGGGCGGCGCGCCTGGCCATCGAAGTCGCCGAGCACGGACTTGGCGGGCACGGTGTTGTTCGTGGCCACCACGGCGTGGTCGCCGGACAGGCCGCGCGCGTAGTCCACGTGGTCCACCACCGCGCTGCTGCGCGGCTCCAGGTCCACGCCGCAGTCCGCCGCGAGACCCCTGCCGCCCGGCTCTGCGTGAGCATACTGTATATAACCTGACGCACCCGTCGACCGTGGCCAACGACCGCGCTGCTGCGCGGCTCCAGGTCCACGCCGCAGTCCGCCGCCAGCCCCCTGCCGCCCGGCTCTGCGTGAGCATACCGTATATAACCTGACGCACCGGTCGACCGTGGCCAACGACCGCGCTGCTGCGCGGCTCCAGGTCCACGCCGCAGTCCGCCAGCTCACCTAACCCGCCGGCTGAGTGTGACCAACGACCGCGCTGCTGCGCGCCTGCAAGTCTGCACCGCAGTCCGCCGCCAGGCCCCTGCTACACCACAAGATGATGACACAGGCAGGGCGGAAGACATCCAATCCCCTGGCCGCGTTGGTTGGAAGAAAATCCAAAACGCCACATATCCGTGTTGGGAATGCATGTGAGCGCCGAGGTGTGCGGCAGGGCCATGACCTTCTTAGCCTGCCGGAGGATCGTAGCGCGGCAGAAAGGGATCACGAGTGGAGCTGCGTGAGGCAGGCCTATTGCTCTACAGTGCAAAATACACAGCCTGGCAGCGTGCGCGCCTCATCTCATCTGATGCGCGCGAGTCCACCGCCAGCAGCAGGTCCCGGCCGCTGTCCACAAAGTCCAGCAGCTGGCCCGCGTCCACGGCGCCTCCCAGCTCTGCGGCACCGTGCAGGCTGATGCGCGTCAGCAAAGTGCAAGTGCCGGCGGTTTCCTGTTTGCTGCCCGGGTGCGTGTGGGAGGCTTGTGCAGCACTTGAGCTCCTGAGCTGACACCTGGGTCAGTGTCGAGCCCGATCAGGCCAGATCACTCCCATACGCGCCTATGAAGCCAGACTCTCCTGCACGGCAGGTGTGATGCAGTGCAGCAGCAGCCCATGCGGGGGCCTGGTGGTGCGCTGGGCGCACCAGCGACGCTCGGGGCAAAGACAATCAGCTTGTCATACAGCCAGTCGTCCCACTCCCGCAGCCGCAGGCCCTTGCCGGTTGCCAGCTTGAACTCCAGGCTGAAGCCATCCTGTGCCAGAGCGTGGAAGTACGCGCTGTGCGTGTTCCTGATGGTCAGGTCTTCCAGCAGCACCAGCACGCGCGGCTGCGCCGCTGCGGCAGCGACCCGCAGCAGCAGCAGCAGCGGCACCAGCCACCGCACGCCGGCACGCTCCATTTTTCTCACTGAGGCGAGACTTCCTCTAGACGTAGAGTGAAACAACTTCACATGCGCTATCGGCCAACATGCGGCCGTTTACGGGCGCTGCAAGAAAAGGGGCTAGCAAAGCGCTCCTAACTAGGCTGCGCAGCACGGCCAGCACGCTGGTGCCTTGGACTCGGGTGCGCCAAGAGATTGCAGCAGGCCACCGCGCAAGTGTCCTGGTGCTGTACAAGACAAGAACTGTGCATCCTGGCCACTATGGTGAGCTCTGACACTATGCTGAAGGAGTTTCAAAGGGAGACCCAAGTGCGCGCGCGGCTCTATACTAGGCAAACAATACAAGCCTCACTGATAGGAAGAAGTACGGAGCGCAAGTCAGCCTCACGTTTGCCCGGTCAACAACGACGCGCACAAGCTGACTTGCGCGCCGTACTTCTTGCTGTCACTGAAGCTTGTATTGTGTGCCTTCCTTTATGGAGATGCTCCGCACTTGGTGTCTTCCAGTGGGACTCCTTCAGCAAAGGTCCAAAGTCCATAGTCGCCAGGGTGCACAATGCTTTGTTTATACAGAGCCGGCACAACTCGCGAGGTGGCCGGTAGCGAGCGTGCATGAAGGCCTGTTCCTTATCGTAGTATGCAATGCATTGCTTGTTGGCACATCCGTCTATTGCTGCCGCCATTTTGCTTGGATGGAGAGATTCTGGGCTGGAGGCATAGGTGCCTTCATGGACACAGCGCCCTCCTCGACGTCTCTGGCGCAGACCAGGTCTCTGGCGCAGACCTGGTCTGCGCCAGAGAACGTCGGTGGGGCGCTGTGTTTGTGAAGGCGCCCATGCTTTGCCCAAAAATCTCTTCGTCCAGGCCAAGTGGCGGCGGCCGTAGATGAACACCAGTGCAGTGGTAACAAAGCAATCTGCATATGGTGTCTGCTGAGGATGCATTATGTTTGTACAGGATGCCATTATGTTCATACATTTGTGTTCTTACGTTGCGCTGCAATAGTGCGGCCTGCCCACAGAACCCCGTCGGCGAGTTGCATTGTGTATGTTCAAGAGGTGTTGCTTAGAGGCCCGGGTTTGATCATGATCCTCTGCACTCATCATGGTCTGTGATGACCGTGGACCACTGCATGTGTGGCGTGTCCTTCTCAAGGCAAAACTCCTTAGCCCATATCATCTGAACACGCTGTCAACATGATTAGGAGCATGTCATTAAGTTTATTGGCGTGGTCATGGGCGTGGTCATGAGCAACGTCCACGCATGTCATCTGGTTCAGACAAGTTTGGGCAAAGCGCGGTGCACATTTATTGCAAATCGTTCGCACACCGTTATCTCGCTACTCTTCAAACGCACGCCTGCTGATACCCGTGGATGCTGGGGCATGCATGCTGCGTGTAACATGCAATCTGTGCAAATCCGTTTGCCTGCAACAGAGGCCTCCGCCTAGGTGCAGACTTTGCAGTGCAACCCTAGGACATGGGTATCAGCAAGAGGATGAGGCGCGATTCTGCTCATCGTAAGAACGACTTGCTTGGTAAGCCGTTAAAGGGACAGGGCCAGTCTGCCGTGTACCAGCAAGCAGCTCATCGGGCCGGTAACACCAGGTGCGTGCCTGAGTGCGGCAGCACTGGCAGGTGCAGAAGCGTGGGAACGTGTTGAGACGGCGTGTTGGTCCACACGAACCGGGGTTGCCGTCAGGTTGCCAAAGCGTGCGTTCATGGTTGCCTAGCCGCTGTTCGGGACTGTCGTTTCAACCCTCCTCGCCAATGCTGGTCCCAGCATTGCCCAGGAGCTGGAACAGGCCACACACTGAGTTTCAGGAGCTCCCAGGCTTGGTAATCGGGTAGAGATGCAGTGATACGCTGAGTGAGGTGCGCGCTTGCAATCTTTGCAGTCTCAATGCAGGACACTCCAGGCTGGAGGTAGACTGTTTGCAAGCTGGCTGTCGTAGAGACTGCCAGCGTCCTGCTGTGCACGGGCGGCAGCACTGGCCTCCCTGACAGGCAAGGCGCCGCGCTACGCACGCAGCAGTGTCGCGAGCCTTGTGCCAGCCCTGCGGTCTGCCAGGCAGCTAGCCTTCCTGGAGCCATCGTCTGAGACCAGCGTGTGCGCTCCCGCCAGGACGCAGGCTGCCGCGATGCCGGCCTTCCTGATGAACAAGGCGTTCCTGGGCGCCTCGGTGGGCGTTCAGAATGGCAGCAAGACGGTCATGGCGAGCGCTGCCAAGGTCGTCAAGCGGGCGGCCAAGGGGGCTGCCAACAAGGTGGGCGGCCTGAAGCAGACGGCCGGCTACCGCCGCAGCCAGGGTGCGCCACTGGCTCCTCCGCCGGAAGCAGGACAGGGGTGCTCAGCAAGCAGGAGAGGCGCTGCTGCTCCAACAGGCATGCCACGTGTGTGCCTTGTCCACGTAGAATAATGATCTGGCGGTGCCAGTCAGGCCTGGGAGCAAGCCCACCAAGTGCTGGGTGGGGTGGCCGAGACGGGCGCGCGCGCGCAGGCGACGCGCTGTGGCTGCCCAACACCACGCGGCCCGACTGGCTGGACGGCTCGCTGCCGGGCGACCGCGGATTCGACCCGCTCGGCCTGGCCAAGCCGAGCGAGTACCTGCAGGCGCGCCCCCGCAGGGCCGGGCTCGAACGGAGGCGTTCCCTCCCTGAGGCAGGCGACAGTGCCGCCCGGGGGGGCGAGGCTCCCGACGCCCCGGGCCTGGCCAGGCGCAGGGGTGCACCTGCACGCCCGCCGCGCGACCTTGCGGCGGCGCGCCTTGCACGCGTGCCGCCGGGCCCGCTCGGTGCCTGCAGTTGCGCCGCGCAGCAGGGAAGCTGCATTGCAGGGAGGGCGCGCTGCATGGGAGCCCTGAAATAGCGGCACTGTATATGGCGGCGTGGGCGCTGCTGCCCTGCCATGCGGGCTGTGGCGACCGCGAGACAGCATTCAAGGGCTGCTCACGCGCTCGTTACTGATGGTGTCTGTGTCGCGCGGCAGGTCGACCTTGACCAGAACGACCAGAACTCGGTGCGCCAATTAGCCGCCATTAATCGCCTCTGTTGACGGCCGACTGTAGGGCAGTTGCCTATGGTTGCGTTCTGAGCTACGTCGCCCCTTTCACTTGCGAGGGCCATAGTGCTGAGCCATGCTGCTCCTACTCGCATGCATGTGGGGGCTCACTCGAGACGCACGCGCCGCCCGCCTCACCCTGCCTGCCGCAGCGGCCCAGGCGCGGTGCGCGCCGCAGGCGATCAACAAGGCGGGCGCGATCTTGGGCACCTTCACGCCCGGCAAGACGCAGGTGCGCATCTGAGATGTCCGGGGAGCTGTGGGTAGTGTGCAGGGATGTGAAGCCCGACGCGTGGTATATGGAGGGTGCCCATAGCGCGACGTCAGGGAGACTCTGCTAAGCCACACTGCCTGCTCTAGGGCGCAGTATAATAAGCATAGTGGCCCACGTTAAGCAGGCTGCATGTCTGGCAGCACTGCATTGGCGCTCTTGCCCGCAGGCGGGCGCCCGGCAGCAGCAGCTCACCGCACAGCCAGGCGCCGACGGCGCGGGCGCGGCGCCGCGCAGGTGAGCAGCGAGACCGCGCTGCAGCCCTACAACGAGGTCTTCTCGCTGGAGCGCTTCAGGGAAAACGAGCTCATCCACGGCCGCTGGGCCATGCTGGCCGCGCTCGGCGTCATCGTGGCCGAGGCCAGCACGGGCGTGTCCTGGTGCGCGCCGGCCGGCGCCTGTCTCGTGACGGTGCTGCAGGCTGGGTCTAGTGGTTTGCAGAGCAAGGGCAGGTCTCCGATGAGCACAGGCCGCCCTTGTCTGATGCACCGACAGCGCTGTATGCTTTGCGCTGGTGAGTCCTGGCCCCCGTTGGCTCGCCGCTCTGGGTACCACGACGGACCTGCATGACGCAGTGTTGCCTTTGGCGAGCGCGTCGAGCCTGTAGGGCGTCAGCAAGGGCTACTAAGAGTGGGCAGACATGCGCGCATGTAGAGTGCTCATGGTGCATGCATGCACCAGTCGACCTACCTCTTGGACATTGCAGGCGCTGTGCAATGCAGAGCAGTGGGAGGCTGTGCCGAAGGCTGCGGGTGAGTTCGCGTGTGCGGCCGCGCCTGCCCGCGCCCCATCCCACAGCCCCTACCCTGCCCTAACCTAATCCTAATCCTATTATTGCCTTGCCTGTAAAACCTGAACCCTGAACCCGCCCCGCTTGACCCGCAGGGTGGACGCGGGCAAGGTGGAGCTGGACGGCGCGCAGTACCTGGGCTTCACGCTGCCGTTCTCCATCAGCCAGCTGGTCTGGATCGAGGCGCTGCTGGTCGGCGGCGCGGAGGTGTACCGCAACGGCGCCACCGACCTGGAGGAGCGCATCTACCCGGGTGCGCCGCGCCCTGAACCTCAGCCCTGAACTTTACTCAACCGAGGTGCGGGCTCGTTGGCTGAGGGCGGCCGGCACGTCATGGTATCGCATAGCATGCAAGCCCCAGCTGTGAGTGCACGGCGAGCCTGGCCGCTAGCGAAAGCAGCAAACCAGGCGTCTACTGTGCTGTGCAGGCTCATGGCCCTGCCGCCATCTCAGCTTGCACACCCATAAAGCACATGACAGATTGCACCAGAAAAGGACAAGCCTGGAGGGTTCCAGCTGGCGGGCATGTGAGCTGGAGGGTTGCAGCTGTTGGGCATGTGACAGTAGGGGCCCTGCGGCTGCGAGCTGAGAGCGCGCGCGCGCGCAGGCAACTACTTCGACCCGCTCGGCCTGGCCTCGGACGACTCGCCGCGGACGGCCAAGCTGCGCGAGGCGGAGATGAAGCATGGCCGGTTGGCCATGGTGGCCTTCCTGGGTGCGCCCGCCTGACTTTCACACCGAATGTGCCTGTCTCAGGAAACGATGTGTCTGGTCTAGGGCTGGCAAAGGGTGCATCCACATCAGGTTGAGCATCAGGAAGTACACCATGAGGAGTCATGTTAGGCCTGAAGCACTTCATGCGTGCAAATCCGTGCGCTCCAGGGCTCGTATGCATGATGTGTAGGGACGGCCAGGTCAAGCATGCCGCTCTCAAACGGCCAGTTCTTGACCCGCAGCGCGCCGCCCGTGCAGGCTTTGCCGTGCAGGCGTTCTACACGGGCGAGGGCGCGCTCGGGTCGCTGGCAAAGTTTGCCGCCAACTTCAGCCCCCAGCTGGCGGAGAAGATCGCCGAGTTCTGATGCGGCTTAAACCCCTAGGTTCTGAGGGAGCTTGGGGCCCTACCCCACTCTGTGCCGTGCTTCCCCCGTCTGTGTGGCGCCCGGTGGCGCTGCTGCGTGCCCGCGCTGGTGTCTGTCGTTGTCTGTGAGGTGGGCGGGGGCGGGGTTTAAGTCGCGCGCGCCGTCCGCGTGCGCAGCATGCCATGAGAAGATAAAGAGTGCAAATTGCCACGAGAAGATAAATGCAAGTTGCAACGAGAAGATAAAGAAAGCAAGTTTTGGCAGGGTGCGGGCGCGGCGGTCTGCCCCGCCTGTTGCGGCGCCGACGCCCGTTGCGGCGCCGGCCCCCTGCATGTGCGCGCACGAGCCTCGGGTTTGGTCAAATCTGGACTGCTCCTTGCTGCAGACATGTGGTTTCCTAGCGCCTGCATGCCCGCGCCTCCTGCTCAGGCTGTGCGCATGTCTGTGTTTCCTCAGCGATGCAGCCGCCATTGGCGGCTCTGTAAACATTCACAGCCGGATGAGTGGCAGGCGCTGCTGCTCTGTCCCCTTGACAGCAGAGCAACAAACTCGGTGGTAACTCTGCCGACCAATGCAGCGTCCGCTTGCCTTGTAAGAAGCCTGGCGGATGACATGCATCGATTGAAAGCATGGGTTGAAAGCCTGCCTTGGCCTGCAATGTGATGACTGCGTGCTCCATGCTGCAAGGCCTGCATGCACAGCGTGCTGCAGCGTGCTGCCAAGTGGGGCGCTGTGTGTGTGCCGCGCATATTGGGACCGAACCGAGAGCGTCGCGCCAGGCATGACACACAGAACTAGCGTTAAACAGCATGTACTATGGGGAGTGCCATGGGCGGCGCACAGTCCGACCACCCTACTTCCATGCCGCCCAGAGCTATTCACAAAACTGCAGTAGCAAGTTCATGCCCCAGATACTTCACATCTCGCACCGGAGCTGCTACGCAGCTGCACCCGCGGCAGGGCCGCTCCGCCCGGGCGCGCATGCGCGCGCGCGGGCGGGCAGCCGCCTGCACGCGCGCGCAGGAGCGCCGCTCACCATGGCCGAACCTCACCCCCCGAAAACCCCCCACCCCCCGCCGCGCCCCAACTACCTATGCCTTCGCGCGTGGCGCGCCCCCCGCTAGGACCACAGCACTCTCTCTCATGATAGCATGCACACACACGGGTTGAAGGAGCACACAGGCGGAGGCCGGGGCCGTGGCAGCGCCGCCCCAGACTGGATACGTTTAAAACCCTAGGGTCAGCCGGGCCTCCTCACCCATCCACGCAGTGCTATGGGGTCAAGTCCGTCCTGGCGGCTGAGTACCGCGCCCAGAGGGTGGACAGTCTGGCAGGGCCAGGCTACCCTACCTAGGGTCTCCTAGCATGCATGCCACAAGCGTTCATTGTTGTCAAGCAGCAGAAAAAAGGGGCAAGGGAAGTGTGTTCAAGACGCGGTGCCAAGCGGGGCCCTGCAAATATCCGTTGGGTGACTCCGGGCCTCCCAGTGACCATCCGTCGGGAGACAGCCTCCCCTCCACAGAGCGAAGCTGTCGATCCCTCCGCGAGCACTGCTGACTCCCTTACCGCGCCCCCCTGCGCCGCCCGGGCGGCGGCGCACTCCCGCGCGCGGCTCCGTCGCGAGCCCAGCTGGCGCCTCAATTGGCGGCCGGACTCGCTCACTCGATGTGCCAGCGCGTGCTCCCGTAATCCACCTACGCGTACCTGCGTGCGCGTGCGCGGGTGCGACGGTGAGGCGTTTCACAACGGTTGGGTGCTCGGCTGCGGCGCGGGCCGCCACCGGCACGGCGGCGCCGAGCTCCCGCGCAACACAGCTATCCCAGCGCGCCAGGCGCAACAGGGTCGAGCCCATTCTCGCCCTCAAGCGCGCAGCACAGCAGAATCGACCCTCGCCCGTGGCGGGCATGCGGCTGTCGCTGCAGTGCCGCCGCCCTCTGGCTCTGCACATGAGCTCCCAGCCCGCAGGCAGGCCGCGCTGAGCTGCGTCACAACGCCCGCCGCGTGCGCCAGGGGCGCGGGCGGGCGCCGCACTTGTCCAGCCTGACGGTCAGCGTGCGGCCTTCCAGCTCGGTGCCGTGGAACTTCTCTATGGCCGCCTGCGCGTCCTGCGCGCTGCAGAAGCGCACCAGGCCGTACCCCTGCCGCCGCGCGAGCCCCGCGGTGAGCGCGCTGCTCGCCCAGACTGGAAGCGCAGAAGGGCGGGATCGGCAATGCTGGTCATTTGCCGCGCCGGGCCATGCTTCTGTAGCTGAGGCCGAGTGCAGTGTGTGCACTGCTTCACAACAAAGAAAGCACTTGCAAAACACCATACGGGCTGCCGGCGGCTGCCCCACCGGGAGCGGGCGCCGTGCTGACGCGCTCGAGCTTGCCGCTGCCGACTTGCGCGCCTTCTGGCAGCTGCCCTGCCGGCAGCTGCCCTGCCAAGCAGGACAAAGCCCCTCATCACCATTCAGCACATGGCCAAGGGATGTGCAGGGCGCGGCGTGAGCGCACGCGACTGCGGCCGTCGCGGCCCATGACCACGCTGGCGCTCTCTATTTCGCCAATCTCGCCAAACAGCTCGCGCAGCTGCTCCTCCCGCGCCTTCCAGGAGATGCCCTGGACGACAATCTGTGCGGCCCCGGCGGCGGCGCGCCCAGTCAGCACGGTGCACCTTTCAGGAGATACACTTCTAGGACACTTTTGAGAGATTTTTTTCACGCAACGCCCGTACAGATCACAGGCCTGGTGCTGCGTGCAGCGCTGTGCCGCACGCACGACAGGCGTACTGCACAAGCGTACAGCGCACGCTGTACAAGGTACAGCGCCGCGCAACCCACCAGCATGCTGATTCGCACCTGCAGCCCGCTGCTCTCGCCCTGCCGCTCCGGCGGGCCGCCCTCACGCTTGGGCGGCCGCCCCTCCTCATGCGGCGGCCCCGGCGGGGC
>JAABUP010007697.1_pt1 | contig 14233 bp, 16 predicted proteins | sample 5559201 | NCBI WGS metagenome assembly JAABUP01 (sample SAMN10711887, study PRJNA513373) | rock metagenome | isolation source: Antarctica rocks | place: Antarctica | reverse complement strand
GCGTGGCCTTGATGACGCAGCTCGACGTCGGGCGGCAGGCGTCCGCCGGGCGCGCCATCTCGGCGGGCTCGATGCCGGGCAGCACTGTCTTTGCCAGTCGCGCCTCGAGCTCCGGGCCGACCACCATCTCGCCGCAGGTGAAGTGCCGGACGTACTCTCCCCTGCGCGGGTATCAGCATCGTGGAGCATCCCTATCCCTAACCCTAACCCTAATCCTATCCAACACACTCATGCACCCAACGGATATTTACTTGCGCGATGCAGAGTGACGCTACACATACGGCCCTCACGTGTGCTGACACCGCTTGGAATGCACGCCTGCACAGCCTGACAGATGAATCCAGTGGGGGAGGGCCGCGGCTGTCTCCGGCTGGCGCCTCCGACGGCAGGCGGGCGCGCCTGCGGGAGTCCGAGTACTCCTGGTTGCGCTCGGTGAACAGGCTCTCGGCCTCGGCCAGCTGCACGCCGCGCGCCGCACGCGCCTCGCGCTGCGTGAAGCCGTGCAGGCGTATGCGCGCCAGCTCCGTCAGGATCACCTGCGGCGCGGCGGCGCGGCCAGCTGGCGATAAGTGCGCGCAGCGCAGCGCGCATGCGCCAGGCACGCGCCGCAGCCGGCAAGGCGCGCTCGCCGCCCTGGTAGGGCTACGGGCCAGGCGGCAGGGAGCGGCGCAGCGGGGAGGCGCGCTGCGGCGAGCGCACCTCCAGCGCGTCGAGCGCTCTGCCTTCCGCCGCGCTGGCGGAGACCACGTGCAGCTCCACGGACTTGCAGATCGGCTTAGACGCGACCTGCGTCGCGAGCCGCAGCAGGCCTGAGCTCACGCTGTTGCAGTCGCTGGGCAGGATATGGGCACAATGAGGTCAACGCCGCGCCAGCAATGCGCTTGTGCTCTGAGAGGGCGGGGGCGCGCCTCTGCGCTGTAGAACGGCGGGTCGCTCCCGCGGCTGATGCGGAAGAGGCGCTGGTTCAGCGCGCTGTGCCACATGGACGCGCACAGGTGCGCGCGGTAGTCCGCCTGGCGGCGACGCGCGCGCGGTCGGCGCCCGGCACGCTCGGCGGTTGCAGCAGGCACGCTCATGGGCGGATTGCAGCAGCCAGCGCAGCAGCGCGCTGGCACGGGCGCGGCGGCACGCACGCGCTGTTAGGCGCGCCCGTCGGCGCGCGGCATGCTCACGGGCGGCGTCAGCAGCCGGCACGGCGGCACGCCGACATGGGCGCGGCGGCGCACACGCGTCCAGGGGAGGGTAGGTTTAGGGCGCGCCGGCGTGCTCAAGCTGGGTAGCGCGTGCTTGAACGACACGTACACGCTGCTCTGCTGCACCTCCTTGTCGACGAACACCTCGACGCGCGGCTGCTCATGCGGCACCAGCTCGTGCCTGCCGGGCGCGGCGCGTGGTCTCGGACGGGAGGCGCAAACGCCAGGGCAGTGAAGCCTGGGCTTGTATGCATGAGCGGCACTGGCCTGATCACGGCACGCCGGACCCGTGGGACACCCTGGCCCGAGCACGCAGACAGGGCAGGCTGAGCCAGTGGTCGACTCTAGTAACAGGCCTCATTTGAGCCTCAAGCATCTCAGCGCCTGGTCAGACACAAGCATCCCATAAGAGGCAGGTCAAGTCGGGGCTGTGCCGCACACTGCCCGGCGCCAAACGCTGGCAGACGGTGTGCGGCTGGATTAGCAGCGCGCCTTGGGATGGGGGCGCGCGGCAGAGCCCCGGCTGCCTCAGGCACGCCGAAGTGGCGCTCCAGAGCCGCCACGATGCCCCCGGTGTCCGTAAAGTTGCCGACCGCCACGACCGCCATGTTCTCTGGCCTGCATAGGGTAGGGTTAGGGTTGACCGCCATGTTCCCTGGCCTGCAATGGAACAGCCGCTCGCTGCTCGCACACAGGTGACGGCCATCGCTTGCACCCACAGCGCAGTGTCAACGGCAGGGCAATGAATGCACAGGGCATGGCATCTGTATGGGCTCTGTATCCTTGCTTGCCCTGCAGCAGGCAGCAGGCAGGCACGCTGCTCGCAGGCGCGAGAGCAAACAGTGTGGCTCGCCTGTACCACCGCCTGTAAAAGTCACGCACCACGCTCGCGGGGACCTCCCTGATGACGCGCTCAAGGCCGATCGGCAGCCGGTCCGCATACTGCCGGCCCGCACAGCGCGCGCGCTCACTTCGGCGCCTCGCATCAGGCATGCGCGGAGCTCTGCAGACACGCAGACCTAGCCCCAACTCCGCTACCAGATCCAGCCCTCCAGCGCTGCGCGGGCGGGCTCGCAACAACCCGGCTGCACGGTCGGTCCCACACACGCCTCGCAGGCTTGGCCTGCTGCGGCGCGCGCGCCGGGGCGCGGGCGCGGGCGCCCACCTTGCTGCCCTGGAGCAGCAGCTGCCAGTGCGCCTGCTGCACGCGGCCCGCCCAGCTGCGCCCCATGCGCCACTCCTCCAGCACCGCGCCGCGCTCCTTGGCCAGGTCCTCCGGCGCGCACCTGGCCGCCCGGCGTGAGGGTCAGGGTATGAGGGCCGGGGCACGCGCTTGCAGGGCCGCCAGTGCTGTCCGCTGAGCACATGTGGCTGGCCCTGAGAATCTTAGAAGTCCTGGGCTGACTGACGCACTGGCGAACAACTTGCAGTGCTGGAGGCAGCAGCCGATCACAAAGTCAACCGTGACCCGCTCGGTGAGCAGGGGCGCGTTTCAGAGACACAAGCGCCTGTCTCGGGGGGGGCGAGAGACCGGACCTGAGCGCGAGCGCCCAGGTGCAGCGGAGCCAGGACAGGGTTATGCTAGGAGCCAGGATCGGGTTATGCTAGGAGCCAGGATAGGGTTATGCTAGGAGCCAGGATAGGGTTATGCTCCTATGCCAGCCTGCTGCGAGCGCACATGATAAATTGGGCGCAAGCGCCTTGATGGCAAGCGCGAACCGCGCCACACACCCCGCACCGGCTCCAGCACCTCCGGATGTCCGGCGGCGGCGCATCCAGCCGTGTGGCGGAGCAGGTTGAGGGTAGGGTCCGCACCTGATGGCAAACGCAAACTGCGCCAGCACGTCGAGCGTCTTCTCCAGCACCTCCGGCGCGTCCAGCGGCACCATCAGCTCGTAGACCTGGCGCCCCAGGGTAGGATGGGGTAGGGTACCCATACCCTCAGGCAGCACAGCCGGGTGAGCCTGCGGCCGGCCGTGGCCGCGCTGCGCTTGTACTCCTGGGCGTTGGCGCTCAACTGACAGAGCCCAGCGGCGGGTCAACACGCGCCGCCGCCGCGCATGCGCCTGCGGGCCACTCGAGGCGTCCGCAGCGCCCGCCAGGCACACCCGTAAGCTCTCACTGCGATCCTGGCGCATGACTGAGGCGCGTGCAGAGCGCACTAGCCCAAATGCTTGGTGTCAACGCTCCTTTGCGCTATGGAGGCATTAGCAGCATCTAGCGCGATGTAGCTAGCGCACATGCATGCAGGCGTGTTGGCGTGCTAAGGCGGCCGACAATAACATGCCCGCACGACACCGCTGGCGGACACCGCTCGAGCCCCGGTCCACCTGGGCCCTAGCCAGCGCGGGCAGCCTCACAGGCCCGGCAGGCCAGCAGGTTCGCCCTCTGCCGCGCCGGGGCATGCGCGCCCGTCCGGCGGCGGGCGCGGCCCACCGTCTCGTCGGCGCTGGTGTACGCGTTGGAGCAGGCGCCAAAGTCGAGCCCGAGCTCCTCCAGCAGCGCCACGATCTCGTGCGACTGGTACTTCTGCGGGCGCGCCATGCACCGGTGAGTCGCGACAGGGGAATCATGCTGTCCAGGACAGCGGTAGCGCCTGCGCTTCGCGAGCTCAACATGCAGGTATGTGGAGGCGCGGCAGTCCAACAAGCACCCTATGCTTGCCACCGCATGCTCCAGGACCGCTTGCCCAGCTCGAGCGTCCTACATGCATGCGTGCCTCGCGCGGGGCATGCACGGCGCCTGGCGGGGACGATGGGCCTTCCTGCTGCGGCAGGGCGCTGCGCACCTCGGTGGCGTTGAAGGCGAGGTGCTCCACGATGTGCGCCACGCCGCGCTCGTGCTCCTCCTCCGCCACGCTGCCCACGCGCACCTGCCGGCGCCCAGCCGCCTGACCCTCTCTGCGGCGCTGGCGTCAGGCGCCGGCAACAGAGCGCTGCGCTGGCGCCTGGCTGACGCTGGTAGGCCCTGGGCTCAGCGGCGTCGTATTCAGTCAAGTCACATGCGTGCGCAGCGCACGCGCAGCAGTGCAGCTCTGAGGCTCGTAGCGGGGGCCGTGTGCGGGTGCCGCAATGTCATAAGCAGTGCGCGCTAGCTGGACCGTCACGCTGTGTGTCACTACACCATGCTGGCCGACTGTGCTCCAGCAAGCACATTCCAAGACCGCTGGCAGCCGAGCCAGGCGCGTGAGCGCACCGCAAGCGCCAGCGCTGCGCGGTCCGCCGGCCGCGGGCACTTTGCGACATAGTACCTGCGCGGCGGCCGCTCCTGCAGGCCCCTGGCGCGGCACGCGGGGCTCGACAGGCTGCATGCTGCACGGGACGTGCCTCATCCCGTTCGCGAGCTGGCCATGGTGGTCGGCGAAGAGCGGCAGCGGCTGCTCCCAGTCTGCGTCTGCGATGTCCAGGTCCGGCAGCCTCCTGAAGCTCGCTGTGTTGGCTGCCATGGCCTGGCGCACTGCAGGACTGGCAGTTTCAAAGCAGGCGCTTCTGTTGCGTTCTGCAGAAGGTGACCTGTGAGCAGACTCGCGCTTTTTGCAGGCAGCACTCAGTGCATACTTAAAGTGAATATTTAATTCACAGAGCACACTGTAGTTTGGCCTAGGCCTAGGCCGACTCTGATCTAAAATAGGCAAGGAGGAGCTCCTAGGCCCAGTTCAACTAGGAAAGAGCAGGTGGCGGACTCAGTAAAGAGATAGCACTGTATTGGAACAGACTGTCACTTGATGGGCACGGCCCCATGAGCTGCGCAGCGGAGCAGCAGGCCTAGACTCCGGGACGCGGCAGCGATGTATAGGCTGTCCAACCGCACTCGGCCCAAATGTGTGCTGCCAACCAACTTGCATCTCCAACAGCTCGCTGCAAGTGCTCAACGCTTCTGCTCACACAGCATCAGCGCTCTTGCTCTGTACGATGCCGTGCAGGATTGCCGCAGTGCTGGACGTGGGTTGCCGCACTGCATGATGGCGCTGCGTGGTGGCACCGCAAAATGCGTCGGCTGCTGCTCCTGAGACAGCTGGTGCGGGGCGGCAGGAGCCCGCCCGCGGCGCCGTCGGTGCCGGACAGCCAGAAGGTGTGGGCGTACACGGACCCGCAGGCGCAGAGCAAGGAGTACGCCGAGGGCCGCGGCTCCCTGAAGTGGCTGCTGCAGGCGCAGAGGCGCGCCGCACGCGCCCAGCGCCTGCTACGCGCTCATGCGCCCGCGCGCAGTCGCTGCTCCCGGCGCCCTGCACGGCGCCGGCCTGCCGTGCTAGCCTGTGGACACCGCCTGCGCACGCGTGGGATCAGGAGCGCGCGGCGCCGAGCGCACCAGGCACCAGCCTGCACCACGCGTGAGCCTGCCTCAGGCACTCTTGACAGCGCAGTCATGGCCTCCCTTTGCTAGGTGTGTCGCACAGAACCACCAGGCAGCGCGCGAGCGGCCCTGGCGCCGCGGTCAAGGCCCCACCGCCTGGCGCAGGCACTTCAGCGAGGCGGCCACCTTCCGGCCGGCCGGCGGCGGCGAGGCGCGCTCGCGCGCGGCCTTCCTGCGCGAGGCAGAGGCGCTGGCGAGCGCCGGCGCCGCGGCGGACCGGCGCGCCGAGCCGCCCGCGCGCGGCGGCTTCGCGGGCGGCGGGCGCGGGTCGGGCCGCGGCGGCGGCGCGCCGGGCCGCTTTGGCGGTGGCGAGCACGGCGGCAGCGGCGGCTGGGGCGGCGGCTGGGGCGCGCCGCTCGCGCCGGGCTACGCGGCGGCAGGCGCGGGTACCCGGCCTGCACTGCGCTCCTTTCTGCGACCCTTTTGGACCAGCGCTGCCAGCAGGCTGGCGCGTGGCAGCTGCGACTTTGCAGCGTTTGCCACATCCGCCAAGCCACGCGGGCGGTCGCCCCTTTTGCCGTTACAGATGAATGAACCCGACCTGCAGGCAGCGGTGCAGATGTATGACCGCTGAATGCGGGCGCCTGCCTGTGCGGCGGACAGCCTGAGACGGGTGTGGGGGCGCAGGCGCGCCGCCCCGCCTCCCGCCCCCGATGGCCCCGCCGTTCCTGGCGCCGCCGGCGGCGCCGGCGCACATGCACGGCCATCCAGGGCTGGCCCCAGGGCCCGGCTTTGGGCTCATGGCGCAGCCCGCGCTCTCGCCCCTGCCGCACGCGCCGCCGGCGGCCTGGCCGGGCGGGCCGCCGCCGCCGTGGCTGCTTGCGGGCGCCGTGGCAGCGGCGCCGCCGCCGCAGCCGCCGCCGCAGCCGCCGCCGCCGCAGCCGCCGCCGCAGCCGCCGCCGCCGCAGCCGCCGCCGCCGCCGCGCGAGGCGAACGGCGCGGCGGCGGGCTCGCCGCCGCCGCCGCTGCCGCCGCTCGACGCCGAGGAGCCTGCGCCGGCCGCGGCCCGGCCGGCGAGCGGCGTGGGGGAAGACGCGGCGACTGTGCGGGCGCGGGCGCGGGCGCGGGCGCTGGAGGAGGCGGGCGCGGGCGCCGGCGCGGCCGCGCCCGCGCCCGCGAGCCCCGCGCCGCGCCAGGCGCAGCAGCCCAAGGAGCCCATGTCGTTCCAGGTCTCCCCGCTGAAGAAGTGCGCGGCCCGCCTCGTCGCAACCCTACCTAACCCCGGACGCCGGCGCCGTGCTGTGTGATGCCGACGGGGAAGCATGTGCTGGCCGCGCCGCACCTGTGCCTGCTCTGCGCCGCCCGCGCCGCGCGGGCGGGGTTGTCGCCGTGGAGGCCGCCGACCGTCACCAGGGTCTCTGACCGGAGCGCTGCTGCTCGCGTGGGGGCGCGCGCCCCGCGCTCGGCAAGCGAGGCCGCTCGGTTTCAGCCGCGCGGCGCCTGCGCGGCAGGCCGGGCTTCGTGCGGCGCAACCCGTCTTTCCTGCCGCCGGGCGTCCTGCGGCGGCTGCCCGGCGCGGCCTCCAGCGAGGCCTCGCCTGCCTCGCTCGGCAAGGCCGCCGCCGCGGCGGAGAACGGCGCCTCGCCGGGCGCGGGCGCGGGCGGCGACGCGGCCTCGGGCCAGCGCCTGAGCAGCGCCGCGCCCTGGAGCGCCAGCAGCGGGGCAACGCACAAGGGCCCGGCCAGCGCGCCGGGGCTCTACTCGCCGCCCGCCGACGACGGCGCTTCGCCCAGTTCGGCGCGTGGCGCCGCGAGCAGCCCAGCGCCCGAGCAGGCGGGCGGCGCGCCGCCGGCGGTGAACCTGGCGGCGGCCGTTGCGGCGGCGGTCGTGGCGGCGCGCGCCAGGGCGGCGGAGGCGGGCGGCGGAGCGGAGGCGCGTGGGTGGGCGCAGCCCAGGGCGCCCGACCCCAAGCGCCGGCCGGCGCCGCAGCGGCCGGCGCGCCGCGGGCGCACCAGCAGCAGCCGCGAGCGCTCGCGTACGGCGGAGGACTCGCGCGGCGGCAGCCGCAGCGCATCCAGCAGCAGCAGCAGCGGCAGTAGCAGCGGCGGCGGCAGCAGCAGCGGCGGCAGCAGCAGCGGCGGCAGCAGCCGCAGCCGCAGCCGCAGCCGGCCGCGCTCGCGGGGCACGCGCTCGCCCGCGCGTGGCGCCGCCGCGACGCGCAGCCGCAGCCGCGAGCGGCGCCGGTCGCGTGCGCGCGCGAGCGCCGAGCGCCCGCCGCCCGCCGACGCCAGGCCCGCCCGACGGCGCTCGCAGGAGGAGGGCGCCCGCGGCAGGCGCGCCGGTGACTGGCGAGGCGGCGCGGGTGCCGGCTCGGAGCGCCTCCGCAGGCGCGTGCAAAGGAGAGGCAGTCTCATGGTGCATCGTGCAGCGCAGGGGCTGCGCGCTCGACCACTGTTCCACCTACATCTAAACCTACTGCATCTGTCTACCTCATTGTTACAGATTGGGCAGGGGCTGTTGCGCGGTTCAAGGTTCCAAGGAGGGCAGCGCATAGCGGGGCTGCCTCCACCCACTGACGCCGCTGCGCCGCTCGCAGGCGGACGCCGCCGCCACCGCGCTCGCCCGCGCGCCGCGCGCCCGCGCGCTCGCCCGCGCGGCTGCGGCCCGCGCGCAGCCGTTCGCCGCAGCCAGCGCTGCGCCGGTCCGCAGAGGTGCTGCGCGGCGTTGACCCAGCCAGGGAGCGGGAGCGGGATCGGAAGCGCCTCCGCAGGCGCGCGATGGAGAGGCAGTCACATGGTGGACTGGGCTGCGCAGGGGCCCCGCGCTCGACCACTGCTCCATCTTTAATCTTTAATCAAGCATATTAAATCCATGCGCCCAACAGTAGCTGCTGGGCAGCGGCTGTGGCGCGGCGTGAGGTTCCCAGTAGGGCAGCGCTTGCTGGGACAGCCTCCACCCGCTGACGCCGCTGCGCCGCGCGCAGGCGGACGCCGCCGCCGTCGCGCTCGCCCGCGCGGCCGCGGCCCGCGCGCAGCCGCTCGCCGCAGCCGGCGCTGCGCCGGTCCGCAGAGGCGCTGCGCGTCGCCGCCAGGGAGGGCGCGCGGGCCGCAGAGCGGGAGCGCGAGCGCGCGCGCGAGGCGCCGCGCGAGCGCGCCTGGGAGCGCAGCCGCACGCCCGCGCACGAGCGCAGGTGCTGCAACGGCCCGACCCGCCCCTGCCGCCCCCGCTCCCCGTTTCGGCGCCCGTCAACTGGCTTGCGGAGCCGGCAGATGCCGCGCGGGTGGGCGCAAGGGGCAGGCGCAAGTGCGGCTCACTCCGGCTGACTTCCAAATGCCTGTCCAGCTGCTGCGCTGGGGCCTGCTGTCTCTCTTGTGTTCACTGCTTTGATGCTGGGACGCCTGCCCTCATATGGGCAGGCGCGCGGCGATCTGCAGTCCGGTTGCCGCCGCGCCTGGTCAGGACGCATGCCTGCTGCCTGCCCCGCTCCTTACCCATACAATGCGTTGTCCATCACGCTGTCGTTGCGGCAGCACGGCCTGCCTGCCCACTGATTTGAGCGCGCTGCGCGCAGGCGGGAGCGCCCTCGCAGCCGCAGCCCGCACACGCGCATGCGAACGCCGGCCTCGCCGCTGCCGCTCAGCCGGCGGGAGCTCGAGGCGGCCGAGGAGCAGGCGCGCATCGGCGAGATGCACGCGGGCGTGGAGGTGCAGGCCTGCCGCGCGCCGCCCAGCCAGGGCCCTTGCATGGTGCCTGCGTCCCCGCGGCGGCTCCACTGCCGCCGCAGCGCTGTCGGGCGCGCCCGAGCTCCTGCTCAAGGACGGGCGGCCGCCGCCGGCACGCGCGCTGGGCCGCTATTTGCGCCGGGCCGCTGGCACTGCAGACGGCTTGCGTGTGTCGGGCACTCGCCGCCTTGCTTGGAAAGCAGTTGTCAGGCATGCGCACACCGGGCGATGGCCTTGCGTGGCGACCCTACCCTACCCTGACTTAACACCGTCATGACCCGCGCGGCGCGCGTCTGCGGCAGGCGCTCATTGCAGAAGTCGCGCTCGGCTGCGGCGCCGACTGGCCGCGCATGGACACGCTCGCTGCGTTCGAGCTGGGCCATGCCGCCTGGCACGGCCGCTTTGAGCGCGGGCCGCCCGACCTCTCCGACTGGGACGACGCGCTCGTGCTGGCCGAGCGGCGGGTGCGGTGCCCCGCCCCGCGGAGCCCTGCGGCTGCGTGTCGCGGGGCGCGCCGCAGTCGCGGAGCTTGCGGTGGCCTGCATCAGGTGTCTGTGATCGGTATTGTTGTGCTGTGGTTGTCAGCACGCCCTGCGTGCGACAGCTGCCAGGGGCGCCGATGCAGGATGCGAGAGCACCAGCAGTGCGCGCGGGAGGCTGCACCAAGTCAGGCATGTCTCCGCTGCTGTGGCTCGGCACGCACAGTTGTCTGTGCGGATGTGCAAACACTGGCGGACACAGCCGATGCTTGAAGCCCCACGCGCCGCGCCAGGAGCCGGCAGACGTTCCGTGGTCGCCACCGGCGGAAGCCGCCGCGCGCGCGACCGACCCGCGCGCCGCCCCGGCCGCCGCGGCCGCCGCGCAGCCGGCGCTGCTGCCTGTGCCCGCCTTCTGGGCCGGCGCGCTGACCGCGCTGGCGGAGGTGCGGCGGCGTGCCCGTTGCGCCAAGCCCTAACCCGAACCCATCTCCCACCCCAGCCCCAGCCACCGGCCCTGAGCCGGCGGCGGCGCCGCGCGCAGGACCCGGGCCGCCTGGTGGACAGCGACGGCGAGAGCCTGAGCTGGGCGGCGTCGCCGCGGCACGCCGACCTGGCGGACGACGCGAGCTTCCCCGCCACGGGTGCGCTGCGCGCATGCGCCTCCCCACCCCCCGCCGCTGCCCCCGCCCGCCCGAGCAGCCCCAGGGCGTTCCGGCACGCATGCGCACCTTAGGGAGCGCCGGCCCGCAGAGCGCCCGGCGCGGCGCACGGGTGGTCGGGGCGCTGCCGGCCTCCCGCGCGCCCACGACTGCCTCACAGCCTGGGGCGCGGCCCTGCTCGGCAGCGTGAGGCGTGCATATGCCTATAGATCAGCCGCCTGTGACGGCCTCGTGACGCGCGCATGCGGGGCAGGCGCGCCGGCGGACCTGCACGAGCCACCGCCGGCGCCGCGGCACGAGGCGATGATGAGCACGCGCGCGGACGCGGCCGCATGGACGCTCGAGCGCCTGGCCGATGCGCAGTGGGCCGGCATTGCGCCGCATGCGCCGCTGGAGCCGCCCTCGCCGCCGCCGCCGCCGCCGCCGGCTGAGCCAGAGGAGGGTGCGCAGCCGCGCGGTGCTCGACCCGAGAATGTGTTTTTTTTTAGGCTGCACCGAGATACGCTGCCTGCTTTGCATCATGTCACCGCAGAGCCCGCTGGGGGCATGTGGCTCTGCTTGGGGCCTTGCGGGGGTGCACGCGCTGTTGAGCGGGCCCCCAATCGCGCACGCCGCGGCGGCCTGCCGAGCACAGCCAGGGTGAATTAGCCGAGGCTGCCTGCTTGTCGGGCCTATGTGCGGATGTGGCCGAGTCCCGGACGCGCGGCGCGCTCCCGCTCCATGAGCCTTGGGCACTGCTGCGCTCACCGCTCGCAGGAGTAGAGCTCTCAACCCTTGCAAACCCTTGCATGCTCGGTGAGCTGGCGCGCGCCGCGGCAGGCGAGGACTGGCGCTACCTGCAGGCAGACGACGGCCGGCTGGGCCTGAGCGCGGGCGGCCACGCGCTGCGCACGCTGCGGCGCTGGGCCGCGCAGCGCGCGTGCGCGCCCGTGCGCTGGGGCGTGTCCGTGCAGCGCGCGTGCGACCAGCTCTGGCTCCCGCTGATGCCGGTGCGCCGGACGCTCTGGGCGGGCGGCCAGCGGTGGGAGCCGGGGCTGCTGTGCCTGACTGCGCCCGTGAGGGCGGCTGTGGCGTACGCGGCCGCCGGGTGCGCACGTCCGCGCTGCGTGGCGCTGCAGCTTGCATGGCTCAGGGCGGCGGTCGAGGGATGCAGTGCGAGGGAGCTGGGCGGGTCGGCACTCGCCGGGGCTGCTTTCTCGGACCTAGGGGCGCCGCCCCTGTGAGGGCGCTCGAGCAGAAGTCCCCGGCACAGCATCGTGCGCGCTCACAGGTTGCGGGGGTGTCTGGGGGCCCCTGCCGCCCCCCGCGCGTCCCCCCGCGACTATCACGCTGCGCTACAGCTACCGCTGCCCCGCTCGCTGCTGTGCAGCTGGCACGCACGCGCTGCTGCCACCCCGCGTGCGCTGCTCCACTGGATGCAGTCACGCCGGCACGGCCGACTGTCAACGCTTCCAAACAAGCATGCGGGCCACAAATTGTAGCATGGGCCTGCTCGGGAGGCGTGGCTTGTGTCTACATGGCGCAAGAAGACGCCGGTACATGCAGGCAGCGTGGCAGTGTGTCGCTCTGGTCACTGATGTTGGTGAGCGGAGCGGGTGGCGTGATGTGCGTCCTGAGGGAGGTCCAGGGTCAGGCGATGGCTGGGCGGGTGTGCTGGCAGGGCTATGATGGCGCCGGCGCCGCGCGCGGCAGGCGCCCGTCACGTCGGAGGACCTGGCATGGCTCGGCGCGGGCGCGGCGCCGGCCGCGGCGCTGGCCGCGCCGGCGAGCGGCGCGTCGCCGCTGCGCGACGCCGCGGGCGGCGGCGAGCTGTCCGACGATGCCGTGACGGAGTGGTTTGACCTTGCGGCCGCGCGCGCGCTGGACGCGCGTGGCGCGGCTGTAACCCTGCAGCTAGACACGGGGTCCAGGCCGGAGTGCGCTGCGGCCGCGCGCGCGCCGCGGAACGGCGGGGGGCTCGCCAACGGCGCCGCAGGCGGCGATGGCGCGGCGAGCGACGACGACGGCGGCGACGAAGACGCCGTGGCGTGGTTTGACGCTTTCTCGCCGGGAGCGGCGGCGGCGGACGCGCGCGCGGCGGCAGCGGCCGCGGCAACGGCCGCGGCGGCGCGGCTGGAGGCGCGGCGCGCCGCGCAGGCGCGCGCGTGGGGCCCGCGGCCGCCGCCGCAGCATGGCGCGGCGGTGCGCGCGCAGCTGGTGCGCGCGGCGCTGGAGGGCGCGTCTGGGCGCGCGCTGGTCGCCGAGGCGCGCCCTGGTTCTATGACCTCCCTGCCTGAGCGCGCCCGCTGGAAAGTCTTGCATCGCCTGCGCGCGGACGGCGCCGCGCTGGTGTCGGTCTCGGTGCTCGTGCGCCCCAGCGGCAGGGCATTCCGTTGAGCGCTGCGGCAGGCTGCCAGCCATGAGCTGCCCGCCGGTGCCGGGGCTGAGCGGGCGCACAGCAGCCGGCGCGGCGACGCACGTTCGCGGCCGAGATTGCAAGATAATCTGAGCTTTGCACCTAGGCCGGCGTAGGTCGCAGGTGATGAGCGCAGTGGCCGGCGCGGCGAGGTGCCGCCACATGGCCAAAGTCATTGGATCATCCCTACCCTACCTAATCCTACCCTGTCCTGACTTGCTCGCGTGCGCCGGGGCCGGTTGCAGGTGATCAGCGCGGTGGTCGGCGTGGCGCGGCGCCGCCGCGCGGCCGAGGCGGCAGCCGAGGCGGCCGCTGAGGCGGAGAGGCGGCGCGCCGAGGAACGGCGGCGCGCGCGCGCCGCGGCTGCCGAGCGCGAACGGCGCGCGGCCGCTGAGCGCGCGCGCGAGGCGGTGCGTGGCCTGGCACAGACGCTGTGTATGGTAACATGCATCAAGCCGTGACGCGATTCATGTACGTGCGGCAGTCGATCAGTGCACACGCATGCTGCGCGCTCCTGCAGTGCGCCCGTCCTGCGCGCAACGTGCCGGCGGGGCCGCAAGCTGAGCATGCAGAGTGGTCGGAGCTGCCGCGAAGCGCGCTATGATCCCTAAGTTCAGGGACCCGCTGCGTTCTGGGGGTGCCCAGCAGCTGCACGCGCAGCGCAGGCCCCGGGGCAGGCCGCGCTCTGCGCGAGGGTCAGGAGCGTCAGGAGCGCACGGCAACCTCCCCTAAGCCCTGGCCGCTGCGGCAGGAGGCGGCCGCGCAGCGGCGGCGCGAGGAGGCCGAGGCCGCGGAGCGCGCCGCGGCGCTGCTGCGCCAGCAGGTGCGCAGGCGGGGCCGCGGCGCGCTGTGCTGCCTGGGCAACCCCAAGCCTGCAAACTTGTTTCCCCGTACTTTCCAGACGTGCTTGGTGGCGCCGGGGCACGGCGTGTTTGGGCAAGGGCCACCCAGGTGGCCCGAGCCACATTAGGCACATGACCATAGGCTTGGCGCCTGGAGCTGTGACAGGCTGGGCGCCTTGGCCTGGATCCTTGCGCCTCCCAAGGCACCGCAGCAGGCTCTGACGCTCTGCTTTGGGGCAGCACTGCGGCCGACTGCGCCGCCCCGCGCGCGCAGGTCGAGCGGCAGCGCGAGGCGGCCGAGCGCAAGCGCGCGCGGCAGGCGGAGGAGGCGCAGCGCGCGGCCGACCGCGCGGAGCGCGCGCGCGCCGAGGCCGAGCGCCGCCGCGCCGCGGCCGCCGAGCGCGCGCGCGGCGCGCCGCGCGGCGCCGAAGCCCCGTGCCCGGATGGCGCTGTGGCCGAGCGCCGCCGCGCTGCGGCGCCGGCCGCACGCGGGTCTGACACCCCAGACCCGGCCCCGTGCCTGGACGGCGACGCGGCCGGCGCGTTCGCGGCTGCGGCCGCAGGAGCCGCGCCTGCGCCGGAGCCTGCGGGGCGTCAGGCCCAGGGCGGAAGCCCGCCACCAGCCTCGGCAGCGCCCGGGGCTACAGCCG
>JAABUP010007696.1_pt1 | contig 14236 bp, 16 predicted proteins | sample 5559201 | NCBI WGS metagenome assembly JAABUP01 (sample SAMN10711887, study PRJNA513373) | rock metagenome | isolation source: Antarctica rocks | place: Antarctica | reverse complement strand
CACCTCGACGCAGGCCAGGAGGTAGGCCACCCCGTCCTGGATGACCAGGTCCGTTTCGCCTTTCCGGTACCGCCGGAGCATGCCCACCTGGGCGGGGTGCCCCACGAAACCGACACCCCGCATCCGCCCGGTGGTGGTCCAGATGGACACGGTGCCGGTGGTGAGGCTGGAGCGATCATGCTGCCAGGACAGACACCGGTCGTCGAAGGGTTGGGCGGCATTAGGGCGGAAGGTAACCGGTGCGGATTCCACCTTCACCCGCCGTGGGGAGCCTTTCGAGCCGTAGTTCCCGGCCCGCAGATTAGCGCGCAACGCCGCATAGGCACCGGCAACTTTGCGGATGCACGACTGAGTCACTTGGGCGCCGAGCCCGGCGTGGGCCCGGGCCTGGGCGTAGGTGATGGCCCGCAGGTCTCGTTCCCGAAACTCTCGGTGTTCATGGGCGACACGGCTCACGAGGTTGGCGGTGTCGTTGCAGGCGGCCAAGGTCTCCGACAGAACGGAAAACTGTTCCGCATCTGTCAGAAGCTTGACTCGGACCACCTTTATCACCCTTTCAATATAGCATGAGTCTATGTCACCACGATGGGAGCCGAACCCGAAGGTACGCAGAGGAAGATCAGTAGTCAGCAACCTGCACGCGCATTTGGTCTTCACCCCCAAATACCGGCGCGGAGTGTTCACCGACCCCATCCTCACCCGCTGCGAAACCATCATGGCCGACATTTGCCGGGACTTCGGTGCCGAGCTGGTGGAGTTCAACGGCGAAGACGATCACGTGCACCTGCTCGTGCAGTACCCGCCCACTGTCCAGCTCTCGACACTGGTCAACACCCTCAAAGCGGTCAGCGCACGTCACCTACGCAACGAGTTCCCCCACCACCTGTCCCACTACCTGTGGGGCGGGCACCTCTGGTCGCCGTCCTACTTCGTGGGGTCCTGCGGCGGTGCGCCATTGACGATCGTGGCGGACTACATCACCCACCAGAAACACCCGGACTGACGAACACACGCTCCTCCCGGCCCTGAAGGGCCAGGGTTCCGCGCGATACCACTCAAGCTGAAGCCGCCGTCGGTGGCGGTGGTGTGGAGCTTCTGGGAGCACATGCGCTCGACGACGACCGATGAGCTGCTGCACGAGACGGTGATCCGCGAAGGTGCCGACGGCAAGCAGCGCCGAGAACTGATCTGCGGGCGCCCGTTGTTCAGCGGAGACTTAGCCATCCCCGTCTCCTTCAGCGGTGTAACACTGGACGCCACCGATCGGCCTGCGGCCGCCGAGGACGAGCGAGCCAGCTTGGGTGTGCTCGACGCAGTTCTGGCGCACTCGAGCTCCCATTTCTCCATGGCAACCGTGGACGGGCACATTTTCCGCTGGTTGACCGATCCCCCTGCCTGTGTGGCGTGGCCCTCTGACCCGCACCTGCTGGAACTGGTGCACCCCGCCGACCGGGAAACTTTGAACTCCGCTTTCACGGTGGCGACGAGCCACACCCCTGGTCAGGCCGGCCGGGGCGTGATGCGTTTCCCAAGCCGCGCAGGTCAGTGGTGTGGTGTGCAGCTGGCCTGCACTGTGGTGCAGCGAGAGGAAGCCCGTCCAGAAGGCCGTCATCTTGTCATCGCGATGGATCCGGTAGACGCCTAATGCCGGCACGGTCGGTGGAAGATCAGCACTTGCCACCGGGTTTGGGGAGGGCGCCCCACCGTTGGTGAGGGTTGGCGGCGGGTGGAGGTCAAGCTCAGCGCAGTCGCGTCGAGCTGATCACCGCCATCCCGGGCGGGGTGCACCGCATACCAGGACTGGGCCGAGTTGATTACCGACGCATCGGGTTTCGCGGCACGTGAGACGTGAGACGTGAGACGTAGTTCACCGTTTCGGTGGTTGACTAATTAACCACCAAGGGGGTTGCTTAGGTCGTGACCCCCGATTACTGTTGGGGTGCGCCTCGTCGCTGACGGTGAGGTTTTCGGGACCACGACCGCGTACTGCACCCTCCAGCAACGGGGGTTTTCGGGTCTCCGACCGCGTGACAATCAGAGGACCGCCGCCCGGCGGGTCTTCCTATGTCGAGCCGATCGGAGACCCGGACCGTGACCGCACCCGCATCCAGCGCCCCCCAGCAGACACCCCGGCACCACACCCCGGCACCACACCCCCGTGCCGCGACCCGCCGCCACGCCTACACCCGGGCAGAGCGCACCGCGGAACGGGTCGCGATGGTCGACCGCATGAAGGCGGCCATCGGCCCGGCCGCCAGCGTCCGGTTCTTCACACCACCCACAATCTGAGACGGCAAGGGCCCCGCGCAAACAGGTCTTTTGACGCTCCCCCGGATGAATCCGGGGGATTCTCCTGCCTCGCCTGGGCTGTCTTGGTGGTTATCACGCCGCCACCGCCGTAGGCCCGAGGTACACAGGTTCATGCCGAACGACTCCATCGGATGTGGGCAGCGGCGGGAGCCGTCGCTGCTTGATCCGCGCCACCGAACGCCGTGAGGGGCGAACTTGGCCTCGTCGCTTGGGTCGTGCCACTGCTGTTTCCGACGCCGGCAACCACTCCATGTCGTGAGCGGCGGGCCAGGACGCGTACGCCTGACCCACGTCGAGCAGGTCGATCATCTTCTCCGGGTCCTCCATATCGGGCTCCGGTCGCACGAACAAACCCAGGAACGCCGAGAACAAGTCCCGCTGGGCCACCACCCCGCACCCACACCGATGGGTGCGCAGGCTCAACTCTTTCTTGACCTGCGCACCGCACACACACGTTTGGGACAGGGCAGTGGTCCAGGTCGAGTACTCATACAGCCCGCCGCCAGCGCTTGCAGCCTTGCGGCGGGCCATCTCGATCAGGAGCCCGGGTGCCCGGTCCCGCACAGAGCGGGGGTAGTTCTTCTGCCACGCCACGTAGTTCAGCTTCTCGGTGCGCAGATGGGGACCCACAGCCAGCCAGGTGTTGACCAAGACTCCGTGGGAGGTGGCGCGGTACCCGGCCCGGCGCCGGTGCAGTTCGGCGACCTTCGCCGCCGTGCGCGCCGACCGGGTGGACCGCGGCCGCCACTGACATCGGCCGCTGGTGTGCCGGCCGCGGTAATCGAAACACGCCGGGGACCCGGCTCGGTGTTGGCGATCAGCCTGACGCTGCAACAGCCGCAACTCGGGGGAAGTGTCCGCCAACTTCGCCGCCAACGGGGTCAGTCCCGCACCGGTGAGAGTGCCCTCGGTTCCCGCGGTGACCACCGCCACGGTGGACGGGCCCAGATCCAGTGACACCACACCGGTACCCACAGGATGGCGTTGCGGGGAATGCCCAGCACAGACCAGCTGGGCGCGGTAGGTGGCCCGAGAGCGGATGACCGTTTTCACTATCCGGCAGGACAACACCTCCCCGGCCGCGACCACCGCTTCGATGGCCACCCGCTCCGCCCGGGCCTCCCGGCCCCGACGCCCGGTGGAAATGATCTGCTCCGCCGCCAACACCGTGCCGCACCCCACGTCAACCCGAGCAGTGCGCCTTTGGGGTCGAGCGCGGGACGCAGACTGCCATGAAGGTCTTTCGCGGCCAACGACTTCAAACCCCGGCGGACGGACTTGAACCTCGGTCGCCCACCGGCGGCGCAGTGCCAACGGTTGACCGCCTCGAACGCCCGGGCACCGAGGACCTGCACCTCCTGCGACAACGCCTGCCCCCGCACCCAGGAACAGCGCAGACCGGAGGCGTAGGTGCGCAACGCGAAGGAAGTGAACCCGTGAGTGTCCCGGACCGCGTGAAAAGCCGCAGTGCGGTCCACACCCGGCGCCATGGCCCTCGCGCACGCGAACCCCGGATCCGCGCGCATCCGCTCACCCCGGTCCAGAGCCTCCCGCAGACAAGCGTTGTACACCCGCACCCCGGCATGGAAACGGGTGTCGACCAGGCGGCGCTGAGCAGGGGTGAGCCGCAACGCCACCGAACGCACATGCGTCGGCGCGCCCTTCGGCCGCTTACGGTTCCGACTCACCGACCCACCCCTTCCCGATTCCCGACATACCGCGTGTTCCTGGTGCCCATCCTCCCAGCCGGGTCCGACAGTTTCCGTCGCCGCACAAAGCCAGACCGGTACGACACAGCAATTCGCTCACCCCACGGATGAATCCGGGGGGCTGCGCTCAAAAACCGGTCAACACCTGCGCTGTCGACGTATCGCTGTGCATGACGTGCGGGACTGGAATGCGAAGGGCCGGTAGCTGTTCGTGTGCGAGGGCTGCGGGTCGACCAGCGGGTGCAGCTAGGCCGGCGGCCAGACCGGTGCGACGCGTACACCGGGCTGGACAAGTCCACACGATCTTCTGGTCGTCATGAAGAGTCTGTGTTCCAGCCGGTCGAGCATGGGGGGCATGAAGACCAGAAGAGGGACCTGCCCCACAACGGCGGCGACACCGATCAACAGATCGAGCCAGCCGACAGAAGAGTGTGCGGTGAGGGCAAGGACCACGCAGGCCGCTTCCAAGCTCAGGATGTATGTTGCGCCGAGAAGAGCGGACAGGAGGGAACGCCGCCACCGGTGGCGGCGCATGGGCATTCTCGGCATGAACATCAGGCCGCCGAGGGCGGTCACCCAGAGTGGGTGCGCAGCGACCTGTAGTTCACCTTGGTGGAACACCAGCATTCCGTGGGAGAGAAAGGTTGGCCCCTGCACTGACTTGGCCTGTGCCGCGATGAATGTCAACCCCGCGAGCAGGATCAGCGGGACGGGCCGGATCGCCAGAGCGAGGTAGTGGACAGCACGAGTAACCGTTCCGGTGTAGTACGTGTCGATTCGCTCGGTGCGTCCTGCGGGGTAGTTTCCCCAACGGGAGAGTCCTTCGTAGTCTTCGATCATGGTGTCGAGATCCTCGCGGAACGCGATGTTCGGGTAGTTCGTCTTGAGCTGATTGGTGACTCGTCCGAGTTCTGATGAACGCCAACGCATTTCGGGCGGAGTCCAGATGGCGACGATCCTGGCTGCTTCGGAGCGCCAGCCACGTTCGCCTTCGATGACACGGCCTTCCAGGGACACGACAGCGAGCAGGTTGTATCCGCTCGGGTACTGGCTGCGAACCTGTTCCACCGACGGGAAGCTGTAGATGCCGCACCTGCACTCATCGTCTGGAACGGGATGGTTGCACTCCATTCCGCATTGGGCGATGCAGGTCCCGTCCTTCCATGAGGCGTTGAGACGCGAGTCCTGGATGCCGGCGTTGAGGGGCAGGAGGTACCCGTCTTCGGAGACGTGGAAGGTGCGCAGACCGTATTGGCCGACACGCAGCTCCGGGCCGGTGTCGGTCTCGCTCATGCCGGGACCGGCTCACGATCGGGCCGAGCCGGTGTCCTCGGTTCGACCGCTGGCGCCGGTCGTCGGACAGGTCGGGGCGCCGGGAGAACCGGCTTCGTCGTCGGTACCACCTCGATGCGCCGTTTCTTCTTGCCGATGTCGCCCATGGTGGGGGTGCCGGGCCGCACACGCGCGGCTGGTGATGTGCTCATGTCCACCATGTGTGCGGCCCGGCACCCATTGCCCTGCACCGCCAGGCGACGGTGGTCGGCAGCATCACAGCTCCCGGTATTTCCGGGAGCCCCGCAGCGTCGTAAGAAAGCGGTACTGCAGGACTCCGGAAGTACCGACGGACGTCAGCCGACCCGATGCGCGGCCAGCCGCAAACTGACTCCGTGACCACCGTAAGAGCACACGTCCCCGAGTTCACCCGACCTGGTTTTCGGTGGAACGTCGCCGAGGAGGACGAGCACCTCTGGGTGACCATCCAGCACGACGCGGCCGGGGTGGGGCGGCTGCGCTGCTGGATGTCCGGCTGGTTGGGATCGGTGTGTCTGCACGAACGGGACGAATCCGACACCGTCGAGGTGCAGGAGGAGTTCAACTACCTGGTGGCAGCCCTGTACGACGCGTGGGCCTCGGCAGTCGCGGACATCGAGATCAGCCAGGCCGCCCGGGAGATGGCGAAGCTCGACGTGGGTCTTCTGTGCGCCACCGACGGAGAAGGGGTGCGCCCGCTTGCGGGTACCCCTTCTCGTGTTCTGCTGCGGGCCGGTAAGGCCCGGGCCCGCGAAATGGGCCTGACCGTCGCCACCCTCGCGGTCACCGCCCCACTGGGGGCCCACCACCTCTGCGCGGCAGTGGGTGAACGCAGTGCCGACACGTATGTGCAGGTGCTGAACCGGCTCAGTCTCACCGCCGCCAACCTGGCGTTGCGGCGGCGGCGGGGTGACCGCGCTGCGGTCTCCTCCCCGGTCCTCGGCCATCCCCTTCGCCCACTGAAGTGAGTCCACCTCCCATGCCCGCTGTCACCGATAGCACAGCTGAGATCGAGAAAACTTTCGTCCTGGACACCTCCGTCCTGCTCGCGGCCGGCCCGCAAGCCCTGTGGGCCTTCGACGAGCACGAGGTGGTTCTGCCCCTCGTGGTGATCACCGAGCTGGAAAGCAAACGGGACGACCCGGAGATCGGGTGGATCGCCCGGGCGGTGCTGGCGGCGTTGGAGGAATTGCGGGTTACTGCCGCCGAGCTCGGCGGGAGCTTGAAAGAGGGCGTCCCGGTCGGGCTGTGCGGCGGGACGTTGCGCATCGAGCTCAACCACGTGTCCCAGTCCCGACTCCCCGACGCGCTGCGCGTCAGCTCCTCCCATGACGTCCGTATCCTCGCCGTCGCCTACGAGCTGGCCCACGACGACAGCACCCACAGGCACGTCGTCGTGGTGTCCCGGGACCTGCCGATGCGCCTGTTGGCCGGCGGCGTCCTGGGTCTGGCCGCGCAGGACTACCACAACGACCAGGCCCCCCGGGACGGCTACACCGGGGTGGAAACCCTCGAGATCGGCGCCCCTGAGATGGATCAGCGGTACAAGGAGGGGCGTATCGACCTGCCGGACGGTGCGGAGAATCTGCCTGTCAACACCGGGGTCATTCTCACCGCCGGCGCCAGCGGCAGTGCACTGGGAACGGTCAGTGACGTCGGAACCTTCACCTTGCTCCGCCAGGACCTGACGACGTTCGGGCTGCGCCCCCGTTCCGTGGAGCAGCGCATCGCCATGGCTCACCTGTGCAACCCCGACATCGGCATCGTCTCCCTCGGTGGTCGCGCCGGCACCGGAAAGTCATCGTTGGCTTTGGCCGCGGGCCTGGAGATGGTGATGGAGCGGCTGGAGCAGAAAAAGGTCGTCGTGTTCCGCCCCCTGTACGCCGTCGGTGGCCAGGACCTTGGGTACCTGCCCGGCACCGAGGAGGAGAAGATGTCGCCGTGGACGGCGGCAGTACACGACGCCTTGGAGTCGTTCTGCTCCAAGGCGGTCCTCGACGAGGTCGCCTCCCGGGGGTTTGTGGAGATTTTGCCGCTCACCCACATCCGGGGTCGCACCCTCACCGACACGTTCGTCATCGTGGACGAGGCGCAGTCGCTGGAGCGGATGGTGCTGCTGTCGATCCTGTCCCGTCTCGGGCACGGTTCCCGGGTGGTTCTGTGCCACGACCTCGCGCAGCGGGACAACCTGCGGGTGGGACGGCACGACGGGATCGCCACCGTCATCGACAGGCTCAAAGGGCAGTCGTTGTTCGCCCACGTGACACTCACCCGGTCCGAGCGGTCCCCGGTGGCGGATCTGGTGACCCGGTTGTTGGACGGCGCCTGATGGGGCGCAGCGCACCGACCGGAGGTCAGGCGGTGGTGGCGTTGTGCGGGTACTCCCGGGTCGGCAAGGACACCGCGGCCGCCCGGCTGCTGTCCTCGGGGTACCAGCTCGGGTCGACGGGGGAGCGGGTCGCGGAGCTGCTCCGGGAGATCAACCCGAGTCTCGTTCTGTTCGAGTACCCTCAGGGTGTTCGGGTGGACACTCTGTTCGCCGAGCTGGGGTATGACGGGGCGAAGTCTCTGCCTGCCGTCCGCACCCTGATGCAGGACACCGGGTCCGCCATCAAGGCCCGCCAACCCGACTTCTTCATCCGTGTGGTGCTCGACCATCACTGGGCCACCCATCCGGGCGCTGGGCTGGTTATCGTGGGTGTCCGCAGTGCCGCGGAGGTCGGCGCGGTCCGTGCGGCCGGTGGGGTGGTACTGCGCGTTCATCGGCCGGGGGTGGGACCGATGGGTGGGCATCGCAACGACCGCGACCTCGATGTGGTGCTCGCCGACGCCGACATCGTCAACGACGACACCATCGAGGTGTTGCACAACCGCGTCGATGACGCTCTGGTCCGGCTCCTCACCGCCAGCCCCTTTGGGGCGTTCGCGTAGGCGGCCTGCCGACGGGCACGGGCAACAGCCACGACGCCGGGCACATCGTCGGGCATGAGTACCCAAGAACTTGTCCAGGCCATCAAGGATCACGCCCTCGCCCATTACGAGGACGGCGGGTGGGATGTCGTCGTGGAGTGTTTCGACGATGCGGAGATCGCCGACACGATCGGTGCGGCCGGCACCGTTGCCGAAGCGCTCGAGGCGTTCGCGCCCCTGATCGATGTGTGGTCCGACCGTCAGGCCGACGCCCGCAACTCGGCTTTCTGAGGTCGCAGCGCCGGGTTGCCATCCTGGTGGACGCCGCCCCGGCCGGACACATGACGGGCATGAACAATCACCGAACTAATCAGCAGGACACCACCACCACCACGGCGCAGCGACTGACCACGTTGAGCCCCGAGGAGATCGACACCGAGCTCGCCGTCCTCGTGGGCGCCACCGCCCGCGCGGCCGTAAATCTGGAGCGCGCCCAGGCCCGGGCGGACTTCGCCTCTCGGATGCTGGCGGAGGCGTCGCCGGGTGGGTACGACGCGGTCTACTCCTACGGGCCGGAGGTGCAGGAGAAGGTCGCCGCAACGGTGGCCCGGTGCCGCACCGAGTGCGACGAGGCGGTTGCCGCCGAGGACCCGTTCCACGCCGAGTTCACCCGTCGCGGTGGGTGGAACCGGGCGTTCCTGGTCACCAACGCCGGCGGTCACGTGCACACCAGTACCTCGTGTTCGACCTGCTTCCCGCGCACCAGTTTCGTCTGGCTCACCGAGTTCTCCGATCGTGACGAGGATGAGGTGGTGGGCGCTGCTGGTGAGTCCGCCTGCACCACGTGTTTCCCCTCCGCCCCGGTCGACGTGTTGCGCCGCCACTGCACCATCGAGGCCCCGGCCCGGCGCGAAGCCCGTATGCAGCGGGAGACCAAGGCCGCGGCGAAGGCAGCGAAGGAGGAGGCCACCGGCATCGCCAACCCCGACGGCAGCCCGTTGCGGGGCGAGTGGGGTGTCATCAAAACGGAGCGCGCCGCCCAGATCGAGTTGGTCGACATCATCGCCAGCCACCGCGGGTACGGGTACGACGCCCACCTCGACGTTCAGGACACGATTTTCGCGGCGTTGGCGCACAAACGGGGCCAGGACGTCGACCAGGTTCGTCTCGACGTCGAAGTGAAGGTGGTGGCCAAGCTCAAGCGGGACGCCCGCGCATAGGCCTCGGGTGGGCCGGTTGACCGTGAGACGCAAACGGAGTTCATGGCCGTCCTGAAACGAACCACCCATTCACCTCCCGGCGAGCAGGATCCGCAGCCGCGCTCGGATACCAAGAGCCCAGCGTGGTCCACCGGCGCCACGTGGCCCACGAAGTTGGTGCGCCGCCAGCGCCGGGCATCTCAGGGTGAGCGCAACCGGGGGGTGCTACCGGAGAAACTGACCTCGCGTCGCCCGCAGCGTCGTCGTGAGGAACGTGGCGGGGCCGAGATCGGTGCCGGCCCACCGCCGACGACTACGAAGGTCGGGTTCGGTCGGTGGCTGTTCCCGTGGCTGCGGTGCCTGCTCGTCGCCTGGGTGTATGTGGTGGCGCTGAAGGTGGTGTCCGCCGCCGGTGAAGTGGCGGTGATCGCCTTGTTCGTCATCCCCACGATCATCACCACCCTCTACCTGCCCTCGTCGCGGCGCCGGTCCTGGCGGTGGTTGGTGATCTGGTTGATCGTCAACATCGTCAACCCGACGCTGTTCCTGCCTGCGGCACTGGTCGCCACCACATGGGCGCTGCACCAGTTCTGGGTGGTGGAACGCCCGGACACGCACCGCACACCACTCGTGGGACCTGCCTTGCGCTCTCTCACCGCACTGGTGTTGCACCCGATGTCCCATCCGCTGCGCGGCGCGCTGCGTAGGCGTCCCGGAGGTAAGTCGTGAGCCCGACCGCAGTCAAACCAGCCGGCCCGCCACCGACAAAGCCTGGGGCGGACACGGACACCGTGGACCGGGTGTTGGAGGCCGCGGTGCACCTGGCCACCGGCCTGGCCACGGCGGAGCCCCGCCCCGGTCAACGCGCGTTGGCCCACGATGTGCTCGATGCGATGACCCGCCGGGACCGTGTGGTGGCCCAGGCTCCGACCGGTGTGGGTAAGAGCTTTTCGCATCTGGTTCCGGCCGCCGTGATGGCTGTGGCCACCGGGGAGCGCACCGTGATCTCCACCGAGTCCCTCGCCCTGCAAAGTCAGATCATCGACAAGGACGCACCCACCGTGTGCGCCGCCACCACCAGCGTGCTCGGGTCCGCCCCGCGGGTGGCGGTCCTCAAGGGCTGGGGCAATTTCGCGTGTTCCCTTCGGGCCACGCACAGTGCCCACACCCTGCTCGGGAAACCGGACGACGACACCGCCCCGGAGGACCCCGTCGCCGCACTGACCGACCTGGCACGGGAACTCCCCGCTCCACCCCCGGAAGGTGCAGGCAAGAAACGCCGGCCGGCGCGCGCGAAAGTCGCCGACACCGACACCGTGGACATCGACGGCGTGGTGATCCCCCGGGCCGAGGCCATCCCGCTGCTCCATTGGGCCCTCACCGAAGCAGCGGCCAACGGTTCCGGTGACAAGAACTCCTACACCGGCACCGTCAGCGAAGCGTCCTGGTCAGCGGTCAGTGTGTCCACCAGCGAATGCGTCGGGGCAGCCCAGTGCCCGTTCGGCGACGTGTGCCTCCCGGACGCCGCCCGCACCACAGCAGCAGCGGCGGACATCGTGGTCACCAACCATTCGATGCTGGGTGTGCAAGCCGCGAACGCGGCGCCGGTCGTCATCGGCTCCCAACGTCTCGGGCTGTTCCGACACCTCATCGTCGACGAGGCGCACCGACTGCCCGGTGTGGTCCGGGAGCAGGGTGCCGCCGCAGTGTCGGGGCGACGAGTGAGCCGCATTCAACGTGGTCTGTCCGCCCTCCTCGACAGCAACGACCCACTGGTGAAGGCCCTGCTCACCGACGGGGACGTCATCAAGGATGCGGTGGACCAGAGCTTGGCCGAGCAGGCCGCGACGACACCGAAAAAGGAGTCCGTGCTGCGGTGCAGCGAGGGTATGGACCCGCTGGCCGGCACCGGGGACCTGCTCACCGGATGGTTGGGTCGGGTGAACACGATGGTGGGCAACGTCCCCGTCTTCGACCAGAAGACGCAGATCAAGAAGATGCGGGTCACCAGCGCCGTCACCAGCTTGAAAGCGGATCTCACCGCGGTGCGCGAGCACCGCAACGGGGTTGCTCGTTGGGTGGAGAAGGGCAGTGAACCGTCCAGCCGTTTCGCCCGGGGTACCCCCGCGTCGGCGAAGTCCACGCCGGTTGAGGTGGGCGGGTCCTTGGCGTTCAATGTGTACTCCGCGGAGGTGCCGGGCGCTCTGGTGGGGCATCCGGCGGTTCCGGAGAAGGACTGGTTGTCCACGTTGGCGCAGTCCACGGCAGCACAGTCGGTGGAGTTGGCCTCGGCGGCCGCCGAGTCGCTGCAGGAACACCCACCGCGGACGGAGGAGGGGGAGGAGATCACCTCCTCGGCCGGCGGAGCGCTGGGGGCACCGCGCTACGCGCTGTCGGTCAGTGCCATGTCCGCGACCCTGCCCAACGGTTTCGGGCGGGACGCAGGCCTGCACCGCCCGACCCGCAGCTATGAGTCCCCCTTTGACACCGCCTACGGGCGTTCCCTGCTGTTCGTGCCACGGGCGAGCGCACCCGAGGACGTGGAAGCGCTCAACGGGGGGTGGCCCGGAGGCAAGGTGCGCTTGGACACCACCCGGCACACCGCCTGGGCGGCGTCCATGATCGCGGCGCTCGTCCAGGCCAACAACGGCTCCGCTCTGATCTTGGCGGCCACCGCGGCCGCCGGCCGTTCCTACGCCGAACAGCTCCGCGCCGGCGGCACTGGGCCCCATATCCATTCCCAATGGGATGGTGGTGCGCTGCGGCAGATCACCGCCGCGTGGCGCGGCGATGTGGGGTCGGTGCTCGTCGGCACCCGAAGCTTGATGACGGGGGTCGACGCACCGGGGGAGACCTGTTCGTTGGTGGTCATCGACCGGGTGCCCCGCGCTGCCGGCAACCCGGTCGATGACGCCCGGGTCGAGGCGTTGACCCGGGCGGTGGGCGACCGCTGGCTTGCGGACAGCCTTGTCTACGCCAGCGACGCGGCGCTGCTGCTGGAGCAGGCCGCGGGAAGGCTGATCCGGTCGGTGGGTGACTCCGGGATGGTTGCGGTGCTGGACCCCCGGCTGCTGAAGACGGGATCGTTCAGCTACGCCGCCCGCAGCCGGGACACCTACATGAGTGCGTTGCACCGGTTCGCCCGCAAAACCGCCGACCTGGATGAGGCGTTGGAGTTTCTGCGCACCGGGCGAACGGCGAGCGCCGCATGAGCCCGCTGGTCGTGGCCACCGACGGATCTTGTCTGGGCAATCCGGGCGCCGGCGGATGGGCGTGGGCGGTGAGCCCGCAGGTGTGGGGTGCCGGTGGGGCCGTGCACACCACCAACAACGCGATGGAGCTCCAGGCGATCCACCAGGCCCTGCTGCTCACCCCCACCGACGCACCGCTGGTGATCGAGACGGACTCGGCGTACTCGATCAGCTGCCTTTCCACCTGGATCACCGGCTGGCGGCGCAACGGGTGGCGGACGAAAACCGGCGGCGCGGTCAAGAACGTCGCCCTAATCCGCGCCGTCGACGAGCTGCTGACCGGGCGCGAAATGGTCTTCCGCAAGGTAAAGGGCCACTCCGGGAACCTGCTGAACGAGGTGTGTGATCTGCGGGCCCGGGACGCCGCCGCCGCCATCCGGTCCGGGCGGGATGTTGCGGTCGGTGCTGCCGGTCTGGGCGTTCGGGTGCGGCCCCGCTGAATTGCGTGCGACTCGACGCAGGGGTGACGCCACGGTGGCCGGACACATCATGGGTATGAACAACAGGCACCCGCTTCCCGAGAGGGAGGCGGAAATGTACGACGAAGCCGGATTCCTCGAGTGCGATGACGCATACCGCTGGCAGGTGCTGGCGAACGTCGCCGACTACGCGCGCCTGATTGAGAGCGGGCTCACCACGGAACAGGTGGGAAGTAAGCTGCACGTCGATGTGGCGGCAGTGCGCAAGCGCATCGACGAGCGCCACCTGTGGGCGATCAAGGACAACGGAAGATGGCTGCTGCCCGCTCTCCAGTTCGACGAGGACGGCCTGATCCCGGGTATGGACCGGATCATCCGGTTGGTATCCGTGGGGATGCACCCGCTGAGCGTCTGCGAGTTGTTGACCCGCCCACAGGCGGAGCTGTCCCAGCATGGTGCGCCGGTGTCTCTGGTGGAGTGGCTGCGGGCCGGCGGGGACATCACCCTTGCGGTCCCGGTGGTGCAGCACGGTATCTGGGCGGCTGCCTGATCCGACAGGGGTGACACCTGCCCCGCCGGACACATCATAGGTATGAACAGCAACGCAGGAATCATCGAACGCACCGTCGCCGTGGCCGCACCCGAGCCCGTGCAGGAGGTGCTCGCCCCCGTGGGCAGCTTCTTGGACGACATCCTCGGTGGCCCGTTCGTCGTCGAGATGACCCGGTCGATGGTGGCGGATGTGCCGGGGGTTCGGTGGTGTGCGCATTGCGCCGAATGGATACTGCACGCCGTCGTCGGCGAGTAACGGCCTTCGCGGTAGACGCCCCCCGGACCGCACACATAGTCGGCATGAGCAACCACATTGAAGCCACAGTCCGCGAACTCGATTTTGTCCAGGGCACCTCGGACAAGTTCTACCGAGTGTTCATTCTCGGTACGACGATGGTCGTCCAGTACGGCCGCAACGGTACGTTCGGGTCGATTTCCAGCAAGGAGTTCGACGACGCTGCTGCTGCCACCAAGGCAGCCGACAAGCAGGTGGCCGCCAAGATGGCGAAGGGCTACCAGCCGGTGCGCTCGGGTGCCCTCAGCTTCGACCACGACCCCACCGACAACGAGCTGGA
>JAABUP010007695.1_pt1 | contig 14237 bp, 12 predicted proteins | sample 5559201 | NCBI WGS metagenome assembly JAABUP01 (sample SAMN10711887, study PRJNA513373) | rock metagenome | isolation source: Antarctica rocks | place: Antarctica | reverse complement strand
TAAACGATTAGAAAAGACTCGTCTTCAGCCGTCAAGAGCCCCGTTACTCGTGACGCCCTCCTCTCTAAAGTCTGGCGCCATAATGCTGCCATTGTGGTCTTGGACCCTCGGTCATTCGTTCTACGGTCGCTACCCGGCGTTCACACGAGCGCCAAGAGTGTACCAAGACCCTACTTCCAACTTTCAGTCGCGACATAAAAAGCCTGGTCGAGAGGAGCATAATGCGAGCGGAGTACCAATTGCTGGCAGAGGTCTTTATGTCGCTTCAAGCGCTTTTACACGAAGACTCTGTTCTGATCCCTCAAAAACCTCCTGACGGTTGTTTAGCTCCGCAATCATGGTCCACTGGAAGAAGCTCCTCGGTTTGGGCAAAGATCGCAATGACTTTCGAGATGAGATGCGTCGCCGTGAGCAAATTCAATGTCAGCCGCTCATACTGCTGCATAGCTAAGATCCCTTCAAGTCCTCCCCTCTAACACCAATGACCTCGTTCCCTCCGCCATGCCTCCGGCTGCCGTCACCAAGATTGCCCTCCGCCTCAAATACCAGATCGAGCAAGTCATCCCCTGCGAATTGGAAGAGTCCAAAGTCACCAAAGCCAATTCACCTATTATAACACGTAAGGTGATGCAAACTGCCAAGGAGGCTGGTGGAAAAGAGCATGAGGCTTGCGTCGTATATTGTCTCCTGGTATGCTATAGGTGGTTCAAGAGACAAGCAGCTCTTGAGCTATGGGACGCTGGTCTACATGACGTGAGAGCAACGGCATGCGAGGTTCTGGCGAAAAAACTCATTGAGCTGGAGGAAGATCAGGATTTTTTACTGCAGGATCTGCTACTGAAACGTTATTCAATTCTCATCAATGGTGATGAGACGGAGCCGGCGAATGCGATCGAAAGGGCTGTTGACTTGCATGCTTTGCGTATCATTGGGTCCTCTGGGTACCAGAAATGTATCACGTACCTCTGGCGTGGATGGCTTGTTCAAGATGACCAAAATCCCAGCAATTTTATTCCCTGGAAGGACAAGGCCAACACCAATTTCTGGGACCACTTCGATCCAGATCGCATGCGTGCACCAAGATATCAAAACGCTATGCAGGTCTTCTTCTCGCTGTTCTATCTGGCGCTCTACACAGGTGCTATCAACACGATCAATTCGACTGGTGACCTCGATATCGTTGAAGGAATCCTATATCTGACGACTGCTGGCTTCATGTTTGACGAGATTGCGAAATTCTGGAAAGTGGGGAGGTACTACATCGGCTTCTGGAACGTCTTCAATTCGACTTTGTACGCGCTACTATGCGTCAGCTTCATTACCCGCTTGATTGCCCTCGGCCATCCCATAGATGATGACGACGGGCAACGGCGGAAGTTCAATGAGCTGAGCTACAACTTCCTCGCATTCTCCGCACCCATGTTCTGGATGCGATTGTTACTCTATTTGGATACGTTCCGCTTCTTCGGTGCAATGCTGGTGGTGCTAAAGGTCATGATGAAGGAGTCGCTCATATTCTTTGCTCTGCTGATAGTGATTGTGGTTGGCTTTCTACAAGCATTTGTTGGTATGGACCAGATGGAAGATAATGCTCGAGTTACAAGCTTCATCCTGCAAGCAATGGCCAACAGTGTCATGCAGTCGCCAGACTTCACGGGATTCGACGATTTTGCTCCGCCTTTTGGGATCATCCTGTATTACATCTTTACATTCGTAGTGATGGTCGGTACGTAAATCCACGAGAACAGCTAGTATAATTGTCTGTCAGAGCTAACCCGTTCTAGTACTCCTCAACATCCTTATCGCCCTCTACAATTCTGCCTACGCTGATATAACCGACAACGCCGTCGATGAGTACATGGCGCTGTTCGCCCAGAAGACCATGCAATTCGTCCGCGCGCCGGACGAAAATGTCTTCATTCCTCCCTTCAATCTCCTCGAGATCTTCCTCCTGATCCTTCCTTTTGAATGGTGGATGCCCACATCTCGTTACGAGCGCTTGAATAATTACGTTATGGGCGCGATCTATTCTCCTCTTCTACTTTTGACCGCATTCATGGAGACGAGAGACGCACATAAGGTCAAGTACAACCGAAGGCATGGTGAGGACGATGCAGACGAAAGCCAGGAATGGGAGCAGAATGGGTGCGGAGAGCTCGATTTTGAAGCTGATGGCTGGGCAAAGAAGGTCGAGGGGACGAAGCCGAATGTTGAGACGGATGCTGCTGTTCTTGAGATCAGGGCGTTGAAGCAGGAGATCGAAGAATTGAAAAGAACGTGGGAATCGAAAATGAAGGAGAAAATCGATGGGAAATAACGGAGGGAATCCCAATTTCCACGTGCCATGCAGCAATCAATACCCATAACGAATCCTTGTCCTGCATTTCAATTTCATGTCTTGTTGGGCATATTAAAACAAGTCAGTGTCTACTTGCTCGGCATTCATACCAGAATCATCCCCGCAAATGGGACCATTATCCTCCGCCTGGCGTGCTGGTTTTTGTGGGAAAGCCGTTTAATAAAACCCCACAAAACCCTCTAATGACATCAATAGCAACGACATCCCTCGTCTTTGACCATGACCCTCCACTCAAATGGAATATTACCCCTATGCAAACACAAAAGCCAAGACAAGGCAACAAGCTTAAGGAGAGAGGCACTTTTCTGCTGCACTAATCGCTGATTAATACCTAGCGCGGCTCTATTGTGGCTGACGGGTAAGAGTACAAGAGCCTCAAGTTTAATCAATTCATCCATGTTCTTCAGTACTATCTAAGCTATTGGTTTATACCTAGAATTTCTACTTCAACTTCAATCACTACTCAAGGATCCTACCCTATCCTCTATTCAACACCTCTGACTTATACCAGCAAGCTTAGACCAATTACTTAAAAGTTCCCATTCCAGAAACCAGTGTCTATTCCTCAACCGCGTGATCACAGACAATATCAACGACACGGATCTGCATCCGATTTCGAATACACCCCATCAATGTTTCAATGCATTCCCCGCTATACCATGATCGCCACTCCTTTGGATAGCATCTAATCTCGTGCACAATAGTCTCGAAGTACAGATTCCGACAACGAATGATGTCCGGGGGAGGAAATCTCAGTCTATGTGCTACTGCCTCTGCAAGCTCTTCCACAGGATCTCCCGGGGCGGCGATTGTTTCGGTTTGCAAGCTCTGGTCAACCCTATCCAGGTTGAGACGAGCGCGAAACAACTCCACGCAGGCATAGTGTATTTCCTCCCAGGCGGAGTAGTGCCAAAAGATAGCAGCGGGTGTGAACTTTAGCTCATGGGTGAAGCAGTCAATGCTTGGATAAACGGCAGAGCGCATATGGGTATGGATCCGCAAGACCTTGAGGTCCAAGTGCTCAATCGCTTCGAAGAGAGAGGAAGGACCTATCCATTCTTGCATGGCGGTACCAAAGTCTCGTTTCGGATGGAGATGGACACCAATCTTGTTGATCTCGAAGCGTGTTTCGGGTCGAGTCTTCCAATATGCAAAGAATTGTGCCAACAAGTCCGACGTAGAGAACTCGAAGGTATTTTCTCCGTAGAAGATACCTATTGCCTCTTCGCGCGTTTGTTTGTTCAAAGCCAGAAGTGCAGTGTTTGGAAGACTTTCGGGGATCCAAAAGGTCTGGTCGTTCGGACTCGTATCTTGAAGACTGCTCCGCTGGTTTCTGATGTGCCAGGAGATGTCGGTAGAGCCGGGGAATACACTCGAATCTACTGTACTGTTCGAAGGCTCGATATACACGCACGGGACAACAACGAGGGCAAAGTGGTAGATCTGGTTTTGAAGTTCTCCGGGTAGGTCGAGAAAGCTGTGTGGACGTTGGTGGCTGTCAGAAGTCAGCATCGTGGCAACAGGGTGGATCTACGCGCCAATCGGGCAGCTAACATCTGGTAATCACCCCAACTCGTAAGCGTGTCTCTCGGTGTGGACATTTCTTCTGGATGTAAAGATGGATTCAAAAACCAGAAGGTTGGCTTTGCGTTTGGCTCGATGAATGTTAACGACGCTGACTATTAAGAATATTGACCATCAAGTCTCGGGAGTAGAGTAGATAGCAAGGAGTTTCATGATGAGGTATTAATAGACAGTGCGTACGTAGTCTCGAGAGTAGAGTAAAGAGCAAGGAGTTTCATGATGAGGTATTAATAATAGACAGTGCGTACGCATGTGGTCTCCTGACTCCTGTACTACCATAATTATTCCATAGCATCACCTGATGCCAGCACTTTCATGATGTTGTACAGGATCAGCACATATGTCCACACCATTGTGACCAGTGTTTACCATTCCCGCTAATGCACAACGGCGTCAATTGCGGGCAAAGACACAGTCGTAACACATATCAGCAAGGTGTCGAACAACAGGACTGATGATTTCATACAAGAATGAGAAGCACTAGATCTAAAGTACACCAACCTTTATCAACCTACATGACCCCATTACTAACTATCCCTTTACTGTCCTCAAGCTTTACAAGCGCTTCTTTTGCCTTCCTGGTCTCCTCGACTCTCACCTGATCATCTCTCCTGACCGCAATGTCCTTGGGTCTGAAATCGCTGTACAAATATTTCAGTACCACCTCGATAGCATAGCAGCCCACAAAATCGACGACCATGATAACTGTCATGAGGAACTTGAACTCCGTTGAGAACGGCACAAGTCTAAGCTTCTCATTGAGTTCGGGAATGAACTCGGTCGAACAAGAGAAAGCAACGCCAGAGACGAGGATCAATCCCCAATACATGCCTCTGTTCTCTCGAATGCCTTCTCGGAAAGGGCGTCCTTGGTAGTTGATAGCGAATGTTGATATTTGCTGGATCAATTGCAATAGGTAAACAGCGCTATTGAGAAGCGAAGGCTCGAATTCGCCTTCGAGATCGACATCATCGGAGCGAGGCTCAACGCGCTGGACGTAACGGGAAAGATAGATAAGGGTGACTATATGAATCGCGAATTGGCCGAGGACGGAGCCAATGATGTAAGGATTGAAGATGTTGGGTTGGGGCCTTTCTTTGGATAGACCTTCAACGGACTAGATACGTTGTCAGCGTCAGTCGGACAATACAAGAGAAGAACGTCATACCTTAGCTCGAGAAATTGATAGGAAGCAAACGCTCATGAGCATTCCACTGATTGTGACCTGACCATCTCCAAATTTGATGCCCTCAAGATAAAGAACACTGAGACTGTATGCACTTATCAAACAATTCAGTGCAAGTATCTTGTACATCTGTATTGTTGCCACAAGAGTGCAGCGTCCTTGTCGAATGATATTAGGGATAGCAACAACATTCTTAAGTTTGCTGGTAAATGGAGCTGCAACGGATGCATCGCCCAACTTAATCTTCGGCGGTTCATTTTCATCGAGCTCCTGCTCCATCATCGTCGAGGTCAGCTTGTCTGCCAAGCCAGCCGCTTGTTGTTGCGCCTTGAGCTGCTTTCGCTGTTGAGGCGTGAGATCACCATTTGCGTTCTGCAGCGCTTTCGCACCTGGTGAAGTGATGGTGGGGATATCAGTCTTCTCTGCAGCTTCAGAGTTGGCCGCCACAGCACCAGCGGCTCCTTTTCGTTGCGCTTGTTGCTCCATGGCTTTCTCGTAATGAGGGTTTTGAGGGCCTGGCGGGTAGATGTGGGCAATCTGATACGGGACCGGCGGTGCTGGCTGGTTGAATCTTTTCATGATACCGATTTGCTTCTCGTAAATTTCTTTCATTTTCGTCGTTCGGAAATGCTCTGATATTCTATTGAGGTCATCTTGCGATCCATTAAGTAGTGCGACACCGATATGAGCTTGCTTCAATGCTCCAACATCATTAGTGCCATCACCGCACATGAGCGTCGTATATCCAGCGTCTTTGAGACCAAGCAGGATGTCTTCTTTTTGCTTTGGCGAGACTCGTGCATAGACCCAGGTATGGCGTAATAGTTGGGGAAAGGCTGCTTGGTCTTTGTACTTCGCTAAGGCGTACCCAGTGACGCAAAGGTCTTTCTCTTGTACTATCTTACGATCCAATGGTTTGCTTGGATCAACGGGAATGTTGATCTTGTCGTCGACACTTCGCCATACCAAATTTTCACCACTATCGTCATGCTCAGGGGCGTCCAAAATTAGTACTTCACGGTCAACGATCTCTACTTGGCGTGCGACATGGACCGCCGTCAACGGGTTGTCACCGGTAATCATGACACATCGATGGCTACTCTCGTTTAACATTCGTACCGAACTCATGGCGTCTTCCTTGAGAGGGCACTGCAAAACAAGGAAGCCAGCAAAGGTCAAGCCTGCCTCGACCTCTTCGCGTTTCAGGTTGTTGATTTTGTTTTGTCCTAGCTCGTTGTCTGTCGCCAGATATCGATACGCAAGAGCAAGAACGCGACCGCCATTCCTGGTGAAGTACTTGAAGGTTTCCTCGTAGTTTGGTGGGATTCTCGTCAGCATTGTTCGGATCGTTTCTGGAGCACCCTTGACACCAACGAAAGTACCTCTAACTTTTTTACCCGTTGACCGATCGGTAGTGAGAACAGTTGCGACGGAGCTTTGTCGCTTTAGCGATGAAGAAAATTGGAATCTTCGTTTGATTTGGACAAGCTCTCCACTCGAAGTTCCTTTGCCAGCAGAGCTAGGCCTACCGTGAAGGGTATCATTGCGGCCTAAAGTCCATCCGAGCGATGTCAACGTAGCTTTCTCCATTGGGTCACCAACAATTTCGCCTTCGTCCAGTTTCACCAAAGCATGAGCGGTAGCAAGGACCAGGGTTGTCTGCTGACCAACCGCGAGGACCGAAGTCAGCTTGCTGTGCGACCCATCTTTCTCGGTCTTAGCGTTTTTATCGTCCAAAGCAAGACCTGCAATACCATCTACAACCAAGTCTTCTCCGGTCAAAGTCCCTGTCTTGTCGAAACAAGCAATATCGACGCGCCCAGCGTAAGGTATCCGGAAAGGTTCAGTGCAGAAGATCGCATATTTACTGAGAGCAGCAAGGCTAGTATTGACCGCGAGACTGAGCTCCATTGGCAGTTCAGGTGGAACAACACTTGTGATAATCAAGACGCAATCAAGCAAAAGTTTTGACCGTTTCCTGTCTTGTGCGACACCTTCTTGCCAGACATACCAGGAAGCTGCAACTGCGAATATAAGAAGGAACAAAATGAATAGGAGTGCTTCGACATTGTTAGCAGAAACTCTCTCGGTCGAGTAAATCATTGTGCGGACTAAGCTCCCTTGGCTTGTTTCGAATCCAGTCTTTACTATGATAGCCATTGCACCATTGTCTGGAGGTGGCTTTACACCAGAAGCAAGAGTTGGCACCGTTTCAGGCGCATCCTCGCCTGCATTGGCATGCGTGACTTGGAGGACCTTGGTACCGCCATATAGAAAAGCGTTTTTGTCAAGCCCTTCCGGATCAATTGATGAGTCGCCTGGTCGAAGCTGAACCGAATCCTTGAGTAGCGGTGTGCTCTCCCCTGACAACATAGCCTCGTTGACGATTGCTGTACCTTCAACCAAAAGCATGTCGCAAGCTACACCGCTGTCTTCTTTCGTTCGACCGACCGAGACCAAATCCCCTGGTAATAGTTTATCACTAGTGATTTGCTCCCATTTCTCTTCTCTGTACACCCAGATTTCATACGGTTGAATGCTCATACCACGGAATTCATTCAAAGTCCTCTGCCTTTGCCATACGACCGTGCTCTCAAATCCAATGAGCATGACCAAGGTGAAGAGTGAATAATACCAATAGTCATCTAATAGCCAAAGTCCCACGCAAAACATCTGAAAGACGAAGAACGGTGCCACTGCGTGCTCCTTCCACAGTTCCGTAAATGTGGGCACGGGAATATCGAAAGTGTTGTCCCCATAATTCTGCTGTACTCGATCGATATCTCCTTTTGTCATAAGGCCATGACTTTCCTGGAAAGTCCCGATTACCGGCTTCGGCTCCTTGTCTATCTCGTATGATTGGGGTGCAAAAGTGTTGCTCTGGGCATCATAGAAGAACCGACGCTTTTGGAAAAGGAATGAGATGTTTTGCTTCCCGCCGACCTATTGTACATAATTAGTGGACTATGCGCCAAATGAAGAAGGATTCTCACTTTGTCCCTGAGTAAGTGGCAGATCTCCGCCGATCCAGCATTGGTGACTGGAATGACCTTGATAAGTTTTGCATCTCGAACACTCTTGGCAGTAGTAGACGTAAATAGCGAGTCTACATTGACATTCCACTTTGTCGAAAGCCACGTCAAAGACTGTGCGGTCACTATTGTGCCTGCCCAGACGAATGTAAACTCAGATCCCCCAATGTATGTGTTGTAACGCTTTTCGGAAAGATATATTGCGAAGAAGGCAGGCCATATGGCCAGAAACGGCCAGATGTACGTGTGGAGGTAGAGAGGCAGTGGGTTATGTAGCGTGGCGGACTGGATCTGGGCATTCTTGACAAGTGGTGCCCTGCAGCTATTGTCAGTCTGAGTTTCTCACACGGATTTTTGGAACGTACATGTCGCATCAGACTCTCATGGCAATGTCAAAGGAATGGACGCTAATTAAGCAAAGGAAACGGCCATCAGCGACGATGATGTTGAAGATCTTCTCGAGTTAAGTGTTTTCTATAATTCTAGTCGGAGCTCGGAGCTAGGACCGGCCGGACTTCGGGCCGCAGACAGCCAATCTTGTCATAAGCGATTCAGTCATTACATACATACAGAAGAAGTTCGAAGGAAAATGCTCAGTTGAAGTAAACAACCAATGAAAACCCGCCGAAAGCAACACAGACTACTCCGCTGAAGCATGAGAGGCATCGAAAAACAGACATACTTTGCCGCTGTTCAGAGGACCAGAGGATCACAAGTCTGATTCATGCTGCGTTCCTTTAAATATCTTGCTGCGGTGGTAATCTCAATGACCTGCTTTATCAGTTCTTCTAGCACATAATTTACGTTATTGTCATAGTTTGTTGTCCAATGTTCAAAAGCCTGTCACATCATGCGTGGCAGTATTTCGGGATCCATCTGCCTGAAGTTTTGCGCTGAAGTCAGCCAAATGCCAGAGAGACTGTGCATCGTTTTTCTAGGAAGAGGGATACAGTCTAGCTGAGGGCTACATGATACAAGTGACACGTTGTGAGAAGACTGAGTAGGTAAAGGAAGTCAGCTGGTCACGCACATCGATGATAAAATTAAATCTCACGTTGGGCAATGGTCATAATTAAGATCCTTGACAAGCGGATGTCTCAGACGTCTTACATTACCGATTGGGAACTCGATGGCGAAGAACAAAACACACATCCTTCCCCATTGCTTGTTTGGTAAGCACATAGTTATTTGTGGGGGTTGACATTGTCTCGAAAGTGGCTCGTAACCCAATGTCAATTATGAATAGGTCGCCAACAAGTCACTACTGAAACTTTGAATTTGTTTTCATCGACTTATAACCACATACCATGGGTATGCACAACAACCTCGTGTAACCATAACAAAGCGGACGAGGACATCGTGCGTCAAATGGATTAACCTCTGCTGTTTATCCTAGATGCTCATCAAAGGCCTAACCTTTTTCTATACTCTGTTGTTCTTCAAGTACGGCTTCGGCATGTGGCAAGCTGTTGTGAAGCCTGCTTAGACCAAGTCGTTTCCGAACACGATGGGTGCAGAACTTCGTTGATTATCCGCGAGAAAACCAGAAGGAAATCAAAGAGCTCGAGTCCCAAAGGCAAAGATCCAAAGACGTAATTGTCATTGACGATCAGACCCCTCAAGATTTCATGAAGGTACGACGGGGATTTCAGCGGACTAAGGCTAGGCAAAGCGATGATTCTATCGGCAATACCGTACTTGCAACCAAAAGTACCACCTCGTACTGTAAATGGCAAACCAATTGACGGACAGCGGTACCTACCAGGCACGTGTTTTCTACAGGAAGCTTAGCATTCGGCTAATACATCAGAGATCCGAGTCTTCGACTTGGCTGTTCAAGTTTAAGGGCCCGGAAGCTGTGACGCTTGGCTTCCTCAGAGACCTACATCCTGCTAGCGTGGATGATGATCCGGAGTGGTGCTGCAGAGATACCGGGACCAGTGTATTGGGTTGGGGAGGAAGGTGCAAGAGATGGTGATAGCAAGACTAGTGCCATTGAAACAATAGGTTTGAGTAATTCTAACAAGCTCACTTGAGACGATTCGAAAGGGTAACTTTTTGGGTAGAAACTACGAAAATGAAGAGGAACATTGGGAAGGAACCCCGATGAGGAGGTGGATGACAGGTTCCTTCCGAACATAATATTGGGCCAAGAGAGAGGAGCTGGGATTCTGATAGCTTCGTCTCGGGCAATGCATTTCAGCGCTTGCAATGTTGGTGGCCATTTCCCACTGTTAATGGAATCTTACAGTTCGCTTGCCTACAGTCTTAGACAACACGCAAAAGATAATGCAATTTTCCAAAGCGAAGTGACTATGTGCGAACGTAGAGGAAAGGGTCTACTTTCCACATTAGGCATCAGTACGAAGTGACACAGTCAACTATCTATGTTTGGCCGCCTTGCCCTTCCCAAGCATCAACTTCGCTCTAGCATCCACCATCGACAAAGACTTAGCACAAAAGTCCAAATACAACACATCAATATGGCTCCACCACTCCCCCTCTCTGCTATACCCACCATCTCCGACCTCTACAAAAACGGAACGCTGCAGCCTCATAACGTCGAAGAAGAAGATGATCCACTCCCACAACCATCTGCAGCTCTCAACTCCAAAGTTTCCCTAATCCGCACCTCGATTACCACCCTCGCCACCACCTCAATAGTCAACGCAGCAAACGAGTCCCTCCTCGGCGGCGGTGGCGTGGTACGTCCAACCTCACCGTCTCCAGTCCTACTTACCGCAAACACCAAAAAGAGAACCAAATAAACAGATCTAACCTCCCTCCCAGGACGGCGCCATCCACTCCGCCGCCGGCCCTTCCCTCCTCGAGGAATGTCGCACCCTAGATGGCTGCTCCACCGGCTCCGCCAAGATGACTACCGCCCACGCTCTCCCTTCCAAATTCATAATCCACGCCGTGGGCCCCATCTACTACCGCGCCAAACGGTCATCCGAGAGCCGACCCGCCGAACTGCTCGCGAGCTGTTACGAGACGAGTTTGAAGTTGGCAAAGGCGAAGGGGGGTACCGTGGCGTTTAGCTGTTTGAGCACAGGGGTCTATGGATATCCGTCGGGGGAGGCGGCGGAGGTGGCATGTGGGGTTGTGAGGAAGTTTTTGGAAAAGGAGGGGGGACTGGAGAGGGTGGTTTTTTGCTGTTTTGAGGGGAAGGATGAGAGGGCTTATGGGGAGTGGTTGCCGTATGTTTACACTTCTCCTTGACATGTGTTCTCAATTGCGCATGGGTATGGAAGGCTTTGCTGACATACATGGGCTCCATAGCAAAATCTTCCCACCAACGCCTGAAGAGCTCCCACCCACCGAGCAATCTACCGAGTCAACAGCTGCAAAGGACCAGACCAGCCCAGAACCAAGCGGTGGTGCTAGCAACTCAGCTCCCACGTCAAAAAAAGCGCAAGAAGATATAGATAAGGACTGGGAGGCTGTTGAGAAGCCTGGCGAGACTGTTTCGGAAAAGGCAACGGATATCAGCGACGAGGGTGAGAAGGTCGAAGCACCGGACCTGGGAGCTGATGATGGGGAGAAAGTGGAGAAGCCCGTGGTGAAAGAGCCGGTGGATGAATTGGCGGAGAGCGGCGAGGTACTGCCGAAAAGCGGTCTCTTGAAAGATTGGTAGTGGATCATATGTTATTTGGCAAGGCGCTGGGGTTAGAAAACGGGTTTTCATGCGTGCTTCAGGGCGTTTGTGGTCAATGCTTTTGATGGACGAAGAGAAACGATGGGGGCGAAATAGATTTTGGAACAGGAATATTAATATTCACCAGACTCGAGAGCTTCTCTCCCTCTGCCTCCTCTTTTCTCACCACCCTTTCCAACCACCCTCTCAATTTCCCCACAAACTTCCTTCGTAACCTCCTCCGTTCCCGCCTTTCCCCCCAAATCTGCCGTCCGAACTCCTTTCTCCGTCACTCTCTCAACAGCTTCCATCAACACATCAGCAGCCGCCTCCTCTCCCAACCATCTCAGCATCTCCGCCCCGGTCCAAAATGTCCCCACTGGATTCGCAACCCCCTCCCCCACAAGATCAAACGCACTTCCATGAATCGGCTCAAACATGCTAGGATTTTGCCTTGTTGGATCAAGATTGCTGGTTGGCGCGATACCAATACTTCCTGCTAAGCTAGCGGCGAGATCGGAGAGGATATCGGCGTGTAGATTTGTAGCAACGATCGTATCGAGGGTTTCTGGATGCAGGACCATGCGCGTGGTCATGGCGTCCACCAGCATCTTGTCCCATTGCACGTCGGGGAAGTCCTTCGCCACTGCCGCGGCCACTTCGTCCCAGAGTACCAATCCGCTCCGCTGGGCGTTACTCTTCGTGACCACGCACAACTTTTTCCTCTTTCTCTTCTGGGCCTCTTCGAAAGCAAATCGCATTAGTCGCTCAATACCATGGCGGGTGAAGATCGCTACCTCCGTGGCTACCTCCCATGGCTGACCGATGTGCGTGCGGCCCCCTTGACCGGCGTATTCACCTTCTGTGTTCTCGCGGATGATGAGCCAGTCGAGGTCTTTGGGGTTTCGTTGGAGGGAAGCAAGGGGAGGAGTTGTACCGCGAAGGATGCGGGTCGGGCGCAGGTTGGCGTAGTGTTGGAGAGGCTGGACGAGGGCGAGGCGGAGGGACCAGAGGGAAATGTGGTCGGGGACCTCTGTGGAGAAGAGATCAGCTTATTTATTGGAGTCGAAGATTTTGGGGCAAGAGTTGCGGTTGGGGACAGGCACACCAGGATCTCCTACAGCGCCAAAGAAAATGGCATTATGGTTTTTCAATTCCTCCAGACCACCTTCAGGAATGTACCGGCCATGGGCTTTGTAGTATTGGCTACTCCAGTCGAAATGATCGAATTGCAAGGAGAAGGTTCCTAGAGAGTGGGCGAGCTTTTGCAAGACTGTGATGCCGGCGCCGATGACTTCGGGGCCGATGCCATCGCCGGGAATGGAGGCGATATGATAAGTTGGCTGGATGGCCGGAGGAGACATCGAGAGGAGACGTGATGAAGGTGAGCCATTGTGATCGGTGGCATTAGCATACTCGATTAGAAGGTGGTCTGAAACTAAAGACTTTCCCCCTCGAGCCGTGACTTAAATAGGAAATCCCGGACTCACCAATCGGCTTCTCCCGCCACTAGACGCTCAGACTCATGTTCCAAAGGGGCCTAGAACAAATTCACTTGTTCATTCACTTCACCATGCACAGATCCGGGTCGGCAAGATCTTAAGCATTGGGACGATATCACAAATAAATGTATCACAAACGAGTGGAGGTTGGCATCTTTTCCAGACTGCCACAATGAGCCTGTCATGAGTACAGGTAGCTGACGATAGCTGCGATTTTCCTAGAGTCTTCTTGGGTCATCATCAAAGGGACTATCAAGGAATTTGTGCCTAGTTCCCTCATTCAAGGACGTTTTTGCCCCGTCAGCAGCTTGTAACAGATTCTGGAATGTCTGGGCTACGAGTTTCACATTCATTCGTGGTCAGGTAGCCTCGAGAGGTTTTTTTTTGTAAGCGCTCCGAACGATCCCTTAGTGTTGACCGAAGGGGACCAGCCTTAGACTTTCCCATACTAGATGCGAAAGACGTCCTTCGCATGTTCCAGGACTCGTATGTGATAGAAGAAAAGATTCTCCGAGTCGAGCGAGCAGGCCTTAGTAAACTTAGATTTGGGGTTTACACCTAATTGGGCTTCAAGGTAAGCGCAGCAAAGATATTAGCACATCTCCGTTTCTATGGAGGAGCAGTCTTATCAGCGAGAGCCGTGGGGTCTAAACCCTCCAAGGTGCCGTTTGATCGGATTATCCCTGTTGCCATTGGGAGTGCAATGGCACTATGGAACAGCTCAGACATAGAGATCGAGAGCACTCTGCTATTCTTGATCGCTTTTACGGACATTCTTGACGTCTCCCACCAGAAAAGAAAACATCGAATAGCTTGGCCTAAAGTTCTCGCTGACCAGCCTCGCAAAGTCCAGTCAGCTGACCTACTTGGACGACATGATCACGTCCGCTTTATCACTCTCGGCAGGCGGCGGTGCGGTATATTCTAGCAAGTGAGA
>JAABUP010007694.1_pt1 | contig 14238 bp, 11 predicted proteins | sample 5559201 | NCBI WGS metagenome assembly JAABUP01 (sample SAMN10711887, study PRJNA513373) | rock metagenome | isolation source: Antarctica rocks | place: Antarctica | reverse complement strand
ACTGCGAAATCCGAAGCGTCGGTTTTCAGTATCTTCTCACATGCTGGGTTGGGTATTCTCAGGTGTGCCGTTCCACTAAGGCTTCCCTTTAGTGCGCAGAACGCATCCTCCTGCTCTTTGTCCCAACGCCATCTCTCATCCTTGCGTGTCAAATGCATGAGAGGTTCCGCAATCCTTGCGTAGCTTGGTACAAACTTTCGGTAGTAGTTTGTTAGTCCTAGGAAGGCTTGTACTTCCTTAACTCTCTTTGGCAAAGGCCAGTTTCTGACTGCATCCGTCTTCTTGAGGTCCTTTTCTATTTGTTCAGGTCGAATTATGTAGCCTAAGAATTCGATCTCCTTGGTCTCAAACTTGCTTTTTGACTTTTTTACATATAAGACCTTTTCCCTAAGCTTTTCTAACACCTTTCGTACGTGTCCGCGGTGTGCTTCAAGGTCGTCTGAATAGATCAGAATATCATCTAGGTATGTGATTGCAAAGTCGTCAAGGTACTCCCTCAGTGTGTCATTGATGAGTCTCTGAAAGGTGGCTGGGGCATTCTTGAGCCCGAATGGCATAACAGTATACTCATAGTGTCCGTATCTTGTTCAGAACGCTGTTTTCCATTCTTCACCTTTTTTCATCCTGACTCGGTAATAGGCTTCCTTCAGGTCTAAACTGGTAAACCATTTAGCCCGACCTAACCGATCCTGCAGCTCTCCGATTAGCGGTAGAGGATAACTGTCTCAGCGAGTTATCTCATTTAGCTGTCTATAGTTGACACATAGTCGCTTGGTGCCATTCTTCTTGGGTACAAACAGGATTGGGTATCCTGCTGGTGACTTTGATGGTCTAATGAATCCTCTCCTAAGATTCTCATCAAGGTAGTTTCAAACTTCCTTGAGCTGATCTTCGCTCATTGAGTACAGTGGCATTCATTGTGGTTGCTTGTCTTTCAATAGCAGTATCTCATGATCCCATGGCTTATGTTCTGATAAGCTCATTTCTGGTTGTTCTGGGATATCATACGCTTCCTCTGTGGCGTATAGTTCTTTGCTAATCCAATCAATCCTAGGGTTCTTTTCGCGTAACCAGGGCATCCCTAGTATAGCGTCATACTTGATTGATTTGAGGACATCAAATGTCAACTCCTGCGAATCGCCTCGTATTATGGCTTCAGTATGGGTTTCTTCTGTGACCCATTCGAATTCTCTGTTGGCCATATATACTTGCATCAGTTTTGGCACTCGTCGTGATGTCAATTTCAACTGTGCTACTGACTGTTGTGAGATGTAGTTATCGGTCGCTCCCGAGTCTACCATCGCTTGCAGATGTCCCTTTTTCGGAATCTTGATGTCAACCCATATCTTATGGTCGTTGTCATTTCTCTGAGACGTTAAGAGCTTCTTCTTCCCTAGTCTCTGCAGAGGAGCCTGTGATTTTTTGAATCCACAGCGTCTCTTGTCTTTTCCAAGTCTTGTGGTTCGCTGTTCTTTTCATTCAGCTCCTTGAACCACTTCGGTTCCCTTCCGGAACAGACTAGTTGGATATATTCCTCACTGCCTTTCTCAACACACCGCTCGGGGTGTAGGCGTGGTTCGTACTGGTCGTACTCTTGTTGCACCAAATTCCGGAGTGCTTTCACTCTATTCAGGAACTCAGGTGGCATGTAACCTCCTGAAAAGGTCCAACATCCTCCCTTGAGTGTCTTATATCTCATAGGTAAACGGATTTCAATCTTGTGGCTCTTGGTATTCCACACAAGTTGTTTAACTTCTTCTGTTTCTTCCCTTTGCTTTGTGAGGACATCGACTTCCTTCTCAAGCTTGTGTTGACGTTCTTTCAGTAGTCATTCATTCATGGTTTGGCGCTGTTCTTCTGGGTACTCGGGGCCTTTCTTGAGTCCCATGTCAATTTCCCAACTGTCAACATCCTCTGAGTCCGCGTCTGAATCCAGGTACATTCAGGTGCTATCATTGTAGTCTTCTTCTACCTGAGCATCGTGAGTATTGGTTTCTTCGATCTCAACTTTCTCTAGGATAGCTAATTCTTTCGGTTGACCCGTTGTGTCATAACCGTTTTGTCTCTTCTTGGGCTTCTGTGGGTACCATCCGGCTCCATCTTTGCTACTCATATGTGTCCAACACATGTCGTCGTAACAGGCCGTTCAGCTCAGGGCATCGTGCACTATGCTTTTATCCATTGCTGCAACTTCCTTCCTCTTCCGTTGAGGTTTCTTGCAGGTCCTTGCAAGGTGTTCAGGTTTACCACAGTTGTAACATTCGCGAGTCTCTGCTCATCGGGGTTGAGGCTTATAGGGCTTGCTCATGCGCCGTTCTTGCTTCACTCATGGTCGCTGCTCACGGTGCTTCTCGATCGCGTCGAGGTCCATTGGGTCTCCTCTGCTCCTTGGGGTGAACCTTTTTCCCCATACTCTCGGAGTACTGTAAGGGCCCGTCTTCTTCATCCGTCGTTCCCATTGCCGACTGTCGATGTTGATGAAGGTATCTATCATCTCTTGAAGTTCCTCTGAGCGCTCTCTTCTTGCTATCTCATCTTTGATAGTCTCATTGAGTCCTCAATAGTATTGTGATACTAAGGCGTCATCGTCCCATTCTGTTAGGGCTGCGATACACTGAAACTCCGCTGCATACTTGGCTGCCGATCAATCCATCTTCAGGGTATGGAGTCGTCGCTCTGCTGCTCGCTTCTCATCAACCACACTGAAAGCTTTCCTGAGTTCTTCTTTAAACTTCTTGAAGTTGCCGAAGACAGACTCTTTGTCTGCTTCTCTTTCTCTGACCGACTTCTCTAAGAACTCATGCAGTTTGGGATCTACCCAATCGAACGCTGCATCCTTGAGGTAGGCTACCGTGTACAACCCTTTGTCCATCTCTGTCGTGAACTTGGCTTGGTTGAATTCGATGTACAGTTCGAGCTTTGCCAAGAAGCCTCGCAACTTCCCTCTCTTGTCAGTGAACGCATCTGGTGGTGGCACCTTTGATACGGTGTCCATGGTCCTGGCTCCTTGGAGGTTGACTTGACTTGTTGAAGCTGCCTTCTGTGTACTGGCCGACATCCTATATCGTAAGGGCGTTCAACGTGTTACGTCCCGACCGGAGCTTCCTCTGGTATAGGGTCTAGGGGTTTGAGCTTGTGATATAGGGAGCGCAGTACACTGGTTCACTGAATGTGTTCGTAGTTCAGTGATCCTGTAACCTGTAGATAGTATTGGCTAGGTAACTAATTGAAGTTGAACGCGACCATTTCCTTAAGGGAAATGTCCGTTCCTATATACTACTGGATCGCCGAGCTCGCCGAGCTCGCCGTAGAGCATGTAGAGCTGATAGACCTATCCTGGGTCTATCGCCTCGCTGAGCTCGCCAGCGACCTTGTCGACCTGGGCGAGCTTATACTCTTATGTACGCTCTTACTGCGTACTTTCGTTACTACATAACCGTTCTAGGTTATGGCTGTAACATGAGCCTTCTTCTCAACTAAAATAAACTGAATAACTTAAGTTTTCACAATTAATAACTTTAACAGTATAGCACAACAAAGGTGCAACTGAGCTTATAATCTGTTAAAAGCAGTTAAAAGTGTGCACACACAGTGACACTTTTTAAAACAGTATATATTGAACTTTAACACACTTTCACAATATATACTGCAGTTAATAGATGGTGAAAATATACTGAGTGAAAGTGAAATTGAATCAACAACCTGTGAAAGTGAGCTTTTTCTCAACTAAAACAAACTATAAAGTACTTAAGTTTTCTTCTTATTGACAATTTTAACAGTATAGCACAACAAAGGCACAACTGAGCTCATAACCTGTTAAAAGCAGTTAAAAGTGTGCATGCACAGTGGCACTTCTTAAAACAGTATATACTGAACTTCAACACAACTTCACAATATATACTGCAGTTAACAGATGGTGAAAATATACTGAGTAAAAGCAGAATTGAATCAACAATCTGTGAGAGTGAGTTCTTTCTCAACTAGAACAAACTGTAAAGTACTTAAGTTTTCTTCTTATTGGTGATTTTAACAGTATAGTGTAACAAAGGTGCAATTGAGCTTATAATCTGTTAAAAGCAGTTAAAAGTGTGCATGCACAGTGACACTCTTTAAAACAGTATATATTGAACTTTAACAGTTGTTTAGGTGATTTGATTTTTCTTAGAATATAAGAAGATATGAAAAAAACATCTCATTATTGTCATTATTCATGAAACAGAATGATTACAGTCTTTAGTTAAAGTACATCTTTATGATTTTATAGATTCACAGAAATCTCAATTATGTTAAATATAACCTATAATAGCTATGACTAAAATGTGATGTTCACTTTTAACAGATTATGAGCCTGAGTTAGTGCAGTGAAAAAACCTTACAGAAGAAACAGTCTGTGATTTAAGTTCTGTGTTTCACCTATTAATCACTTTAGGTGTGAAGAGTAAGCTTAAAGGTTACAGATTTAACACACATTGTGCACTTGCTTTCTGTCTGTGAGAAGCTGAATCTAGCAATGTAAGTGTGTTATCAGCAATTGCAGATTGAAGAAAGTGTTTAGATATAACTCACAATAGCTATGACTAAAGTGTGGTGCTCACTTTTAACAAATTATATAGTTTCTATCTCAATAATTTTATTCATTTAATTTTATTGTTACAGTGATTATATTATCACTTTATTCTCAAGTTCTTACCTTAACACACTCTTTTTTGCACAGTAGTTTACAGCTAACATTACTCTACAGTAGATTTCTTTTATATTATGCACACTTTGCATAAATGTAACTGTTGTTTCTTGAGTTCTTAAAGATCAATGTCACAGATGTTGAGATTATTTGTTATTTATTTTAAGGTCATTATTTTCTAAATATTAAAAATGTTAATGTTATGTAAATCTCAAAATCTTATTATCATGAATAACTAACAGTGTCTGTTCAGTAATGAAGTGTTTTATCATTAAAATCTGTAAATAGTACAGTTTATTTAATTATAATATATAATTAACTATTTTTCTCATTCTATTCTTTAGATGTAAAACTCTCTCTTTTGTTTCAATGATGATGTTTTTCATTTCAGTCATTTCTATTAAAAAGAAATTTATGTCTATATCAGAGATGTAGTAAACTTGTGTTAGTGTAATGATTTAAAATCTGTTATCTTTCTTACATTTCAGATGTAAAGCTATGATCTTAATAATTTGAGAATTCATTAATTTAAACACTTTTTTTACTAAGTGTCTGTTTTTAATCATGTTAATTAACAAAAAAGAGAAGAGATCACAGCATATGTGTGATGTAATCTGTAAATTGAATATTTAATGTTCATTAATGATGAATGCTGATTCAGTGTGTGATGCCTTAATTATTGTTACAATAAGAGTGTTTTCATTGTATTAACAATTTTTAGTCAAATTTGAGATCTTCTTAACATCTTATTTCTTCTTAACTATTTTCAGCACCTTGTCAGAGCACTTATGTCAACAAGTTTTTTCTGTATGAATGTTACGACCATACCCTATATAGGATAGACTGCCAAGAGTCATGCCACGGCATACGCGGGTACGGCGTCGAACGGGGCATGGGACTGAACGACTCGACCTATCAAGCGGTCGACTCAAGGAGTTGACCGATTTGAGAGTCACATTAACTAGAGTTTGAGAAGATGCAAGACAAGAAAGAAAACACCATCAAGGGTGACACCAAGGTGCATCACAGACATAGAATCCTCAACACACAACGTGAAAACACATCCTAAATTCTGCTTATTACTACCCGATTAGGGATGGTCTATGATTAGTAAAATTAGGGTTCATGACTATAAAAGAGTGGTCTACTGGAATCACGGGCCTTCCATATTTAAAGGTTAAATTGATAGGGTATACATGATGTCAGCATCGTGGTGACACCATGTTCGGTTACCGCATCTGGCCCATAAGGTACTCAATCACTTCTCAGAAAGAGATAGAGAGGGATCTTACTGGTTCAAAGCCTTTGACTTGGCCTGTGCTGAGGGGATCAGCAAGCACGACTACCACACAGAAACATGATAGAGACCATGGTCCAGCGACCACAATCAGGACAGTCTCCTAGATTCTGGTGATAGCCGTCTGAGGATGTCGGAAAAGAACGATAAAGAACTACCTGCAAGGAGATAGGGATTCCTAACATGAAGCGTGAAATGAATCTCAAGCCTTTGCCGCAGAGATTCAAAGAACCACTCAAGAAGAATCCAGATTTTATCATTTCCATTGATTACGAAGTTTTTGCCTATTTCGGTTCATAACAGGGCTGTTACCAAGAAGTCATCGAAAAGTACACGTAGACAAGTAGCAAGTCTCATCTTCAGAATCTTAATCACTCCCTTGACCTACATCATCAACTAGGACAACAATTGAACTTTGAGACACTGGCCTCATTGATACTCAATGCTTCTACTGAACATGTCAAAGTGGGTTCAGAAAACACTTGTGCTCTTGCAGATTACCAATCTCTGTTTAATCATAATGGTTATAACGATAACGACAGCTATTTACATGATCTTCCAAACAATCAATGACGTTACAGTTCAAGACAATATCCAACCCTACATCACCAATGTGCAGAGTGTTCTTGTCCTTGCTCTTTTTGCATTGCCTTTGGTTCCACTACGTTTCGTACTGTGAAGACATTCTGCTCAAGCTCAGCCACTCATTCGGGTTCAGTTATTCGCCTTCATCAATCTTGGTCTGAACATATTAGTCTGGAGTGTGGCGATTATTGTTCTTCTCATAAGGTGGGATGGTTTATCTGACTCATGCTGAAGCGCTGTTGAGGGAGGGGAAGTGCTGAAGAATTGTCATCTTATCGATGAGATGCGGGTTCGTTGAGCCCTTTCCTATGGGGTCCCACGGGTGCCTGCTAATGCTCAGGTAGACTGAATCTGTCATCTGCATCGGTGTTATTCTGGACTTAGAATTTCTTACTTTGCTCTTTTGCTGTGCATATGCCGGTTCTCTGTTAGAAATATAAGCTTATGGGTGAGTGCCTTCAACTTACTTGTAGTTTGTAAGTGACTAAATCATTAAGACAGAAAATACTGGTCTAGCACGTACATTAGAGAGGCGACGAATGAAATGACATATCAACTCTATTGATCAAGACATGAGAGTTTTAAGAGTACTCATATGATGACTCAGTATGAGAGAGATGTGTGTAAGACAGGTGATTGTGCTGTTAATAAAATCAAATTAAATGTCAGATTTATTTATAAATCTTATAATTCTTCACTAGGTGTCTAAACTAAGTTTACTTGTACTTACAGTATATCAATACTTGCCTTAGTCAATATCTACACCAGTAATCATCTAAGGTTTGCACTACTTGTGGTGTTATCAGGTAGGACTCAAGAGAGATCACTTAGTCTTATTGGTGATGAATAGAAACGACAGACACTTTAGGTCATTTTTTCAGCATCAATTTATTTTTTTCTTAGTTAGAGTGTTACTTTCGCCCAGGCCCCACGCGTCTAATAATATAGATTCACTTAGGGCCAGACCTTGCGGTTGGGCGGGTGTTTTCCCTCAGTGGTTAGCTAGAATTCCTGCACTATTGAAAGCTCAAATACTGTTCTTGTTTGTTCTCAATATCTTGAAGGCTTTGTCAGACGGTTTACATGAGGTGGCTTTTGTATAATACTCTCAGCAGGTAGTTCGACAACTGCGTCATTGTCTTTTTCCATTGAATCTAAAGTCATAAGAGTTGGTCTCTGTAGGTGATATGGTAGTTGTTTGTAGAAGTCAACAAATATATGATAGTGGTAAACTGTCATTGTGGGTGAACTCATAAAATCTTGTTGATCCTTTCTTGACCTGCAGCTTCTGCAAATATTATCAGAGGGTGCAACAGATTTGTGCAGATGTTGTGCATGAAACTTAGAAGTTCTCATCTTTTTGCACTGTGAACAGTAATGCTCATGACTAAGATAATACTTTGGAATTTTCAATCTGTGTGGCATTGCATGAGTGATCTGAGTTGTGTCTATACTTTGCTTCGCTTTAAATAGATTTCAGTCTGGGTGCTGGTATTGCAACCTTACTGGCTGACATTTTATGACACATTGACACTTCAACTAGCTTACCATAGCTGATATTCCTCTTGTCATACTACGACTAGGGCTATTATAACAATTTCTGCTAGTGTGACTTAAGCCTCAGCGAAGGGTTTACATATATTGGTTTTGAAGGAGTTGTCGGCAGGGGCAGAAAGACACATCAGAATCAAAAGTTTATATATTAAAGAGATCAACTAATGCCTATGAGTCCCTGCGTGCTTATGCTGTAGCTATATACAATTTATTTGTCCTGAGTATGCCCTAACTCCGCAATAGCAGTGTGTCAGCACCAAGTCTAGTAACTAGCCTACAACCTAAGAAATTAGCCCTGCATAACCTCTTCCTTCATGTCATGGCGCTGCTCTCAGCTCCCTGCCAGTCACTTTCCGTCTCTTTCAGCAGGCTCCTCTCATCATCCTCAGAATTATCATCCATATCGCTGTTCAATGCATTCAGTATATCTCCCAGTTGTCGTTCAACGCTTCCCAGCGTCTCATCATCCTGCTGCACGAGAAGGAGTTTTTCACTTAACAATTTGCATCCCTTTTTGAGCACCTTGCATTTCCTACGTTTCAGCTGAAATTTGAAATCACTCTCACTCTCACTCTCTTTCAACCATTCGCATGTGGCTTTGGACTCCGCAAGCTCAGCTTGACAGATTTGGCGTTTAGTGCGTTCAATATCAAGTAATTCATTTGCTCAGAGAGCCTTCTTAGCCTCAAGCTGCAGAATTTGTGCAACAAGGTTGAACCCCCGAACTATCCCGGACTCTCTGGATGATTGGTCGATAGTTCTCTGTTGTAGACTAGCTCAGTTAGACAATTCTGGATCATGCTTTCTTCTCTACACCTGTCAGTCAATTGATATCCCCTCATAGCCATTGTTCAAGGGCACCTTTCTGAGAGTTCGGATAAGCCATTGTGAACATGGGTGAAGCTCGATCTTCGATGTGTAATGGATATTGTGCTCTTACTTGTAGAAGAACACTTCTTTTGCAGATTCTCCAGATTTTAAACCGCAGCAACAACAGCAACAACAACAACAACAACATTACGTGACCAGGTGATATAGGGGGAAAAGAGCGAAAACTCATGGACCTCCCACCAGAGCATATTACTTTGATCCTAGCTACGAGTCAGCATCTACCATGCCACCACGCGTTAGCCAAGGCGTCAGCCATCATGATGTGCCTGCCTGCACAGAGAACTTAGCGCAGGCCTCTGCAAGGCCCTCGAAGTTTGACAGAGTAAGCGTGGCGGTAGATCAGAGGAAAGATCTTTCCTGTTGGACCACACACGCCCAGTGGGCAATCACAAAGTTTAACCCTGCACGATTTAGCATATCTGTATGCACTCCCGCTACGACACCGCGACTGCGCAGCTTACTCAGGTACGACAACCACCTAACCCTACAACCTGTCATGACCTGTAGAGGCTGGCCTAAACAATAGAAAGACCCATCAATGGAGGTGGGTGGGTGACAATAGTAAGGAGGGAGGTGATCGCGTTGGTTGACAACGCGGCCGATGGCACAGTCTGGCCTGATTAAGAGACAGAACAGCGATCGGCCACACCCCTTAACCCACTTACTTCCTCAACTTACTTACTATATTATAACAATCACATAGCTTAGGGTTCTATTTCTAAAACTCTTAAAAAATAACTGTATATGGAATGCTTGAGTTTCACACAACTCAACTTCGTATGAAACTTGATTCTGTCCATATACCCACAAAGAGTTAACTCAACATTTTATATGATTGAGTTGATGCTCAACTCATTGTCTTATTATTAAAACTGTGTTGTTTCTGCGTAGAACTCATCTCACCTAGCCTTGCTAGACATGTCTGTAGTAGTTACATAAGAATTGAGTTAGAAGAACAAATAACTGTAGAGTTCAGCACCTTGATACCAAGGTAGTTTATATTGATTTATGAGAAGTATATCAGGATCATAGGCTGCTTCTTCTGTCTTTGCCTTTTTTAATGCTTCTATACACTGTTTTTTATGGTTTTCTAACCAGGAAGTGTTTGATCGTTTGATAGTTTGATCATATGTTTGAGACCAAGTGAGATTCTTAATGGCTTTAAAAAAACAGAACATTGTGCGGTTTGAGTAGACTATTTGAAAACACTTTGATGAGACTTTTGTTAGTTTTTATACTTATTGACTGGCTGTGTTCCTTTGCTTTGATATACTTGAAGCCTCATTCTGTATATTTTTTTAACACAGTCAGATTTACACTGATCATTACAGTCAGAAGTTAAGAGTCCTTTCTTTTCACCTGATTTCAAAGCTTTACAATCTGATGCATGAGTCACTATGTCATTTTGACGTCAATAGTATGAAGTTTCATTTTCTGCCTCAGGATAAAGTGCAATAGCTGCAAACTCTGTAATGAAGCATTGTACTGCTGATGAGTGAAACATCAGAATACAGTCAATGGCTGATTTTTCTGGTCTTCAGATCAACTGAATCTTTTTCTGTTTCTTATTCTGATCTGCAGGTAACAGACCATGAACTACACAGATTGTGTTAACATGATATTCTGTAGTATTTGTTGAAGCTTTATCTTCATAAGTTTGGTCTCTCTTTACATAACTAGACTCTAACTTGGCTTTTTCATTCTTACTTAGCTTTTGCACTGGTATGCAGTCATTAGAGAATAGAGCCATATAGAAAACTCGTAGTCCTTCTGGTTTTCCCCATTGTACTTTCTCATACTTCTCTAAATACTGAGCCATACCAACAACTCCATGAATACTATCTGTTAAAAAGATATCCCAATCAGAAGATTCAGCACATGCTGTTTTTCAGAAACAGTTTGTAGCACGAGAACCTGACACAACTGCCCTGCAGCAAGTTAACATTCTCAGAAAGTGTTGTGGTTCTGTAAAACTGTCTTTGAGATAAGGCTCAATATCATAAGCTTGATAGATCATAGCAAAATTGACTGTTTTAAACAAGAATTGAGACTGTGATCAAATAACCCTCTATTTATAAGAAGAAATTGATAAAACTTGTCATCATATGTGTGCTCAACTTATTCATCAGAACTGAAACTAAGTATAAGCAGCATCATATCAAATAATGCTACAAATACAACCACCAAGCAACCAATTCCTTCTGAGTGAGAAACACAGCTTGTGAGACTGTTGCTCACCGGATACAGAGCCACATGAATGTGAAGCCATGCTGTGCAAGTTGCTTGTATTGGAAGACGCTTGACGAAAAGGCGCATGCGATCGAGCATGAAATGGAAACTCCCTGTCTGGGCAGACTGGTGGTTCTGAGGTAGCGCGATCTGACCAATAATGTGAGTTTACAATAGATAGCGTAGTAATAATACTCTGTTGAAAGTTAGAATACACAAAGGAATAACTTTTGTGGGTGATGACTAAACAGCATCACGTGACACGGAGAAATCTGACGCTAGGTCGGTAGATTTAATTTCAACATACTCTGATCCCTCAATCTTTAACCCTTCTCTTCTATCATAAAGCCGTCTCAGTCAGGTGATCCATATCTGTGTCCTGAGGCTCGTCCCGAGGTGCTCTACTGTAGCTGTCGTCTATACTGAAAACCCCTTCACTTGACGATATGGGGCCTTCTATCTACGACTTTCCAGGTGATGATGATAACCACAAGAAAAAGTGAAGACTGATAAAATCTTTGAAGTAGAATTCCTCCCTTAACGGCAGAGAAATGTTCATTAACGGCAAATAGGAGAAGAGCTTCTACAAAGGGCCAAAAAGTTAGAGATACAGCGACAATAGGTTCCTCAGGCCAAGGAAATCAATGAGCCCATCAAGCACCGGGCCAACGGCCAATCTACTCGTGTCAAGTGCCTGTCGTCAACCAACCATGTTCATTACCCTCCGCCTGACATCTCCAGGCAAAGTACGGACCAGAACTCTAGCGAGAGAGTCAAGGACTTCGTCAAAAATAGGATATCTGTCATAGACCCAGTGCTCAGAGGGGCAGGACTGCGCTCTCAGCTGCCCACGAAGATACGTGCTGTCTCGACACGACGGTAAAGTTACTGACGGCTTATTACAAGAAAAAGTCAGATCACAAGATCTCGAAGCAGCCCCAACTATCCTATGTCCAAGTACAAGTACCTCTTCAGGAACGTCCATTCCTGCGCATCGTCCATGCCTCAGCAGTTGAAAGTGAAGGTGACGATTCGGTTCGTTGAGGTAGATAACCAACTGACATGGGAGCTATAGTTGAATTCCGGAAGGATCCTGCATAGCGCATTAAGAATTCTTGTCTGTGGCCAGACAACGTTAGATCATCACTGTTCCTAGCCCGCTCTAATTAGCTGAGTCACTTCGTTGAGCAATTACGCTTTGATGGCTATGTCTGCAGTCGCGGTGGAATGGGCATCAATGTGAAGCAGCTTGTTAGACTGAAAATAATATAGCTCCTGCTAACTCGAAGGTACATTCAACGTCACAATGTGACGATTTTCTTGAGTAATCGCAGAGCGGTATCACACTTAGACCCATTCAGGAATGACCGATAGCAAGACCGCCAACTTTGCATATGAGCGTCTCAAATAATACCTTTACGAATGATGACAATAAGAAGTTGAACATAGCAGAAATGTACCGTAAAATGTGAACAATAGCCAGCCGCACGAAATCCGGCTTCGAAGCAATTTTCCAAGAACCACCCATTATGAACACACCCACAATAAATTTCTTTTGTGGCAGCTTTGTGATTCGGGCATAATCAGAATCCAATCAGCAACAGAGTAAAGCACAGGAAAACGATGGAGATGTCCTGAACGAGATAATCTAAGCCCTCGATCCGCGGTGCACGATGTTGTGTATGATTCCTCCACGATGTCGCCCCTTCTTCTGCCTTGCCACTAATAGGGAGCAGGTAACACACAAGGATCGATTTTGGCAGCCAATGGACCGATGGGAATGGAGATGACATGGAATAAGGTAGTGGATGACGCGTGATTTAACAACTGTTGGTCAGCACAGCCTCTCGATCCAGTGCAGCACCCCTCCAACCTGCCCAAGCTCTTCCGCTTCTTCACATCGCCCTATTCAGCACTTGACCTCTCACTCGAGCTTAATTTTAGCCCCGCCGCTCAGTACATTCATTTTATTGGCTTGCCGAAACACTGGTGTGTTTGCGCAGCGCCTGCTCGCGTCTCAGTGCCGCTGTAAGTTGGATGCTCGCATGATGGGTAATGACTCAGTACCTGCAACGTGCACAACCTCTTCAGGTATGATCAAAAGTCCCGAGTGTAGACGAATTACTGATAGCTGACTTCAAGGCAATGGTTTTCAAATTGCCAAATGAAGCCGGTCATATTGACTCTGCGTAGGTCTTTCTGTGCTCATATCTCCTTGGTGTTGAGACAACTTGGTGGCTTTGTCAGAGATCAGCACATGTTGTAAGAGGGGAGTTCTTGGAGAATAATGCGTTTCAATTATATTTCTATCATTACCTGCTAGGTTCATAATACGATGTGCGCAGTAAACAAGGATTTATTGAGATTACTTTCTTATGGAGCATGTCGTTGGCCTTCCGCTGTCATGCTCACATGAAGTACAAATACGATTTCAATCACCGTGCCAGTTGCAGCAATCGTGCTTTCTGACGATGTTTCGTTTCGGCTGAGCATATGCAAGACACTCGACGAAGACACGACTTTTATAAGGTTCGTAACGTTCGAGGTCCTCTTTTGTTTCAAAGACAAGAATACAAGTCTTACCGCGTCGAGAGGACCTTACCGATTGCTCCCAGGAGCCGATTCGGAGGGTAAACCCAGAAGCCTTCAGGACTTCACATTACGATTGGTTCGTGGACGCTGTGAGGATGGCGCGCCAAGATAGAACCGGCTCCTCAATTTCTCAAATGAGATGTTTCCTGCGGAACAGTTCCAAGACAGCTTCTGACTACGCCATGAAGCAGGCGCGGCAAGAAACCTGTGCGTTGAGGCCTCCAAGGACTAAGTTCAAGAAAGCTTGTATAGCTGGAGAGAGAACATATAGACGCAAGGTCAAGAGCATCAAGAGTAGTGCAGACGTTGATGATCGACAGAAGATGGCTCCCGACCTCGCGATCAAGGGAAGTGCAGTGAAAACACGAGATGACAGTTGCGGCCCCAAGGAAAAGCCTAGATCAGAGTT
>JAABUP010007693.1_pt1 | contig 14239 bp, 17 predicted proteins | sample 5559201 | NCBI WGS metagenome assembly JAABUP01 (sample SAMN10711887, study PRJNA513373) | rock metagenome | isolation source: Antarctica rocks | place: Antarctica | reverse complement strand
GACCTGCTCGACACGCCCCAGAACACTCCCGAACACCCCGCCAGGGGCTAACCTCGGGCTCGCTCAAGTGGGGACTTTCGACGAGCAACACCGGGGAAGTTCAGCGAGCGTCATCAGGTGATCAGTTTGGAGCAGGCACGGGCGTTGGCGGGCCGCAAGATGCTCGGTCAGGGCGGGGAGCACCTGGGCAAGATCGAGGTGTTGTACGCCGACCGGGAAGACGGCGAGCCGACGTTCGCCGCCATACACACCGGGATGTTCGGGTCCAAGAGCACGTTCGTGCCGCTGTCAGCAGCCGAGATGCAGGGCCAGGACGTGCTGGTGCCCTACAACAAGGACCTGGTCAAGGGCGCACCGCACGTCGACGCCGAGGGTGAACTGAGCCCGGAGGAGGAGCAGCGGCTGTACAGCCACTACGGCGTCGCCGGCGGGGCAACCACCCAGGACACCGGTGCGGGCACAGCTGGTCAGGACGCTGCGACGCAGGGTCAGGACACCTCGGGGCCGACCACCGATGGGGCGATGACCCGGTCGGAGGAGCGGTTGCAGGTCGGAACGCAGCAGGTCGAGACCGGCCGGGCCCGGTTGCGTAAGTACATCGTGACCGAGAACGTCAGCACCACCGTCCCGGTCAGCCGGGAGGAAGTCGTGGTGGAACGTGAACCGATCACCGAGGGCAACCAGGGGCAGGCGTTGGACGGCCCGGACCTGTCCGAGGAGGAGCACGAAGTCGTGCTGCACGCCGAGCAGCCCGTGGTGACCAAGGAGACGGTCCCGGTGGAGCGGGTCAAGCTCGGCACCCAGACCATCACCGAGCAGCAGCAGGTGCAGGAGACGGTGCGCAAGGAACAGATCGAGACCGAAGGCGCCGCAGGCACCCCGCCCCGGCAGCAGTAACCACCCGCACGACCAGCAGGCCCGGCACCCTCAGAGGCGCCGGGCCTGCTGGCGGTCGCACAGCAGGGCCACCAGGTGTTCGGCGACCTCACCCGGCCGGTCCAGCCGGCTGAACGCCACGTCCGCGCCGGCGGTCAGAAAGGGCTGGGCCTGCCGGCTGTCGAGCAGGTGCGCGGCGATCAGCGAGGTCGGGGCGTACCGGCGGGCCTGGCGCACCACCTGCAAGCCCGGCAGCAAGGGCAGCAGGTCCTGAACCACGACCAGGTCTGGCTGCTCCACGACCAGCACTCCGACGGCGTCCACGCCGTCACCGGCCTGGGCGATCACCTGCACACCCAGGGCACCCAGACAGTCCGCGACCCGGTCCCGCCACCACCCGTCCCGGTGCGCCAGCACAGCCCGGCAGCTGCTGTCCGCCCACATCAAGTCCCCGGTCTGCCGAAGCTGCAGCTCGGCCCGCGCCAGCACCGCCGCGTGCGTGGCCCGGCGGGCCGCCAGCTCACCGGCCAGGTCCAGGCCTGTCTCCCGCGGCACCCGGCCCCCCTTCGGCGCACAAGTCGGATGGTGACCGACCGGGTCCTGCACCCACGCCCCGATGGCCCGCACCTGGTCCAGGATCAGCTCCACCGACGTACGCGGACGCCACCCAACCGGCCCCACCTCATCCCCCTGCCTCGCTCGCTGGCTCAGCCGGAAGCCCCGCCACCCCAGCCGGTACATCCACCGGGTTCGCCGAGCATGGCTGCCAGCCGGCCATAGGACAACCTGCAACCGTAAAGTTCGCCTTGGGTAGTCAGGTGCTCACCTAGTGCTTACGCCCGGGGGCAACCGGGAGTGCGCGGCATCCGGCGGACCAACTGGTCCAGCAACGAGCCCTGCCGGGCTGCGTCCCCTGAGGTGGTGTAACTCCGGCCCTTAATCCTGACCGTGTTCGTGTCGGTCACGGACGTTGAAGGGCCACCGCAGTGAGGCTGTGAGTAAAACCCGCCAAGGCAACTCACAGAAGGACTCAACGCGATGGCCCTAGACGATTCTGCCCTGCTCGAGATGCTCCGCACCGCCGACGGCGGCGAGCTCATGCACCGGCACCGGGGGCAACGCGCCGGCCTCGACCAGCACGCGTGAGCCGGTCGTCCTTGCGCCTCGCGAAGTCGGCCGACGGACGGGGACAGGTTGCCGATCTGTGCGGTGAGTAGCGGCGGCTGCGCCGCCTCGTTGCGGCCGGACTTGCTGCTGCGCACGAGCTGCAGTGCGGCATGTGCAGCCGACTGAGCCCGATCGGACTGGGTCGAGCCCTGCTTGGCCGGTCCCACTCGGCCAGCCGCGCAGGGCGCCGGCCGCTGTCCGGCCGCTGGGGCGATCTACCAGCGGACGCGAGCCCGGCCTGGTGCGATCAGTTGCTGCCGCGTTGCGCTTGCACCCACACGGTTTTGCCGCCGAGATGCCGGTCGATGCCGTGCTGTAGGCCGCTGCCGTCGATGATCGCCAAACCGCGGCCGGAGGTCGCGTCGGCCGGGGCCACGCACGGCTGCGGGACCCGGCTGTTGCCGTCGGTGACCTCGACCCGCACGTGCACGGCGTCGACCGCGATCCGCACGACGAACTCGGTCCGGGCATGCAGCACAGCGTTCGTTGTGAGCTCGTTCGCCGCCATCAGCAGCGTGTCGGCCAACTCGCTGCCGTCGTCGTCGCCCAGCAGGTCCTGCAGTGCCTGCCGCAGGAACCGTCGGGCCTGTGACACCGCGGGGGCGTTCGGCTCGAACTCGCGGCTGACGTCGGCAGCGGTCACCACCGGCACCTGCCCCCGCAGGCCGCACCGACACGCGGCCAGGCAGCAGGGCTGGTCGTAGGGTCCACCCGGTGACCGACCCCGCCCCCCGCATCGGACCTGACGGCACACCAGGCCAGCCGGTTGCTGTGGTCGACGAGCCGCGCAATCCCAGCGAACGGGCAACCGATGACCTGCTGACCCGGGCGCACCTGCTCGCGGGCCACCAGCTCCCCGAGGTGATCAGCGACTACGCCAGCCAGCTCCAGGCCAGCGACGCGACCATCTACCTGGCGGACCTGCAGCAGAACGTGCTGGTGCCCTTCCTCGGGCCGGACGGGCCCGACCTGAACGAGACCCTCCCGCAGCTGGCCGTCGACACCACCCTGGCCGGCCGGGCCTACCAGTTCGTGCAGGTCCTGACCCAGGACCTGGCCGGCGGGCGGCTACGGGTATGGCTGCCGTTGCTGGACGGCAGCGAACGCCTCGGCGTGGTGACCGTGGTCGTGCAGGACCCGCAGGCGACGCAGCGACCGGAGCTGATGGCCCGGCTCCGGCGCCTAGCGGCCCTGACCGCCGAACTGGTCATGACCAAGACCCTGTACGGCGACACGATCGTGCGGCTGCGCCGCACCGCCGAGATGGGTTTGGCCGCCGAGATGCAGTGGTCGCTGCTTCCCCCGCTGACGTTCGCCTGCGACCGGGTCACCATCGCTGGCGCCCTGGAACCGGCCTACCAGGTCGCCGGCGACACCGTGGACTACGCCGTCGACGCCGGCTGCGCCCGGATCGCGGTGTTCGACGGGATGGGTCACGGGCTGCAAAGTGCCCAGCTGGCCGCGTTGACCGTCGCCGCCTACCGCAACGCCCGCCGCTCCGGCCGCAGCCTGACCGGCACCGTCCGCAGGATCGACGAGGCGGTGCTCGCCGGGTTCGCCGGCGAGGCGTTCGCTACCGCGGTCGTCGCCGAGCTCGACACCGACACCGGCCGGCTCCAGTGGATCAGCGCCGGCCATCCCGAACCACTGCTGCTGCGCGACGGCAAGCTCGTCAAAACCCTGCACGTCGACCCGGCCCCGCCACTGGGTCTAGGACGCAGCGCCGACCCGACCGGCCCGGCCGACCCACACTCGGTCGGCACCGAACAGCTCCAGTCCGGTGACCGGGTGCTGTTCTACACCGACGGCGTGACCGAGGCTCGTTCCCCCGACGGCCCCGAACGCCTCGTCGACCTGACCAGCCGCAACCTCGCCAGTGGCCTGCCAACCCCGGAGACGATGCGCCGGGTCGTCCGGGCCCTCCTAGCCCACCAGCAGGGCCACCTGTCCGACGACGCCACTTTGCTGCTACTGGAATGGCGCAGCGGCAACGAGCAAGCCCTGATCCCCAGCCACCCCTGACACCACTGTCACTCACCACATCGCCGCGGATCGCCGCGGATCGCCGCGGCGCAGCACCGAACAACTTCCTGGCCACGCTGCCACCAGCCCACTGCGAGCGGGACGCCGAGATCGACACCGACCCTTACAACTTGGACTCCCTCGTCCTGGACTGGCCACGTGTCCGGCGGCGGCGCACCCGCGAATGTAGGTGCCATTCCCGAACGCGTGAAAAGGCCGATGCTCGGGATGCAGATTAGGCGCACCGCGCAGCGTTAGGCAGACTCCTCGGATGGCCGACCTCGACATCACCTTGCTGATCCTGTCCGAGCACGACGCCTTCCGGCGTGGCTTCACCGACATCGATGCGCTCACCGACCCTGCCGATCTTGCCACCAAGTGGCGCGAGCTCTCGGACTCGCTGGAGGTGCACGCCAGCGGGGAGGAGGACGTGTTCTACCCGCAGCTGCTGCGCCGGGTCGAGGACAGCAAGGAGGACACCGAGGACGCCGTCAAGGACCACAACAAGATCCGTGACGCTGTACACGCGGTCGACAAGCACCCGGTCGGGACGGACGACTGGTGGAAGGCGTTTCAGGCAGCGCGCGAGGAGACCGTCGAGCACTTGGAGGAAGAGGAGCACGACGTGCTGCCGGCGTTCAAGGACGAGGTGTCCGAGCAGAAGCGCTCGAAGCTGGGTTTGAGCTGGCTGGCGTTCCGGGATGCGCACGAGAGCGCGAAGGGGCTGTCGGGGGAGGACAAGGACCCGAAGGAGTACGTCCAGGACAACGGCTAGAGGGAGCGCGGTGGACGTGGTGTCTCGGCTTACCGATCGCCTTGGCGGGTAGTTGCCGGTGAAGACGTGACGGCGAGAGGAGACACTGATGTTGAAGCGCATCGCAGAGTTTCTGACCCTGAAGTGGCTGTGGGACCGGCGGTAAAGCGCTCTAGGTAGTTGGGCCGTACTGCCGTCGACGTCACTCCTACGGCCTCGGCTAGCCAAAGGTCACGTGCGGTCCCGCACCCAATCTGTTGCCTCCAACTTGTGTCGATGCTTGCAGGGCAGGTAAGGCGCTATAGGACAGGAGATCATTGTGGGGCTGCTTAGGTTGGGCTCGAGCTTCGGGTTGGGATACGTGCTGGGAAGCCGGGCCGGCCGGCCGCGCTATGAACAGCTGCTCGGTGACGGAAGGCGGTTGCTGCAGCACCCCAGGGTGCGGGAGGCCAGCAGCAGGCTGCCGGCCATCGTGCAGCAGCGGCTCCCCGCCGCCCGAGGGCCTGAGCACGGCGCCTCTGGTAACGCAACTGCCGGGCCGCCGGTGCCGGTTGGGTCTGACGCGGTCACTGGGCGAGTCGGAGACCAGACGCAAGCCCCGCCCCAGCCACGTGTGGTCGAGCCCCTGGCAGCACAGTTGCCCGAGCCCCTCGCTGCGGAGCTGCCGCCCGGGCTTGTGGTGGCGGTGCCGCCCGAGCAGGAGGGCCTGTCCAGCAACCGGCCATTGATCGACCCAGTGGTCATTCCCGGCCGGGGCCTGCCGCGCTCCACCCGGCGCAAACCCCAGTAGCAGCCGACGCGGCCCACAGCGGGCGGCGTCGCCGTCCGGCCTGCTGGCAAGGTCACCATGATGCCGCAGCTGGGTAGCGCAGGCCCCTGCCGGACCTGTGGATCGAGGTCGGGTGCCGCTGCTCCACCCGCATGCGCCTGGCTCGGCGAAGCGCTCCGCGGGCACGTGGACGCGCCAGCGACTACTCGGCCGTCGTCAGGCTCATCGCGAACCTGATAGTGGCGGCGGCAGCACAGCGGGCTCTCTGGCCGCGGGCGAGCTGGTCGGCTCCGGTTGGCTTTCCGCCTCAACAACGATTGCAACGACGCCGCCCAAGCCGCCGGGCTGAGTCCTCGCGGCTACGTCCAGCCGTGCTAGGCGCCACCCGACCGTAGCCACCCGCGCCCATGGAACCGGCTGCGTGCACCTGCTCGTCGCCGTAATCGAGGAAGACAGCGCAGGCGGCGTGACAGCGTGGAGGTTCCGGGGCCGCTGCCTGCCGTCGGTCGATCGGTCCGCGATCCGCCGACCCCAGCTCGTCGGCCGCCTGTAGCGACGGGTCGCGAAGGGTGCTGTTGCTGGGTTTGGGGGTAGTGCGGTGGCACCCGTGGGACGCAGTCGGCGCCGGGGCGAGCAGGGAGAGTGCTGTGACGTTGCCGGAGCGGGATGTGGCCAAGGGCTGGCAGGGCCGGCTGGTGTTGGACCAGGACGGTGAGCGGCTGGGGGAGTGCACCGGGATCTTCGCGGACGCAGCCAGCGGGGCGACTGAGTGGCTGGAGGTGGCGGTGGAGGGCACCGGCGCTGCCTGCTGCCGGCGCTGAACGCCCTGGAGGTCGGTGGGCAGGTGCGGGTGGCGTTCCGGCGCGCCGCGGTGCTTGCTGCTCCTCATGTCGGGGACGACACGGAGTTGTCCAAGCGGGACGACATCGTGTTGTACCGGCACTACGGGGTGCATTACAGCGCCGCGGCGTCGCCGAGCCTGCTCCCGACCGAGGCCGACCTGGGCGCACCAAAGACCGCCGACCTGCCGGTGCCGCCGGCCACGCAGACCGACCGGGACACCAGGCCACAAGCGCTACCCATGCCGCCGCCGGTGGTGACGCCGCCGGTGATCACGCCGCGGCCGCCGCTGATGGAGGCCGACACCAGGCCGCACGTGGTGCAGGCGCCCACCCCGAGCCGCCGGCCTACTCCAGCAGCGCCCACACCGGTCCGGGACGTACCGACGTCGCCAGTGTCCCCGGGGCCGACGGCGGCTTCGGCCTCCCCGCAGGCCAGCCCGGCGCCTACACCCCCGCCCGCACCCCTGCCCGGCCCGCAGGCCGCGGCTGATGACCCGCCGGTAGCTGCACCGGATCCGATGCCAGCCCCGATCCGCCCGCCGGCGCCGGTCGGCCCATCCGCCCTGGCCCAGGTCGCGAAGCCGGCGCAGCCGGTTCCGGTTCCGCCGAAGGCGCCGGTGCAGGGCCTTGCTGCGAGCATGGCGGGTGAGAGCAGCCCGGGGCCGACTGTACCCAGTCAGCAGGCACAGCCGGCCAGTGCCAGTGCCAGTTCCGGTGCTGAGACGCCTGGGTCCGGTGCGGAGCCGCTGGGACCGTTGGCGGGGGCGTGGGCCAGCGGTGCGCCGCTGGCCGCGCTAGCTGCGTTGGCGGCCGCGGTCGCCTTTGGCCTGCGGGCCCGGGACCAACGAGTCGCCGCAGGACCTACCACGAGCGCTGGTCGTCAAGGGCAGCCCGCGCGACGCCGGACCCGGGCCGCGCCGGCCGCCCGGCGCCGCACCGGCAGCACCTCCGGGACTTCCGCGGGTAGGCCCAGGGGCCGTGCTGCTGCCGGGTCGGCGAAGCACGGCGGCGGCGTCGGGAGATCGGTGCGTCGGCAGCTGCGGCGGCTGGCCACTGCCGGCACCTGCGCCGCCGGGTACCTGCTGGGGGCCCGCGCCGGCCGGCAGCGCTACGACCAGCTCCGTACCCAGGCCGAACAGTTCGCTCAACACCCGCAGGTCCAAGCGGCCCGGCAGGCCGTGACCGACCCACAGTCCCGCGAGCAGGCGCTGGCCCAGACCCGGGAGCGGTACCGCAGCGGCCAGGAGCAGTACCGCAGCATCCGGCGGCAGGCCACCGAGCTGGCCAGGCACCCCCAGGTGCAGCACTACCGGAAGGCCGTCACCGACCCGCACGCCTGGCAGCAAGTGTTCACCGAGTTGCGGGCGCACCCGCAGGTGCGGCACTACCAGCAGGCCATTACGGACCCGCAGGTGCGCCAGCAGGTCCTCGTCGAGCTCCGGGAGAAGGCCGATGTCGCCGCGGCAGCACTGAAGAAGCGACTGGGCTAACCGGCGCCCGGACCCGGCGTGGTGCTGCGCGCCGGGTGCGGTGGTCTAGCCAGCGGGACGGGGGGGTGTGCCCGGGCCGCCGATGGGCGGGGTAGGTGGTGGGGTGGCGCCCGGATCGATGAGGTCGACCTGCACGATGTCGATCTCGACCTCATCGACTGCCACTACACCCAACTCGACCGGGCTCGGCGGATCGGCTGGCTTGCGTCGTCGACTGGCCAGCACACCCAGGGCGACAGCGCCGGCCACAGCGCCGGCCGGTACCGCGGTCACCGAACCGGGCAGCAGGCGCCGAGTCCGGCCTTTGGCTGCCTCGCTGGCGCGTTGCTGCTGGCTCTGCCAGTCACTCAGGGCGATCAGGGCCAGGCCGGCGGCGGGATTGAGCCACTGCACCAGCTTGAGCTGGCGCAGCGTACGAGCCACCTCCGGTGGTGTGCTCAACGCAGCTTCGGTCGCGCCGGCGACCGGGACGGCGCCGGCTTTGACCATCTTGCGGTTCAGCACCGCGCTCCACACCGCCACCCCCAGCCCAACGCCGGTCGTGGCCGTCTTGACCGCGCTGCTCCTGGCGACGCCCTGCTGGTGGCGGACCCGGGGCCAGTCAGTGACCAACAGACCGGCGGCGCCCACCAGATGGGCACCGATCGCGGCGGCGTTCACCGGCGCCCACCGACTCCACCCAGCCGTGGCCACCTTTGACCGCTGGGCCGGGTCATCCAAGGCTGACGCCGCGCCGTTCAAACCGACCGCGCCCATCAGGGACCCACCCGTCCACGCCGCCAACCCCACGTTGTGCAGGGACCGGATCACAGGATGGGTAGACATAGCAACCTCCACAGCAGCCGGGGCAGCGCGGCCGTCAGGCAGCGCCAGACGAGGCTGTCCCCGTCCCCGAGACCACCGAACCGTGGCAGTGGCATCAGTCCAGAGGTCAGAACACCTTCAAGTCCCCAACACACGTCGCCGCAAGGCCCCGGTCGCAGCCGTCAGCCAGCGCGGTCGGCGCTCGGATCAGCGAAAGACTCCAAGAACGACGAGCAGAACAACGGTCACCACCGCGGACACCAGCAGTGAGCCCAGGCACCCCAGGCGATTACTGAAGAACAAGAACACGCGTGCCCCGCTCGAGGTGTGTTGTGCTTGGCGCCGCTCAGCGGCTGCTGGTGGCCTTGGAGTCGGTGTTGGCGTCCTTGCGCTTGACCAGCCCGGCCAAGCCGAGCAGCCCCAGCAGCCCCCACAGGCCGGTCTTGTCCGACGGCGCCTTGCTGCTGTCGGCGGCGGCTGCGGGCTGGCTGATCTGGTGCGGTGCGGTTGCGGGCGCGTCGGCGGCCAGGGCCACTGTCGTGGTGCCGCCGGTCAGTGCGGCGGTCAAGGCCAGGACGGTCAGGGTCTTGCGCATCACGGTCTCCTTGAGACGAGCTGGGCAGATGGGCCGGGCAGTTGGTCGGTCAGACGCGGCGCGAGCCGGAGCCGTCGGTGTCCACGCCACCGATCGGGCCGCCCCGGGTGCTGGTACGGCTGGCTCGCAGGTCTTGGTACTTCTTGTAGCCGAACAGTCCGAGCAGTCCGCTGAGCCCGATCAGCCCGTACCTGCCGGTGTTATCGTTGCCGTTGCTCTGCGTCGCCGGTGTCACGGCCGGAGCTGGGGTCGGGGTCGCAGCGACCACTGTGCTGCTGGCAGGGCTGGCGGCCCAGGCCGGGGCTGCCAGCAGCGGCGCGCCGCCCAAAGCGAGGCCGGCCGCCAGCGCAGTGCTCACCAGTGCTGTTCGCATATGCATGCCTTTCCGTGAACCAAGAAGAGGCGCCGGTAGCGCACGCTGAGGAAATGCAGATGCCCTCGGACGACTGGAAGGAAACTCATTCCGGGAAAGCTTACGGAGGCACCGTGGTGGTTCAAGTGAACGCGCTCACCCCTTCGGGCGGGGGACGCAGACGGGTTCTTCCGGGTGCTGAACCGCTCGAGCAGGCCGAGGTGCCTGGCGACACGGCTGCAATCCTGCCGACCCCGACGGTGTGTGTTTAGTCCTGCCGGGCAGGATCGCTCAGCACCCGGCCACCGCGTGCGCGAACCTGCCAATCATCTAGGAGTCCGTGTGACCCGCCGTAGCGCACCGCTGCTCGCTGTCCTGCTCACCCTGTCGGTCTTGCTCGCTGGCTGCGGCGGAGGCTCCGGCACCGCCTCGGGGGGTTACGGCTCCGGCGGCGGTGCTGGTTCTGGCACCTCGACGTCCCAACCTTCCGGGGGCGCACAGAGCACGCCTGGTGCTGCAACCGCGGACTGCCCGACCGGCGGCAACACCAAAGACTTCGCCAAGACCCGCTTCGTCCTGCACGCCGCTGAGGGGTTCGGGGTGTTCCACCGCTACCTGTACAAGCCCTACCGCAACGGCGCTTTCCGCAAGGGAGCCAGCGGACGCATCCGGACGTTCCTCAAGGCCGGGGCAGCGGCGCTGTTCGTCAAGCGCCAGGTCCGCCTGGCCACCGAGGACGCCAAGGCCAACCCCACCTTGTGCAAGGCGATCTCGGCTCCCCTGATGCAGGTGCGGGACAGCATCAGCGGCGCGGTCAGCCAGCTGCGAAACGGTGACGTCAGCGGCATCGAGGCCCTCAACGGGGTCGTCGGCGGCATCCAGGGCAAGGCCTCCCGTAACGGCGTCAGCATCCCGGACAGCACCACCGCAACGCCCTGACAGCCCTGCATGCGCCGACGCCGGCCTCCGCCGAGGCGAACCTAGGACCCGCCGAGGCCCGGGAGCTGAACACCGCCGCGGGTGATGACGCGCTGGACCTGCTCGACCACGCTCGCGGGGGCCTGCTCGCCGGCGCCGACCGGGCCGGCACCCCGGGAGCGGCTGCGGACCTGTCCGGGCTGGACCTGGCCGCGCAGGGCAGCGCCACGGCGCTGTCAAGGTCCTGCTCGACCTGCCGGCTAGCGGCTCGCCGGCGGGGGGACACGATCGGCCGCACGGTGTCCGACGAGCAGCTTGCCGCCGCCGTGTAGGCGGACCGGCTCTGCTGAGCAGCCAGGGGTAGCAACAGGCAGCTGGGGTGCAGCAAAGTCTCCGACAACATCGATCGCGGGACCGGAGATCATGCCGAGCAATTCAAGCTCCAAGGCGCACGCGCCAGCGCCTTCTTGCCGTCAGGCATCAGACCTACCCGGCTTGGCACCCAGAGGGCCCCGCAGTCAGCAACAGTGGCGGCTACCTCGGCGAGCGCCGCTGGCGCTGGCCTGCCCCCAAGATTTCGCCGATACCGGTCAACGTCCTACCGGCCCGCGGCCGGGTGGACCCGACCCGCGACCCGACCCGGGTCAGGACCCGGCCGATCAGTGGCAGCACCAGGACCCCGAACAGCCATCGACGAAGTCGCATGGACAGAAGCACGACCGGCGGTTACCCGACCAGCCACCCGTCACACCCATCGCCACCTGAGCCCGCCGGACTCAGAGTCCTTCGTGCGCCCCCGTCGCCCCCGCCGCCGAGCCGGGGGAGACGGGGCAGACCGCTGCGGTGGTGGTCGGCGGCAGCGACGGGTGCCTACTCCTTGGTGACGACGTAGATGCCGTAGATGACGCCGGGGATGTGTCCGCACAACTGGAGCAGCAGCGCGATCAGGACCTTGCTGCTCAGGCCCTTCTTCATCGCGACCGACACCGGTGGCAGGAACAAGGCGATCAGGACTTCCAGGACGGTCATCATGCTCCTTGGTGAAACCGGGTCCTGCACGGGCGTGAGAGGTGGCACCCGGCAAGAGCTCCCACGGAGGTGAACGGTCTAGGGACACCAGGCTAGGCGACGGATGTGCAGCGGCCCGTTTCGGACAACCGATGTGAAGCGGCGCCGCCTGCAACACGCACCTCCAGGTCCAGTCCTCATCCGGCAGTCCCCGTCGACCGGGCCGACAAAATGGTGGCGGGCGGGCAAGGCCCGCAACACGATCGGAGCGACGCCGCGCGGTGCCGCCGGGTCAGGGCAGGGGTAGCGGAACTGTCTCGCCGCGGTCCACCGCTCGTACGCCGGTCAGGCCGCGCCGGTCGACCTCCGCGAGGAAAGCATCGCGGGGGCTGGTGAACACGCCGTAGTCGTCGTTGTGGATCGGGACCGTGCGGTCCGGGTGCACGATCTCGAGCAGGTCCGCGCCCATGGCCGCGTCCATGGTCACCAGCATGCCGCGACCGAAGGGGATGCGGGTCCCCCCGAGGTGCCACAGCCCGAGGTCGAGGTGGGGGTGGCGTCGCGGGAGCTCCCGCAGGTCCTCGATGAGCAGGGTGTCGCCGGTGACGTAGACCGACAGGTCGGGCTCGCCGGGTGCGCTGAACTCCAAGACGCTGCCCATCACCTGCGGCAACGCGGCCTGCAGCCGACCCTGGGCGTGCCGCCCCGGCGCCGAGGTCACCCGCAGCCGGGCCCCGCGCTTGCTGATCTCATAGCTCTGCCAGGTGTCCAGGGCCACGGCGTTGACGAAGCCCTGCAGCCGAAGCCGACGCGCTGCCTGCCGAGTGGTGAAGACCGGCACATCCTTGGGCAGGCTGCGCCGGGCCACCCGGTCGAAGTGGTCGCCGTGCAGGTGCGAGAGCACGACGGCGTCGAACGGCGGAAGGCCGGACGGCTGCAGGGACGGCTCCGTCCGGCGCGTAGACCACATCCCCTTACCCAGGTAGGCCTTCTGCCCCCGGTGCAGGAAATTGGGATCGGTCAGGATCGTGATGCCGCCGTAGGACAGCAGGCTGGTGGCCGTGCCGATCACGCTCAAGGAACCTGTCATTCTGCGCTCCTACCCAGCGGCTTCCCGGGCGACTGCGGCGTCGGGGCCAGGCGGCGCGACGCAGACCCACACCGCCGCAGGCAAATACGCGGCCAGGCCGGTGAGCGCGGAGACAAGCCACCCGCACCGCGGTGCACCTCCGGCTCACCGCTGGCATCGGCGGTGAAGGACACCGGACCGCGGTGCGACAGCACCACGACCGGCAGGGCGAGCAGCACATCAGCAGACACTGCACCGTCCTGCCCGCCCACCGGGCAGCTACCCGTACGGTCAACACCGCAGGCCGGTTGTGGTCAGCCTGCGGTGCGTCGAACGGCACTGCCATCGGTCAGGCTGGTAGGGGAGCAGGATGCGGGTCACGGAAGGGACGCGGAGATGAGCGAGCGCAGCACTTTGCTCGGGATCTACCTCAACGACCATCTGGCTGGTGCCACTGGCGGCTTGGCGTTGTTCCGCCGGGCCACCAGCTCAGCCCAAGGCGCCAGCAAGGCGGAACTGGCCGAGTTGACCCAGCAGGTCACCCAGGACCGGCAGTCCCTCCTCACCCTGATGCACCGCCTTGGGGTTCCGGTACGGCACTACAAGGTGGCCACAGGGTGGGCGCTGGAGAAGGCCGGCCGGCTCAAGACCAACGGGCACCTGCTGCACAGGTCCCCGCTCAGCGACCTGGTCGAGTTGGAGGCGTTGGTGCTCGGCGTGCAGGGCAAAGCCGCCGGGCTCCGGGCGCTGCGCAGTATCGCCCACCACGACCCGCGGTTCGACGTCACCGACCTGGACCGCTTGATCGATCGGGCGGAGCGCCAGGCCCAGAAGCTGGAGGAACTGCGCCTGCACGCCGCAGCCCGCGCCCTGACCGGCCCAGACCACGCGCCGACCGGCAGCCACACCACTACCGGCAGTCCCCCCCACGCATCTCCGAGAGCATCCTGGAGCTGAGAATGCTCTCGGAGATGCGTTTGGTAACTGACCCGGCCGGTGGTGTTCAGCCACTCAACTCGCCCAAAGCGGGATCTTGAAGGCGTGGGGGCGCTCGACCATGGTTTCCACAACAGCAGGCGGTGAACGCGGCCTCGACGTCGGCAAGCAGCCCGTCACCCGCGTCCTGATGTCCGCCGGCCGTGCGGAGCACTGGCCCAGCCTGGGCAACGCATCTACGAGAGCATTCTCAGCTTCAGAATGCTCTCGGAGATGCGTTGGGGGGCCGGCAGTTAACGCTCGCCGGGTGAGGCGCTGTGATCCGGCTCGAGGAAGCGAACTCAAGCCGGCTGCCATCAGGACCCGAACGTCAGCAGATGCTGAGCCATCGGTGCGGTGCTGCCGGGCCGGCTCCGCACGAGTCAACTGCCGGTGAACGGCTGACGTTCAGGCGGCGCTGAGCGTCTGGTCCTGTGGGGCGTTGAGCTGGCGGTGCAGGCCTTGGAAGAAGGCCAGGTTGATCGTGGAACGCCACCAGGCGCCCTTGACGATCCGTGGTCCCCAGCCTGGGTACTTGGCCACGGTGGGGCCGACGGCCTTTTCCAGCCAGTCCTTGCCATGCCGCGGGTCGACCTCG
>JAABUP010007691.1_pt1 | contig 14246 bp, 19 predicted proteins | sample 5559201 | NCBI WGS metagenome assembly JAABUP01 (sample SAMN10711887, study PRJNA513373) | rock metagenome | isolation source: Antarctica rocks | place: Antarctica | reverse complement strand
ACAGACAGACAGACAGACAGACAGACAGACAGACAGTGAGGCTTACCTCCCAGGTGGCATGTTCATAGCCCAGGTCACACCACTTGACCAGCACCTCCCAGCCGGGCCCAGACAGGCAGGGCCGCCTGCATATGAACCTGCAGGGCTGCGTCCATGCAGGCTCTGTGAGAGTGCAAGGCTGACTGCCGTACCGCCTCTTGAAGTTGATAACCTTGCGCTTGGCAATGCGCAGGAGCAGAGGCTCCGGGACCCACTCATTGTGGATGTGGGCTTTACCTATCCACTTGACCAGGTACTCAGCTTCCTTTTCAGAACCTGTGTTTGTGCAAAACTCCTGTGATTGCATTGTACACAACTGCTGTGGTTGCATTGCCATGCCTAGGAATTGGCAGCAGCTGAGACCACAAGAAGCTCCTGTTAATTACAAGACAGCACGAATGTGAATGCACAGCAGAGAGGTTCAAGAGATTCACTGCTAGTGCACAGCTTGCATACATTGCAGACACTAGCAACACAACCAATGGCAAATCCATCTGTCAGCACTGCATTTGCCCATGCCATTGACACATTAGTTGTGTCCTCCCATGTGGGGAAATGCAGATGTGGTGCCTTTGCGCAAGGGTGGGGTAGACATAAACCTGAAGGGTAAGGGGTGGAAGCATTCATGTCTTCACTGCTGAGGCCTGATGCTGCTGCCAATAGAGCAGCTACTGCATCAGCCTCTTCCTGCTGCAACCCATCATGCTGCAATGCCACACCACTGCTTGAAGATGCTACAGCAGTAACATCATGCACATCAAGACCACGTGATGCATAAGTCCCAACTGAACTCTTGCAGGTGCAGTGGCAGACAAGCATGTACATAATTTGCAAGGCTCTGAACTGCATGCAGCACACCCTTGAAGTTTGGCTACAATGACCGGCTTGAACTGTGGAATACCAAGGCAATACCTGTGCACCTCCTGCCAAGCCAACTGATGCAGCATTGCTGTTCTCAGCCTTGGCCGGCCCCTGGTCTTGCCCCTGCTCATGAGGGATGTCTACATCTTGAGATCTGGTCTCTCTGCATACATGGTCACAATGTCCATCACAGCACATTCTTGCCAGCTATCCACTTCACAACATTGGTGGTAAACCCAGTGCATGAGCGCACAGTCCTGATGACACCTCTTGAAGCTGCTGGCACACGGCACAACAACCAAAGCATCCATAACCATCTTTGACATTGTCCCCAGCACACAAGCTGAGCATGAGAATTGGCAATGGCAGCTCGACATAGAACTGGCAATAGCAATGCTGCTGCCAGTTGTCACAGCTCAGAGGACCCAACCATTCACACTCAAGAACAGACAACTCACAAGATATGTCTGCCATCATACAAATCGCTGTAAGAAAACCTGACCATTCAATGTTATGCACTAAAAGTCCCTGCCACAAGTTGCTGACCTGTCAAAGTTCTGCTGGGATAGGGGCCACCGCCAGCCAAAAATTCCCTCCACAACTGGCGCTGCCAGAGGCACCCCAGGCACCCTTCCATAAGGGTCTACCAAGGGCACCTCGCTGGCAGCAATGTCATCCTCATCATCCCAGCCTGCCCTTCCAGACTTGCCCTTTGCCCTTTTGTTGCCCTTCAGGGCACGCCCCTTGCGGGGCTTGGCTGGGCGCTGGCGGCCCCTCTGTGCGCCTCTAGGAGTGCCCAAAGCATCTACATGCGTGTAGCCCCAGCCTGCGCTCATATGACAGGTTCAATGCCTGAGTCTGTCAATCCATCTGTCTCTCAAGGTCTGTACCCACCAGAATAGACCACAGTCATATGCATGAAATACAAGTGGTAAAGCCGGCTCAGACAAGCCATTGTCTACACATGCCACTTCTCCGTGCACGAACACAAGATGCCTTGCTTAACTACACGGTCCAACAACTGTTTGGGACAGCTTGAGTCTGACCACTCTGCATACCACAGGTGCTGGAATCCTACCTCCATCAGAGTCGCTCTGAGAATCATCATCATCATCTTCACCCTCTAGCTCAGCATCAGCGGCGGCTGCTGCAGCTCTATTGGCCGCAGTCTTGACAGCACGCTCTGCTGCTGCTATGCAAGCTTTCAAGGTTGGATCACTGATGTGCTTGTCCTCCTCAAAGGCCAAGCTGTCACCCTCTCTGAAGGGCTTGAGGCTGTCAATGGACAGCCAGGCATACTCTGCCTCTTCAGAATCCAGCCTGCTGTCACTTCCTGAAGGCAAAGCGTTGATTTCATCCATCAGACCTTGTCCCTTGGGAATGTTGCACTTGTGATTAGTGAAATGTCAACCAGCATGCAACATTCCTCATTCCTGTGGCTGCATGACAAGCTGCTTGTGCAGAAAACATTCAGCCAATGGCTGACGCCAGCAACCCATAATGAAACATGCAACAAAGCCAACCTTGTATATGTCTCTAAGCAGTTTGATATGCAACAGCAACATCCCTTGTGCAACAGTGTTTGTGCTGACTTGCAGCCGTTGAGAGCAAGCTGTATGAGGCGAGTCGTGACAACTTTGAGCATTGTGCTGACCTATATGGGCCATAGCCTGTGTGCAGACGTCCACAGGGCCCTGTGAGCTGGCCAGTACATCTGTCACCTCCCCAGGCACCCCAGATTGGGTGAAGAAGACCACAGGGATCTGAGTGTGCACGAGGGTGGGACCCCCTGGAGGAGGGCCCACTTCTCGCGGTACTGCCCTTCGCCTGACAACCTGCACCAGTACAGATGAACATGCCAATGCACCAGAAGATACTTTGCACATAGTACATCTCTTGAATCAAGAACGATCGCACATCATGTAGTCTTGCACAAACGGCCTGGCAGCAAATGATTCAGCTTTCCTTTCAATACACTCACGTCTTCCCTATGGTCAGGTGCATAGAGTCCTGAGCACTCCCATGTATGAGGCCCTGCTTTTGCAGTTCAGCTTATGTGCAGCAATTCCAGAAGGCAATGGTGCTCATGGCAGCTGTCATGCTCTCTAGCCTTCTCTGTGACCATGTGATGCAGACCACAAACACCTTTATGCGCTTGAGCATACATGATGCCGCAGCAAGCTCTGCTCACACGCTATGCTAGTATAGAATGTTGCAAAGTGTTGCAAGCTGTGCTCAAAGTTCCACGTGCTGGTGCTCCATGCAAAGTATGATGCTGCCCTACAGTGAGTAACCAATTGCAGGCATGCGTAGCATACCTTTGCTGGCCACCATTCATGGCCATCCACCTTGGCCCACACTACCTTGCCAGGCCTGAAGGAGCCAGATGAGAAAGCTGAGCCATCACCATCCTCGCCGTTCTCATCTCCATCGTCATCACCCTGTCCAGGCAGCACTGGTTCTGCATCTTGCTTTGTCTAGAAAGCTTGGTGAACATGTGCATTCCGTATCATCTAGGATAATCAGTATGCAATACCACAGACTTGTTGCTGCACATACCTTTCCAGGATGCAATGGAGCTGTAGGCACCAAGACAACAAGGTCAGCCAGCTAGCTGGGTGCCACATGCACAAGAGCCGTATCTGTATGCTTGTAAAACCATTATCATGTTCCTATGGCAATCTTTGTTAACTGACTCAGAAGCATCTGCTAAGAGCTGTAGCCACACATCTCGTCACATTCCACACATTCAGAGCAGCATGGCTGGAAAGCCTCTGCAGCCACCACAACATGCCATGGACCATACCATCAGATCATCATCTACAAAGCCGCTGCCCATGCCCAGCAGAGCCTCAGCAGCATCGTTGATGTTTTTGCCAGCTCGCATTTTGCCATTCTTGGCCTTGGGCCTGCTGCGCTGCAGCTGGCGGACAGCAGCTGGCCTGGTGGGCCTGGGTCGGGCCGCATGCTCTGCGATCTCTTCGTCTGTGGCCCCGCCTGTCACCTTCTTTGTCTTGTTGCGACTTGGCCGGCTCCTGTTTGGATTCTGCTTGCTGGCTTCTGGCGGCAGACTACTGCAAAAACAGAAGAGCTGGTGCGACAAAGCTGCCACAGGGGCAATAATGATTGCATGCTGACCTTTGTTGTGTGCTGGACTGTGAAGAATTCTGGCACATGGTGGCAAGCGATACTCTCAACAGCATGTGCGGGGCTGCTGCAATGTGATCTGAAAAGATACTTGATCAAGCTGTGAAGGGTGCAGCGTGCTGACACCAAAAGTGGTGCACCGGGTCTGAAAGTCTAGCCTGCTATGGTACAGCACAACTATGCAAGCAAGCTACAAGAGCGCTGAGAGTCAAGCACAGGTTTCAAGGCGTACTCTGTGTTGTCTGCTTCAGCTGTCTCAAGCTCAACAGGTGGAAGAAGTCTTGCTTCCAAGGCATCTTGCTGGCCTGTCAAAATGCCATCGATCTCCTCATCTGTGAGAGCCTGAGCCATGGTGCATGCAGCATACATGCGGTCCCACTTGTTGTCTTTGCACTCCCAATCCTCTGAGATGTCCTCATCTTTCAAGGTAAAAGGAACCTGATGCACATGACCACAGCATGTTACAAAAGCATATGTAATTCATGAAGGCATCCCTTGCTAGGACACCCTATGACATCACAACAGCTGTGTGGCTCACAAGGCTGCAACATGACTTGCTGGCTGTGTGTTGGTGCAATGCTCCTTGCAACTTTTGCCTACTGGTCAGCCTGTAAAGATATGTGCAGTACGCTTAAGCTTATAACAGCTTAGCTGCACGAGGGGGAAAGGAAGGAAGGTGAGGGCAATGGGAATAGAGGCGCCACACTGCCTGGAGCTGAGCCAAGTGAGGAGGCAAGAGAAGCTGACCTTGCGCCATTTGGCACACTTGGCGCACTGCACCCACTTCTGCAGCGCATCACGTTCCTGCTTCTGCATGGTACGTGTGAACGGCTTGCGTGTGAACGGCTGGTCATCATCATCATCATCTCCAGCTTCCATGTCTTGATCCTCTTCCTGGGTGTTCTGTTGCTGGCTGCATGATGAGCATGAGCAACAGTGAAGGCTTGTGCAATGATCAGGATAGTTAGGCACTTTGTGAGACACAGCAGCTGGATAAGTGGCCTTGCAACAGCATGAATCTAAGCAAAGCCAATGTCTCCAACATGCTTGCTTGCTGTGTCTATGGACGCACACTGTCTGTCTCTTGCTGACAGGTTGCTGCTGCGTATGCACATCATGCACAGGTCAAAATGCTGATGCGCAACATGCTACGCCCTTTTGTGGAATGATTGTCAATAGCACACCTTGCAAAGCTTGCCAGTGTCCCAAGCGCATCCAGCACGTCCTCTTCTTCTTCTGCAGGCTTCATGCAGCCCACTGGGCGCAACTGGTGGTCAGCTTGCGACTCCTGCACATGTGCAAACAAAGCAGTTGAACAACCCTAGTTGGTACTACAGCCATGTAGACTGGAGCTGTTTGCACCAGCTAAAGAGCAGCAAGCCAGCAGGCTGTTGTGACAACTTGCAGCTGGCCACTTCCGGGTGCTGACTGTGAAAGTGAGGCAAGCGGTGCATCAGGCTCCGATGCACGATGGCCAAAGTATGTAGGCAATGTTGCACAGAACGGAGCAAGGAGCAAGGAGCGCTGACACGTTGCGCTCAAGCACAGATTGTTAAGGTAGCTGCTGATGCACAATCCGGCACTGTCAGACGTCAGACAGGCGGTGCAGCTTCAGTGTCATACCGGCCGCCTGAAATAGTGCAACAAACAGTCGAACGGCGAACGAGCGACTTGCTGCACACCAACAACGCTTGTGACGACTGTGCGTTTGCAGGTAGAGCCCACACACGCTCAGCCACACAAGATCATTCCGAAATAGGACTGCTCTGCTGTAAGCTATGACACAAAGCTGTCTGCGCTTGCTGCCGATCTTTGCAGTTCAGCCTTGGCCTTCGCACAGCACGCTCACATGGCTCCCTGTAAGCTTTCACCTGCTTCGACATCTTGGGATGCCGGCATGAACTATCTGGGAGCACGTGAACACCAAGAAATTTGGCAGATTCCTTTGCAGAAGACAGACAGGCTGTGTCTAGTGTGCAAGTCATTGGATTATGTGGAGGACGAGCAGCACTTTGTTTTTGATTGCCCAGCATACAGCCACATCAGGTCACAGCATTCGGACCTCCTGCAGCACTGTTGTACTATTGCAGACTTTATGACTTTGTGTGAACCAAATGCATGTGGTGGTTTGTTTAGGGAATGCTTTGCATGTAGGAAGCAAATCTTGTCTGTATGAATTCACTGAACTGAACTTCTTGTCTGTTGGGTCCCAGTTGCCCCCCAGGACATTAAATATATTGATTGATTGATTTGATTGATTTTGCGCTTCGTTCCTTTCACTACAGAGACCTAGGATGTGATCAGACTTGTAATTCTGTCTCTCTCTCTCTCTTGACTGGCTAAAGCATTGTCATCTCTCTCTGTTTTGCAACCGTTCGCCCAGCTCTGCCTTTTGCCTCACACACACCAAGCTGATCCAAAGATTGCTTTCTGCGCATGCTGGTCAGGCTTCTTGCGTCTCCTGCCTTCTGTCCGCGCTAAGCCTGCTATATGGAAAACGTCGTGGAGAGTGGCGACACAGTTGTCAGGATGGCGCAGAGATGCGGAACTTTCTCGTCAACGTGGTGACAGCAACGGAGAGCTTCCAAACCCATATCGCCTCAAGTACGAGCAGACCCTCTACGTCCAACCCATAGGAAGCACAAAGCCTACGACTCACACCTTCATCCCTGGGGAGATCGTGTCAGGTATCGCAGCACAGCACAGGATCTCAGCACAAGAACTTCTGGCAGCTAACCCTGGGGTGTACTTCAACAGCCTTGTAGCAGGCCACACTCTGCATTTGTCCTTGGATGCAGGTAGACTAGGGCAGCGCTCGAGTTACTCTGGAATGACAGTGTTGACAAACTGTCCGTTTTGTGCAGGCACAAGCAATGCAATGGCAGCCTCTACAGCCTCTACAGGCACTCAAACAGCTCATGGATGAGCTGGCAGACAGACAGTCACAGTATTTAAGGGCAAAGAGTTTTCTGGCAGCAGCCTTGTCTTGTAGCTGCTTTGCAAGGGCTAGGATTGTCTGCAGCTGTTTAGGCGCACATGTGTGTCCTTTCATGCACTCTGTGGTCTGGGCGTAGCAATGGCAGTACTGGGTGATATAAAACCCACTCTCTCTGGCTTGTCCCGCCTCGGCAATTTTGCAGGCAGGGCTGCGTAGAATGATAATGTATGCTGTCATGTACTATTCAGAAGGCTTATACATGGCACAGCGTTGTTTTGTATCATTTGGTCGCAGCAATGCTGCTGACCCAGATAATGTCATGCTAGCCTATGTTGATGCCGGTAGTTTTCTGGATCCAGACAGGCCGGCAGGATGGGAACATCAGGCTGAAAGACAGGCTGGCTGGACTTACATTCCCCTTGGTTGTACATTTTGTGTATAAGGGAGATGAGTAGCTTTGAGCCCTCTCGCTCAGCGTCTTTGCTAACCGTCACCAAATCGTTACGGTACCATTTTGCCGTTTGTAACACCAATCCACCCCTGCACCCATACAGCAATCAGTATGCTATCAATAGGCATTGCTATCAATAGGCGTTGTGTTAATCAGCTCTGGCAGCAAAACATGTGTTTGCACCTGCTTAAATGCAGGCAGCTGGCAAGGTGGGCAATGGGAACACCAATCCACAAGGATGGACATCACGCTGATGACAATATTCCTGTCTGACAGAAAGGTAATTTTGTGTCAGATCTACCCCCTCAGCAAAGCAGATCTGCTTGCACCTGCTACAAGAGCCTGCCGTTGCTTTTTCCGTTGTCTCTCACATATACTATACAGTGTTGTACAGCACTGTGCAAGTTGCATTTTGTATGCAGTTCTTTATGTACACAGTCAATGCCAACATGACAGATCAGCACAAGCGGTCTGTGCAGACTTGCAATGCTGCAACTGCTTGTGTTGAGGCAGCGCTTACCACACACTGCAGGATGTTATGGCAGATGCAAACATGGTTGCAAACCAATAATTCTGTTGCAAGAGCAGCACAAGGAAAGTGGCGCAAGCAGAGCAGTTGTTCAGGCAGCTGATGCATAGCAACTGCGCAAAGCAAACCGGAATCAAGCAGTGACAAGCAACAAGTAGGCACACTGCCTGCAGCTGAACAGTCTGCAAGATGCTGCACATACTTGCTGGTGCTTAAGTTTGCTGCCAACGCCTACCACATCTCATTGTGTGCCCAACATGTGTGGGTTCCTTTTCAACAGGATTTGTACATTAGGTCTACAGACTGTAGCTACAACTGCTGCATGTAGTGAAAGTTCTACTCCAGATGCTTGTTTGCTGCTAATCACTTTTGGCATAGGGATTTGATCCTGCTGTTAGTGACCAACGAGCTCGAGTGAGCACAAGTTATATGTCTAGCTTGTTCGTTGTCAGCTCGTAAAGCAATATAACGATCTTGTAATGAAGCGTCAGCAGATATTCCATCACTATGCGTCGTAGCGGCTGCTCGTTAACAAATTGTTATGAACCAGTCATCTGGTCGTCAGCAACGACGGGAAAAAGGGCTGCTCGACTTCAAAGTGATGGTCAGAGAATGTCACATGGGCCCATCATACAAAAATATGGCATAAGTAGGGTTAACGTTGTTAAAACCCAAACTGCCCCAGGGGCTGTTCTGATAGGGTTTCTTGTACATTCGTGCCCCCTTGCTTACTAACCAACCCTTACATAAGCTAGACAATAGCAAAAAGTCAGTGGTCAGTTGTACAGATATATATATAGTACAAATTGCGCATGCATGCATCCTTATACTATGACAGGAAGCTGTGCTGCCCTCTCCTGTGCTCGCATGGAAGCTCTGTCAGTTGGTCTTGCAGCAGCTCTTTCCGCAGCCCGCAAGGTGGCAGGCACTTGTCCGACACCAGCTTCCATACTCTGCATACCATAAGGTCTCAATGAACAGCACAAGGTAGACTTCACATAATCCGCCATAAATTCAATAATAAAAGGATGTGCAAAGGAAATGGGAGTACGATCTTTGAAAAAGCACAAAGAAAGGATTTTTCGCAAAGTTGCTTTGCATTTTGATCAGAATTCTGAACTGCTTACTACAAACAATGACAAGTCTCTTGCCTTGAAACAGCATAAGCATCTCATAGAGCATGCCATTCAGAATTATCATGGCCCAGTTGCAATGGCCAATAAACATGATGCACTCCTCTTGTACATGTCCCGCACATGCAAGAACGTTATATTTGGCAATTGCTGCAACTTGGTGAAGGGTCTGTTTGACAAGTCATCTGTTCTGTCTGTCGACGCACTCACCCATAGCAGCGCTGCAAGCTCCTGCTCTAGATCTCTGTCAGTATCCTGCTGCATCTGTTGATCGCGCACTGTGTGCATGACCCGCAGCACAGCATACATAGGAATCAGAATAACCAGGAATCGTACTGTCAGCCACACCAGCAGCATTCCAGCTGATGCTTGAGGGTCTGCAGATGGACCCTTGCCTGGCTGGTGTGCTTGCTCGCTGTAAAAAAGCTCAAACAGGTGCCGTATGAGTAGCATTGCCATGAAAGCCATGAGTGCGGTGAGGCACCAAGCGCCTCCAGAAGGCCTTGCATCATCTGAATCCTGCCCTTCTTCCTGCAATCACATTGGACTGCAACTCAATGCATAAGCACGTTGTGACACAAGAGAGACTTCATATGGCAAAGGTGCATGCACAAACTGCGTGGCAGCAGAAGGTGATTACCGATACAGGAGCCTGTCGTTGATAGTTGAAAGTGATAGTCCTTGTGGATGGATCAGCTCTGACAATGACACCTGGCCGCTGTAATGGAATTATCAGTTGTAGGCTGTCTGGCTGTGCAATTGGCCCAGGGGATGGCAATCTGTAAGACCCCTGGATTGTTGACTGACCAGTCAGCCTGTCGAACAGCAATTACACCCAAGTGATGCCAAACATGCTGATCCATTGCCACACCTGATAGTCTTGCCGACAAATTTCACAGGTTTTGGAGCCCTTCTCACTGATCCAGCTTTGCAGACAATCCTTATGAACATGCTGCAGAAAGTTACACCACTCTGAGCTCTGGCTCACAGTGAGCGTGCAAGAACAGCATACAGCTGAGCGACTTTGCGTTGTAATAATCAACAGACCCTGACCTGCATACTGCCAGAACAGGAGCAAAGCTGAGTCAGGTTGGCTATGCTGTCTTCCTCTAAACATACTCGGCAGTTTGCCTTCCTGCTCTGCAGATACAGAACCTGTATCTAAACAATCTCGATCTCACAGCCACAATTACTGTACATCTGAGCGACTGACCTGTGTGCAAGGGCATATGCACGGCTGCAGTATAGGTTGGTCAGGAAGGCAGGGAACAGACAGTGCTGTATCTTGCCCTTGAGCTTCTGTCATAAGGTGGCATACCCCAATGTCAGCCCCTCGACAATCGGCTTGAATGAGCCTTTTAGCAGCGCGCGAAACCGGCAAGGTGCAGATGCTCCGCCAGCACGAAACGAATAAACAAGCCCACTGTGCTGTTGACAAAGTCGCTGTTGATAATGGACTATTCACCCACAAGGAACGCACGCATTTGGCACGAGTGCGAGGCTTGGCGGGCTCCCGGTGTGGGGTTAACAGAGAGAGCAGGCAAGGACCTGGGCGTGGAAGCCTGAGTCAGAAGGCAGTTGGCAAATAATGCTGGGATTTAATACTCATGAGTATTGTTGACTAGCTACTGATCAGCGATAAGTCAACAATCATGCATTCATGTGCCAATATTTCCTCCGTGAACAACTTACTACTGCGCTATCTTGTGAAACGCCAATACTGCAGCTATGCTAATATAACCTCCGCGAGCATATGTCTGGCGAAACAGGCTTTGTGTTTGGCTTGGTTGCTGACATCCAATATGCATGCAAGGTAATCGTGTCGCTGACTTAACCTCATGTGCCTGTCAGCGTCGAAGAACTTGCTCAGTCTCTGTGAGGGATGCTGTGTAGGGCATCCGGCACACAGAAGGGCGAGCTCAGAGATATGAGGAGGTGCCACAGAAGCTCATGCAGGCTGTGCAAATTTGGCACAGAGATGCCCCCAAGCTAGACTTTGTGCTGTCCCTGGGAGACATCATTGATGGAAGATCGACACAAGTGCTGACTCAACGACCCTTTGTCAGAGCTTCCTGCGTTGGCAGCGGTAAGAAAGCATAGCTTGCCTGCACATGCAGGCAGAAACTGATGAAGATTTCTCATACATCAAAAACATCTTGAGACCTGTGGTGAGTGCACAGATGTCAACAGTACAGTTGCTTTGCTGCTCTTTGATTTTATGGCTATAGCCTTGTTGCAACGCAGGCTGACACATCACAGTTTCTTCACGTGCTCGGCAACCACTGCCTGACTGTTCCACGGAAGAGGCTTATCTACGAATTGAGGATGCCAGGCAGCTATTATAGCCGAGAGCTTCCCAGCAAATGGAGGCTGATTGTGCTAGACACAACTGAGATGAGTGGGCACAGCCAGTACCCACAGGCAAACCCTTAACCCTTTGACATATTTAAGACATACGGTGCTAAACACATGTGCTTCACTGCCTATCATGCAAACTGCTCTGTGAACACAACCTCACATATATGTTGCCAGCGGTACACCCGTGCAGGCGGTGCCTGTGTCAGTGCTATGCAATCCAGACATGACGCAGCACATGCAAGCCAAAGGTTGGCATTATGGGTTTGCCATTGCATCACAGGACTCCCCCCTAGCTCACGAAGCTGCCCAGTTCAAGGCTCAGCATCCCATGTCAGTTGAAGAGCCTCAAATGGCAGACTGGAATGGGGGCATTGGCTCTGCCCAGCTGGGCTGGCTCAATGAACAGCTAGCCCTGGCAAAGCTATCAGGGGAACGAGTCATTGTTGCCTGCCATCACCAGATTGGCGGAGGTGCAACTGCTTGTCTTTACTTGTTTGTCCTACACAGTGATGCATGTAGAAGGCGTGGTTGTCGACAACGGTTAAAAGCAATCCTGCAGAGTGCTGTACCGCCAAGCAGGATGTGTAAGCAAGATGGGACTTTGCCTTTATCATTTAATTGTGCCTAGTATCCTTGGTAGAGAAGCCTTCAGTTAGCAGCTGGCTCAAGGCTGGCTTGTCCAATGAGCTTTCTTGCCTTGATGCAACTCCGCTTTGATGCAGCTGGTAAACCATGCACAATGGTGCAGTGACGGTCTTACTTAGATGTGCTGCAGGTGCAGCCCGCAAAACACATATGGCCTGGAACTGGGTTGAGCTACAGCAATTGCTTCTTGCAAGCCCATGTGTGCGCCTGGTGCTGAGTGGGCATGATCATATGGGTGGCTATGCTCAGCATGGCCATGTACACTTTGTCACTGTAGAGGCAATGCTAGAGGGTAAGCTTTGGTATGCAATGCCCTGTAGTAATAGCGTGGTTGCCTTGTACCAGCATAGCAATTTTCACGCACAACTTACTTGGCAGCTGCTAGTCATTGTTGTCCTGGCAGGCCATTCTGCAACCCTGTTGCATCCGCTGTACAAGGGGGGCATTGATAGCAGTCTCGCCTAGATGTCAGCACGACGCCATTCAGATGCATCTTCAATGTATGCATTCACACATGGCTGTGCCTCATGCAGCTCCTGCACATGTGGATGCATATGCCATCGTGGAGGTCACACAGGAATGTGTCCACATCAAAGGAGAAGGATCTGTTACATCAAGACAACTGAGGGTGTAAAGCATCTGCTGCAAATTGTACTCATACGCAACTTATCTGATGAAACATAGGGCCAAGCTGCACTGGCCTGCTGCAACATCAATATTATGATATTCCAGGTGGCAATGGTCAACTAGTCCCAGTAGCTACTTGTCTGTTGTTTGCAACCCCCTGGGGACTGCCCCCCAAGTAGTCCTTCCTATTGGTTCTGGAGAAGGCGCCTGTTTGAAATCCTGAATAGTCATCATGCACTCATGACTGATCAACGGTCAGAAACTGTACATAATCATCAAGACCAAAGGTTGTACGGATCATTTGCTCTCTCTCAAAAGGCTGGGTTACAGGTCAAGTCTATTTTATGCCCAACAACTACGCTACAATAGGTGTGCATGCCCCACACGAATTTCAGACACAAGTCACCCTCACAATATAGGAACATTACAAGCTGGGAACTGTTTGCCTCATACAAGACTTGCGTCAAGTGTTGTTTTGCACACGTAAATTCTCAAAGATTCATGCAGATCCATACCTACAAAGGCAATACGTTGGCAATATGTGCAACTTGACAAGCTACTTACACAAGCCTTGTGATCCAGAACTAAACTGGGTGTGTTTGCCAAGACTAACTCTTGGACGCTTCTGCAACATACTGCGGGACACGTTGCTGCTGTCGTTGCGAAAACACCAGCGCCTCAAGGCGTGTCGCAAGGTCACAGCAACAAAACAAGGTCAGAGATGAGCACTGACCCAAACAGGCGCGAAAGCTCCCTTAACAACGGCAGAACTGCGGATGGTCAAGACGGACACGAGAGCATGTGCAGCAGCTTGGAGCGCGTCAGAGCGGCAGTGTCAGGCAGCCTGACTCATGCTGCGTGTGAAGCACTTCTGCGGATTTGGTCTTCGCCAAGGGCAACTTGCCTGACCTAGACCAGGCCTATGTTCCCGTTGCTGACTGTGGCACTTATAGCAGTTGCCGCAGCAACTGACGGCAATGCAGCGGTGTGAGTTGACTTCTCGTAGGTCCTCATGCAAGGCGCTGGGTATCTAGTTCCAAACAATCAGGAGGAACACCTGTCTGGAAACAGGCAGGCGAGTTCTCCGCCAAACAACCAAACTCAATTAAATAAACAATCCACATAACACAATCAACACTACACGACGCGCATCACTGACATATGACATGCCATATATACATGAACTGCGTTATACATTGGGCCCTCCTAGGAGGGATGTCCTGGTGTGAAAAGCTGTAAATAAGTAAGCAGCAAGTCGCACGTTGATGCACACTGAGCGTCAAGTATGCTATAAAGTGTACCTGATTGTTTAGCAGTGAGTTATGTGCTGGCAAAGCGGAGTATGGAGAAAGTGTTCAGATCATTCATTCATTCATTCATTCATTCAATCATTCATTCATTCATTCATTCATTCATTCATTCATTCATTCATTCATTCATTCATTCATTCATTCATTCATTCATTCATTCATTCATTCATTCATTCATTCATTCAATCATTCATTCATTCATTCATTC
>JAABUP010007690.1_pt1 | contig 14252 bp, 9 predicted proteins | sample 5559201 | NCBI WGS metagenome assembly JAABUP01 (sample SAMN10711887, study PRJNA513373) | rock metagenome | isolation source: Antarctica rocks | place: Antarctica | reverse complement strand
CATCTCAAGATCCGCACCATGACCCTGCCCGACCGCCTCATCGAGCACAACTCACACCCCGCACAGATCACCGATGCCGGCCTCGGGCACAAAGACATCGTCGCAACCGTCATGACAGCCCTGGGCCAGGAGTTGTCCAAGGTAATCCCATCCCGATGACACTCATGTTCCGATCCGGCCGGTCTTGCGGCACTGGGTCGCGCTGGACAGGCTGCTTCGCGATCGTTGCGGCGCTGCTGGCGCTGTGCCCGGTCGTGCGGGCGCAGGAAAGCGCCGGCGCGCCGATCGCGGCCCTCGACCAGGCCCTGCTCGCCGCAGCGCGCGCCGGCAAGCAGCCGTTCGCCGAGCGCTACAACGCCCTGGCGCCGGTGGTGGAGCGCGCGCTCGACCTGCCGGCGATCCTGCAGACCTCGGTGGGGCCACACTGGACGGAGATGCCGGCCGAGCAGCAGCAGCAGCTTCTTTCGGTGTTTCGCACCTTTACCGTCGCGTCCTACGTCGCCAACTTCAACGCCTTCAACGGCGAGCAGATCGACCTGCTGCCGGAGACGCGCGCAGTGGGGCAGGAGCAGGTGGTCGAGACCCAGATCGTGCCTCATGGCGGCAAGCCGATCCGCATCGACTACGTGATGCGGCAGGGCGAGGACGGCTGGCAGGCGGTTGACGTGCTGCTGGACGGCTCGATCAGCAGGGTGGCGGTGCAGCGCTCGGATTTCCGGGCGCTGCTCGGTTCGGGCAGCGCCGACTCGCTGATCGCCAGCCTGCAGAAGAAGGTGGCCGACCTGTCCGGCGGCGCGATGAAACCCTAATCGTGTCGATCGACTGGATCCTCGCGGCGACAACCGGCGGCGCCGGGCTGGCAGCCGTCCTGGCGGCCTGCGGGCTGTTGCAGGCGGCTGCGGGTTGGCGCTCGCTCTCTCGATTCTGCGCGCGGCCCCTGCTCCGCGACGCGCGCGCCGTGCTGCCGCCGATCACCGTGCTCAAGCCTCTGCACGGCGATGAGCCGATGCTGGAGCAGGCATTGGCCTCGTTCTGCGCGCAGGATTACCCGTGCTTCCAGATCGTGTTCGGCCTGCAGGACTCGGCGGACCCGGCGCTGCACGTGCTGCGCCGTCTGCGCGCCCGCTTTCCCGCGCTCGACATGAGCGTGGTGGTAGACCCCACGACGCACGGGGCCAACCGCAAGATCGCCAACCTCATCAACATGTATCCGGTGGCACGCCACGACACGCTGGTGATCGCGGACTCCGACATCCATGCGGCGCCCGACTACCTGCGTCACTTGGCCGCGGCGCTCGCCGACGAACGGGCCGGGCTGGTCACGACCCTGTATGTCGGCCTGCCTGCGACCGCGGATCTGCCGGCGCGACTCGGCGCCGCCTACATCAACCACAGCTTCCTGCCCGGGGCGCTGATGGCACGCGCGCTGGGGCGGCAGGACTGCCTGGGCGCCACGATGGCGCTGTCGCGCCAGATGCTGGAGCGGGTCGGCGGCCTCGCGGCGCTGTCCGCGCACCTGGCCGACGACGCGGTGCTCGGGCAGCTCGTCGCGGCGCAGGGCCTGGAGGTCCGCCTCGCGGCCACGATCCCGTCGACCACGGTGCCCGAGACCGGGATGCTGCGCCTGTTCCACCACGAGTTGCGCTGGGCTCGCACCATCCGTGCCCTGGCGCCGGTGGGGTTCCTGCTGTCGATGGTGCAGTACCCGACGAGCTGGGCGCTGCTGGCGGTGGCGCTGGCCGGTGCGGCGCCATGGTCGCTGGCGCTGCTCGCCGTGGTGTGGGCGGGCCGTGCGGCGCTGGGGCGCAGGGTCGACCGGCTGCTGCAGCGCGCCGGGGCGTTGCCGGGACGCTCCGTCTCGCCCATGTGGCTCGTGCCGATCCGCGATGTGCTCTCGGTGCTGGTGATGCTGGCCAGTTACGCCGATAACACCGTGGCTTGGCGCGGGCAGATCCTGCGCGCGCAGCCCAAGGCGATGTTGAGACCGGTCGGCGGAAGCTTCGCCCCGGAAGAGGGATGACCTGCGCATGACCATGAAGACACTGTTCCTGCAGCCGCCCTCGTTCGACGGGTTCGATGGCGGCGCCGGCTCGCGCTACCAGGCGAAGCGGGAGATCAAGTCGTTCTGGTTCCCGACCTGGCTCGCGCAGCCGGCGGCGATGGTGCCGGGATCTCGGCTGATCGACGCGCCGCCGTCGCGCACGCCGCTGGAGGACGTGCTGGCTGACGTGAAGGGGCGCGACCTGTGCATCATGCACACCTCGACGCCGAGCTTCGCCTCGGACGTCAAGGTGGCGCAGGCGCTCAAGGACGCGAACCCGTCGCTCAAGATCGGCATGGTCGGCGCCAAGGTCGCGGTGCAGCCGGAGGAAAGCCTGCTCGCGGGCGCGCCGATCGACTTCGTGGCGCGTAACGAGTTCGACTTCACCATCCAGGAGATCGCGGAGGGCCGCGACTTCGCCTCTGTCGATGGCATCTCGTACCGCAACCACAACGGCGCGGTCGTGCACAACAGGGAGCGCGCGGTCATCGAGGACATGGACACGCTGCCGTTCGTGTCCGACGTCTACAAGCGCGACCTGCGCATCGAGGACTACTTCATCGGCTACCTGATGCACCCGTACCTGTCGATGTACACCGGGCGCGGGTGCAAGTCGCACTGCACCTTCTGCCTGTGGCCGCAGACGGTGGGCGGGCACAGGTATCGCACCCGTAGCCCGGAGCATGTCGCCGCCGAGATCCGCCACGCCCGCGCGATGTTCCCGCAGGTGCGCGAGTTCTTCTTCGACGACGACACCTTCACCGACGACCTGCCGCGCGCCGAGGCGATCGCGCGCGAGCTGGGCAGGATGGGCGTGACCTGGTCGTGCAACGCCAAGGCGAACGTGCCGCGCGAGACGCTGAAGGTGCTGCGCGACAACGGGCTGCGCCTGCTGCTGGTCGGCTACGAGACCGGCAACCAGCAGATCCTCTACAACATCAAGAAGGGCATGCGGATCGAGGTCGCCAAGCAGTTCACCCGCGACTGCCACGAGCTGGGCATCAAGATCCACGGCACCTTCATCCTCGGCCTGCCCGGCGAGACCAAGGAGACCATTCAGGAAACCATCCGTTTCGCCACTGAGATCAATCCGCACACGCTGCAGGTGTCGCTGGCGGCGCCATATCCGGGGACTTTCCTGCACAAGCAGGCGGTGGAGAACGGCTGGCTCGACGAGGGCAACGCCGAGCTGATCGACGACCACGGCGTTCAGATCGCGCCGCTGCACTATCCGCACCTCTCGCACACCGAGATCTTCGACAGCGTGGAGACGTTCTACCGCAAGTTCTACTTCCGGGCACCAAAGATCGCCTCGATCATGAACGAGATGGTGCGCAGCCCGCAGATGATGAAGCGCCGCCTACGTGAGGGCGTGGAGTTCTTCCAGTTCCTGCGCGAGCGCAACAAGGCGGCGTAGGCAAGGCTAGGCCAGAGGCTCTGCCTCTGGACTCCGCCAAAGGCTCGCCTTTGGAAATCTTGACCTGGGCCGGCCGGCACGACACAAGGGGTCGTGCCGCCGGCCTTAATTTGTGCAGGTCTGGGGGCGCTACCCCCAGCGGGTCCAGGGCAGAGCCCTGGCCTTCCTGTCTTCCCATGAGGCGCGTCATCATCAGCGCCGACGATTTCGGCCTCAGCGTTGAGGTCAACGAGGCCGTCGAGCTGGCGCACCGCGACGGGCTTCTGTCGACCGCCAGCCTGATGGTTGCCGGCGAGGCCGCCGCGGACGCGGTGCGCCGCGCGAGGGCGCTGCCGGGACTGCGCGTTGGGCTGCACCTGGTGGTGATCGAGGGGCCGGCGGTACTGCCGGCCGTGGCGATCCCTGCGCTGGTCGACGCGACGGGGCAATTCCCGTTGGACCAGCTCCGGCTCGGGGTGGGGTATTTCTTCCGCCGCGAGGTGCGGCGGCAGCTCGCGGCGGAGATCAGGGCGCAGTTCGCAGCGTTCGCGGCGACTGGGCTGCCGCTCGACCATGCCAACGCGCACAAGCACATGCACCTGCACCCCACGGTGGGGCGGCTGATGATCGAGGCGGGGCTGCACCACGGGCTGCGCGCGGTCAGGGTGCCAAGTGAGCCGACGGCAGTGCTGGCGGCGTGCGGCACGCGGGTTGGCGTGGGCGACCGGGCGCTGCGGCGCTGGTCCGGGGTGCTGCGGCGGCAGGCGGTGCGGGCGGGGCTGCGGGTGAACGACCACGCGTTCGGGCTGGCGTGGAGCGGGCACATGACGGCGGAGCGGCTGGGACGGCTGGCGGCGCACCTGCCGGACGGGCTCAGCGAGATTTACCTGCACCCGGCGGTGCGGCAGGGTCCGTTGCTGCGCCGGCTGATGCCGGGCTACGAGCCGCAGGCCGAGCTGGCGGCGCTGCTGGACCCGGCGGTGCGCCGCGCGCTGGCGGACGTCGAGCTGACCACGTATGGCGTCTGACGGACGCGCAAGACATCCCAGAGCCGAGCAGGGGAGCGATGATGTCGACAGACGCCATGGTTGACGGTGCGGCCCGGCCCACGAACCGGCGACGGATCATCGCCGCGATGCTGTTCGTCTCGGTGGTGATCAACTACCTCGACCGCAGCAACATCTCGATCGCCGGGCCGCATCTGGCCGGCGCCTTGCACCTCGATCCGGTGCAGATGGGACTGGTGTTCTCCGGCTTCGGCTGGAGCTACGCCGCGCTGCAGGTCCCGACGGGCTGGGTAGTGGACCGGGTCGAGCCGCGCCTGCTCTACGCAGCCGCGCTGGCGCTGTGGTCGGTGGCGACGATGTCGCTGGGGTTGGCCGGCAGCTTCGCGGTGCTGTTCGCGCTGCGGGTGGCAGTGGGCGTGTGCGAGGCGCCGGCGTTCCCGGTGAACAACCGCATCGCCACCACCTGGTTCGGCGAGCGCCAGCGGGCGGGGGTGATCGGGTTCTACACGTCGGGCCAGTTCGTGGGGCTGGCGTTCCTGGCGCCGGTGCTGACTTGGCTGGACGCGCATTATGGCTGGGAGGCGGTGTTCGTCATCACCGGGCTGGTCGGGCTGGTCTGGGCGGTGATCTGGTATGCGGCGTATCGCGATCCGGTCGATTTCCCCGGTGCGAACGCGGCGGAGGTCGCCCTGATCGCCGAGGGCGGCGGCATCCCCGACCTCGGGCGGCGGCTGGCGGAACGGCGCGCGCCGTTCCGGTGGGCCGACCTCGCGCTGGTGCTCAGCTCGCGCAAGCTGTGGGGCATCTACATCGGGCAGTTCGGGCTGAACTGCACCGCGTGGTTCTTCCTGACGTGGTTCCCGACATACCTGGTGCACTACCGGCACATGGACTTCATCCGCGCCGGCTTCTACGCCGCGATCCCGTTCCTGGCGGCGTTCCTCGGTTCGCTGTCAGGGGGCTTCGTCTCGGACCTGCTGCTGCGGCGCGGCGCCTCGCTGGGCATGGCGCGCAAGCTGCCGATCATCGCGGGCCTGCTGCTGTCCACGGTGATCGTGGGCGCCAACTACGTCCAGAGTCCGGCGCTGGTGGTGGCGTTCCTCACCGTCGCGTTCTTCGCCAACGGCTTCGCCTCGATCACCTGGTCGCTGGTCTCCGCCCTGGCGCCGGAACGGCTGATCGGGCTGACGGGCGGGGTGTTCAACCTGTGCGGCAACCTCGCTGCGATCGCGGTGCCGATTGTGATCGGGCTGCTGGTGTCGGGCGACGACTTCACCCTGCCGATGCTGTTCGTCGCGGGAACGGCGCTGCTGGGAGCGCTGTCGTACATCGTGCTGGTGGGCAAGGTCGAGCGGCTGGCGGGGTAGGAGGAAGCGGGCAAGGTTGAGGCTCTGCCTCAAACTCCGCCAAAGACAAGCCTTTGGAGTCCATTACTTAACCAAATCGGTTTCCAAAGGCCTCGGCCTTTGGCGGGTCTGGGCAGAGCCCAGCCTTGCTTGCTGCCTTACTATCTTATCGCGCCCAGCCGCGGCTGCGGCAGCGCCGACAGCAGAGCCGGCACGAACACCAGCGTGGCGATCAGCGTGCACCCCAAGCTGAGGAGCAAGACGTCGCCCATGCTAGCGGTGCCTGGGTGCTGCGACAGCGCCAGCGAGCCGAATGCGGTGCCGGTGGTCAGCGCCGAGAACACCACGGCGCGCGCGGTGGGCGAGGCGAGGCGCGCCGTCTCGCCGGCGCGCCAGTTCATCACGAAGTAGATGTTGAACGATACGCCGACGCCGAGCAGCAGCGGCAGGGCGATGATGTTGGCGTAGTTGAGCTGCATCCCCGCCAGCACCATCACCAGCGCGGTCATCGCCGCCGAGAGCAGCAGCGGCGCCAGCACCAGCGCCACGTCCAGCATCCGGCGCAGCGCCAGGAACAGGATCACCGCGATCGCCAGGATCGCGCCGATCGCGGCGCGGCGGAAGGCGGCGATGATGGTGTCGCTGGTGGCGACGATGGTGACGGCGGAGCCGCCGGCGTCGGGAGCCACGGTCTGCACCTGGGTGACGAAATCGTGCAGGTTGCGGCTGCCGCGCGCCGCGTCGGCCTTGGGCACGACCTGGAGGCGCGCGCGGCCGTCCGGGAGCACCCAGTCGCGGCTGATCGCGGGGGGCACGTCGGCGACGGTGACCGGCCTGGCGGTCAGCAGGGTGCGCAGCCGGGCGAGCTGCATTGGCAGGAAGCGCACCAGCGCCTCGTTCATCGCCGCCAGCGTCGCGTTCGACGCGCCGTGCAGAGCCTTCAGGTCGCCGAGCACTGGGCGCATCGGCGAGTCCGGGGGGAGCCTGTCGGCGACGTGGCCGAGCTGCGTGGTGGTGGCATCAAGCGCCAGGCGCAGGTCGGCGGGGCTGATCGGCGCGGCTGTCGGGCTGGCGGACAGGGTGGGGCCGAGGATGTTGGCGGCATCGGCGACGAGCGCGAGCTTGGGCGGCTGGTCCTGGGGCACGAAGCTTTGCAGCGTCAGCGTGGTGCCGACCAGGGGCAGGGTCGCGACCTTCGTCGCCAGCGCCGCCGCCTCCGCCACGCTGGGGCGCATGATGTCGATGGTGAACGGGTTGGTGACCGGGTCGCCGGTCAGGTCCTTGAGCGTGCGCATCGCCTCGGTGTCCTGCTTCTTGGTGTCGAGTGTGTCGGCGTCGAAGCCGAGGCGCGGCAGGGCGGCGATGCCGGCGACGAACAGCAGCGCGAAGCCCGACAGCAGCAGCCGGTGCGAGCGCGCGAGGCTCTGGTCGGCGGGAGCGGCCCAGGCGAAGCCGACCTCGTCGGCCTCTCCGTGCGGACGGAACACCCGCAGCGCCGCCGGCAGGAAGGTGAGCGTGCAGACAAGCGCGATCAGCATGCCGCTGCCGGCGATCACGCCCAGCTCGGCGACGCCGGTGAAGGCGGTGGGCACGAAGGCCAGGAATCCGATCGCCGTGGCCAGCGCCGCGACCACGACCTGCAGCGCCATGCGCCGCGCGGTGGCGGCCAGCGCGGCCTCGGCGTCGGGCGCGGTGCGCCGCATGTCGCGGAAGCGCACGCTGAACTGGATGGAGAAGTCCACGGCGATGCCGATGAACAGGATCGCGAAGCCGACCGAGATCAGGTTGAGCGTGCCGACCGCCAGCGCCGCCCAGGCGGTGGTGAGCAGCAGGCCGAGGAACAGCGTGAGCACGATCGGCACGATCAGCCGCCAGCTCTTCACCGCCAGGAACAGCCAGAGCAGCACCAGCAGCAGCGAGCCGATGGCGCCGGCCAGCGCGCCCTGTGCCACGGTCGCGAACTCCTCGTCGGCGAGCGGGATCGAGCCGGTGATGCGCACGTGCGCGGTGCCGTCGGCCACGAAGGGCAGCTTCGCTGCGGCCGCGCGGATCGCGGCGGTGGCGGCGCCGCCCGGTTCCAGCGCGCCGTAGTCGAGCACCGGCTTGACGAGGACGAAGTGGTACTGGCCGCCCTGGTCGGCGAGGGAGCCGGACAGCAGCCGCTCCCAGGACAGCGGCACGGGGTGGCCGGCAGCGGCGGCGGCGAGGCTGTCGTGAAAGCCGTGCAGCGCGGGCGCGAAGCTCGCGAGGTCGGCCTGGCCGTGCTCGATGCCCATGGCGACGAGCGAGAGGGCGGCGAACAGGCCGCGCGCCGAGGGGTCGGCGACGAGCTGGCCGAGGAAGGGCTGCGCGTCGATCGTCTGGTTCAGCAGCGGCTCCAGCTTCGCGCGGTCGAGGAACAGCAGGCCCTCCTGGTCGAAGTATGGGCTGCGGTCGGGCTGGCGGACGTCCGTGAAGTGGGCGCGGTCGCTTGCGAGCGCCGCGGCCAGGGCGGCGGCCGTGGTCTCCGCCGCTTCCGGCGTGGCGCCGTCCACAACGGCCACGACGAGGTCGGTGAACTGCGGGAATTCCTCGTTCAGCGCGACCTGTCGCTGCTTCCAGCCCAGGTCGTTGGAGAACAGCCGGTCCACGTCGGTGGACACGCCGAGGTGGCCGGATGCGTACCAACCCGACAACGCGGCGAGCACCAGGCCAGCTGCGAACACGGCACCGGCGTGGCGGGCGCAGCGGGAAACGAGGGAGGCGAGCAGGGTGGGGATCGACATGGCGGTGGTGTAGGGCGAGTGCGACGGGGAAGGAAGCCAGGCAGGCAAGGCCTGGCTCGCCCGAACCTGTCAAAAGCGCGCTCCCTCAACCATGGGACTTTTGGAAGTGCCCTATACCAGCGGCTCCAGACATCGACCTGCTAGCAAGCAAGGCTGGGCTCTGCCCAGACCCGCCAAAGGCCTGAGGCCTTTGGAAACTCACCCCTTAAGCAAGAGGATTTCAAAGACTTGCCTTTGGCGGAATTTGAGGCCCATGCTTGAAGGCGGGGCCTCAACCTTGCCTGCTTCAGGCCGGCGCGACGTCGTGCACGCCGGCTACCCCGAACAGCACGGCGCGGCTGCCGTCGGCAAAGGACAGCGTGGTGCCCCAGGCACCGGAGGTCGTGGCCGTGACCGGGTTGTTGGAGGGAGAATAGTCGAGCGTGTCGCCGGCGCGGAACCCCACGATCTGCAGGGTGCCGCCCAGCCCGCTCCAGAGCTGGAACGTGTCGGTGCCGCTGCCGGCGAACACCGTGGCGGTGCCGCTGCCGCCCAGGATCGTCGTGGCGCCCTGGCCGGCGATGATCATCTCGGCGCCGCGTCCGGCGGCGGCCACGTTGCCCGATTCGGTGGGCGCACAGAACAGCAGGTCGCCATCTCCGCCGCCGACCAGCGTGGTGTTGCCCGAGCCCGCCACCAGCACCGAGCCGCCGCCGGTGGACGCTTCGAGGATGCCGCCGCCGCTGCCGCCGTAGAGCAGCGAGGTGCCGGTGCCCGGGCGTACCGTGTCGCTGCCGGCGCCGCCCACCACTACAAGGGTGCCGGCGCCGCCGAGTACGGAGCAGCCCGTACCGGCGGCGTAGATGGTGGAGGTGCCGCCGCCCGCCTGGACGGTGTCGTTGCCGCCGCTGTCGAGCGTGCCGTCGTCGCCCATGCGCAGCAGCGCCGCGGTGCCGGGCGCGGTGGCCGTGGTGCCGCCGGCCGGCAGCGCGGCGAAGGTGTCGGCGGCCTGCCAGTCGCGGATCGTGGACAGCAAGGCCGGGGAGACCTGTGTGGCGTAGAGCGAGGAGGACACGGTGCCGATCACCGTGGGCTGGCCGTCCAGGATGGTGAAGATCGGCCCGCCGCTGCTGCCGGGGCCGAGCCCGGTCTCGCCGGAGTAGGCGGTGGCCCCGGACACGACCGCGACGGTGCCGCTCGCCGAACTCGCGTGCCCCGCGGCGGTGGACGGGAAGCCGGCCACGGTGACGGCGGCGGAGTCCGGCCCTGCGGCGAGCGCGAACACCGGGCCGGCGGCGAGCGGGATGCCGAAGCCCACCACCGCCTCGTCGGACTGCGTGGCGACCAGGGTCAGCGTGCCGCCGGCGTCGGGCACCGCGTTGGTGTGCACGCTCGCGGCGTAGGTGCCGGTCTGGAACACCGCCTCGTTGCCGGCGGCGGCGAGGTCGGCGGGCACGCCGCCGGGCAGGGCGATCACCTCGACGGCCTGGCCGACGCCCTCCTTGTAGACGCCGTGCGCCGCGGTGAGCACCTCGGTGGGCGAGATCAGCGCGCCGGAGAACTGCTGCTCGGTGCCGTCCGCGAACACCGCGATCAGGCCCACTACGGCGTCCATGGGCGCGCCGGCTGCGGCGATGTCCTGGGTGTTGTCCATGGCAGCGGAACTCGTTTTCTCGGGCTGGTTCCCTGCTACGGGGTTGCAGGGGTTCGCACAAGAAGCAGGCGTCGCCACGACCGGCGGTCTGCATGGCTCCTGCCCGACATCGGGTGCCCCGGGTGCCGGGCCGATGCGGCGTGCCTGGGACGCAGCGGTGCGATTGCTGCCGCCGGCCGACGTGGCAGCGGCTACTCTCCGGGTCTTGCCACCGCCGAGGCGGGCATCCCGGCTTTCTCCTGTACGGGCCTGCCCTCGTCAGCGAGCCGCACACGGCTCACGAACGAGAACTGCTTGCGCAGGCGCAGGACAGGCTTCTCGATGACATGCCACGAGAAGATGGAGAATAGGACGATGACGGGGAACGACAGCGCGAACAGGACATAGCCGTGCTGGATCGAGGGGAACAGGTCGACGGTGACCTGCTGGATCGGGAAGCCGTACAGGTAGATCCCGTAGGAGTAGTCGCCCCGGTGGAAGACCGGCAGGGTCGGGAAGTCGGACACGCCGACATAGGCGGTCAGATAGACCAGCGCGGGGGGGGCGAGCAGGTTGACGACCGGGTAGCTGAGCTGATCGGCCGGGCCGAGCGCCGCGATGCCCACGCAGGCCAGGATGGCGCAGGTCAACAACGATCTGCTGTACGGGATCCTGTGCCGCCAGACGAACATCGCGACGCCGGTGGTGAAGCCGATGAACACCCGCGAGCGATAGCTGGTGAAGATCCGGGAGAGCACCTTGTGACCGAACCCGGGGCCCTCGACGGGGATTGCCAGTGCGACCGCGACGAGGCCGACGACGATGACCGCGACGCCGCAGAAGAACACGATGTTGGGGTGACGTCGGAAGCCCGTGACCATCACGACCGCCATGAAGACGTAGCAGGCGAGTTCGTAGGGGATCGTCCAGAGCGCGAGGTTGACGAGGTCGACCGGATGACTGGAGAAGACGCCCGGCAACTGGAAGTTCACCAGGCCGAACACGTTCGTCAGGTAGTGCCAGGTGGTTGCGCTGGAGAAGTACTCCCACGGCGTCAGGCTGGTGAAGGCCGGGCCAAGTATGAACGCGGACAGCACGACTTCGACGATGAGGGCGGGAAAGATCCGCAAGCCCCGGTTGAGCAGGAAGTTCCCCGGGGTATGCCGGAGGGCGCTGCCGGCGATGAGAAGCCCGCTCAGCGCGAAGAACATGGTGAGGATCGCGTATCCCAGGAACCAGACCATCCAGGTGGTATCCAGACGACCTGCGCCGCCCGACAACAGAGGATCACAGTGCCACGCCACGACGCTGGTCGCCAGGATCACCCGAAGGAAGTCGAAGCCGGGTCCAATCCCCTTCCGTGACTCCAGCTTGTCTCCCAAAGACACCATAGGATACCGTTTCCTTTAGAAGAATTGGCGACCATCATCGGAACATAATCGATACAACCAGCTCACCCGACGGCCATCTATACTGGACGGGAGGAGGGTACAGGCGGCTGAAACACACAGCCTGACCATGAACACGGAATTGTTACCGAACTACCTACAGTTACGGCATCAGATACTTAGACCTATTCGCCCTATGGTTGTCTTTACACGATATGCAACCATCCGTCGGGGTAAGGTGCATGCGTTATTCCCCGTGATGAATCCCAGGCTAGGTCCCTCGTTCTCTAGGTCCCACACCAGCGGCCCTAGGTGTTGACCCGTCAACAAGCGACGCAGGGCTTCACCCGGGAGCCGCCAAAGGCTCCCCTTCCAAGCATGGGATGTCTGGAAACCCGTCCCTTAAGCAAATGGATTTAAGGGCTCGGCCTTTGGCGGAGTCCGGAGGCCCATGCTTGAAGGAGAGGGCTCTGACCTTGCCTGCCTGACCGGTCACACTCAGGGGCTGTTGTACCCAGGCCTCATGCTGGAGCGCCATGACCCCGGGCAGGCTTCCGGGACGATTCCTGGCGCTGCCTGGACCGAACGCCGCATGCGGCGCCGCGCCCATGCCGGCGGCCACGTCGTCCATGACCTCGCGGATCCAAGGCGGCGGCTCGTCGCGGCAGGGCCGAGGACGCCTCAGGCGAGCAGGCCGGCGGCGCTGTCCGTGGCGACGCCCAGCAGGGTGATCCTGGTGCCGTCGGACAGGCCCAGCACCGTGCCCGAGCCGATGGCGGCCAGCGTCGGGTCGCCGGCGTAGCCGGCGAGGTGCAGGTGGTCGGTGCCCACCCTGAAGCCGGACACCGTGTCCGAGCCGCCGGTCAGGCCCTGTGCGAAGTCGAGCAGGGCCGGTGCGCCGTGGCCGAGGTAGAGCGTCTGGTTGCCGGAGCCTGCCTGCACGGTGGCGGCGCCGGTGCCACCCACGAAGCTGTCGTTGCCGTGGCCGAGCAGCACCAGGTCGCTGCCGGTGCCGCCGAAGTCGATGTCGATCTCGGCCGAGCCGGAGCCGGACAGGGTCTCGTTGCCGGCGCCCGCGGCCAGGATGTCGCCGCCGGCCGCTGACGCCGAGAGCTGGTCGCCCGACGCGTTGCCCGCCAGGAAGGTGCCTGCGCCGTTGGCCGACAGGATGCTGCCGCCCGCGGTGCCCGCGAACACCGCGCCGGTCCCGGCGGCGATTGTGGCCGCGCCGGCCCCGTCCACGATCGTGTCGCTCTCCGCGCCGCCGGAGAAGCGCATCGTCCCGGCGCCGCCGAACAGGACCAGGGAGCCGCCCGCGCCGCCGCTGCCCCGGAACGCGCCGCTGCCGCCGATGATCTCGTCCGCGCCGGAGCCACCATGGTAGGCGATGTCGCCGCGGCCGCCGAACGCGGTCATGGCGCTGCCGGCGCCGCCGCCCGACAGCGCCAGGGACGCCGCACCCTGCCCGACCACGGTCGCCGTGCTGCCGCCTCCCGTGAAGGTCAGCGTCCCGCCCTGGGGTATACCGCGACGTCGCCGATCGCCGCGCCGGCGACGCTGGCCGTGCCGCGCGCGATGATGAAGTCGGTGCCGCCCGACCCGGCGACGCTCTGCCCGTCCGAGAGCGTGGACGAGGTTACCTTCGACGTGACCAGCGTGCCGGCGATCGGCACGCCGCTGTCCTTGAGGATCGCGAGGTCGAGCAGGGAAATGCCCGGCGCGGTCCCGGCCGCCAGGCCGAGGCCGCTCATCAGGTCGCGGGCGTTCGTGTCGCGCGCGGTGTTGGCGACGTGGTAGTATGCCTCGCCGGAATTCGAGGTGGTCAGGGTGACGGGGCCGCCGTTGACCAGCTCCGCGGCGGGGCCGGTGAACACCGCCGAGCCGTCGGCGCCGATCCTGACGTAGTGGTCGTAGAGCGACTCGATCCTGGGCGAGTCCGGCGTGCCGATGAAGCCGTTCTCGCCCAGCCCGTGGTCGATCTCGTGCGCGAACAGGGACACCGCGTCGTAGCGGCCCTGCGGCACCCTGCCGTCCAGGCCGGTGTAGAGCTGCGCCATCAGGTCGGTGCTGACGACGACGACCATGTCGGTGACGCCCTTGCCGCTCGCGGTGCCGAGGTGCGTGCCGGTCGACAGCTCGTGCTGCGGGGCCGGCGTGACCAGGGTCTTGCCGTCCAGGGTGGTGCCACCGTCCGTGTAGCTGCCAGGCGCGCCCTCGGCGAGGGTGGTGCCGCCGAGCGGCTTGAACTGCAGCTCCACCGTCAGGGTGCCAAGCCCGGAGATGTGCGCCGCCCAGTCGTCGGACGCCTGCTGCAGGTCGGCCAGCAGGGCGCTGTCGAGCGATCCGCCAAGGCGAGAGGGATCGTTGAGCGAGGCGAGGATCTGCACGGGAGGGCTCCGGAACGGCGGGGGCGGCGGTCGCGGACGTCGTCCGCTCGCGTCAGGCAGCGCCGTTCTGGCAGCCGGCAGGGTGCGGCAGGTGTCGTGGCAAGTCTAGGGACAACGCGTTAACGGACCGTGGCCGGAATAGCGGCGGCCCTGTCCTGCGGAGCCGTGCGGAGCCTGTGCGACCTAGAGCGTTAGGGTCACCGCGACCGGGACGTGGTCCGAGGTGCGTGGCCAGTCGCGGGCGTCGGCGAGCACCGTCATCGCACCCAGCGCCGGCACCAGGTCGGGCGAGACCCAGACATGGTCGAGC
>JAABUP010007689.1_pt1 | contig 14254 bp, 14 predicted proteins | sample 5559201 | NCBI WGS metagenome assembly JAABUP01 (sample SAMN10711887, study PRJNA513373) | rock metagenome | isolation source: Antarctica rocks | place: Antarctica | reverse complement strand
AATTCAGATCGCATACCATATAAATCAGAGGACTTATTGCGCTTCAGAGCAGTAGTGGCAGCAATCACTTCATCAGGATGAATGACAGTGTTCAATGCAGCAGCGCTGGGTACATCTGCGGGGTGAACATCAAACATGTGGGAGTCAACATGATCATCTGACCTAGCCACATTCAACAGCTTTTCAAATGGCCATCCACTTGTCCAAATCAGCTATAGGAACAGACTTGCCCTTTTCTCTGAAGCGCTTCCAGAATTTTGCTGGGCTGTGCTTAGCCAACTCCATCAAGCTTAGCAGATGTGTGCTTGTACGGCGTAAAAAGCGTCACTACACAATTAGTCAAATCTTGAGGATCAACAGGGCGCGAAGGGAAAGTGGATGTATATAGCATTTGCACAACTTTGACTGCACTTGTGACTTGCTGCGGGAGGGTCAAAGGGCAGAGCGAGTGCACAAGCAGCTGCGGCCTCAGGGACGTTCTGGCAGCTCAGAAAAGGTATGCTCAAGGTGTCGAGGCGATATCGTTATTTTGGTGACATCGCTGGTCAGTGATGAGTCACTGATGTTTGCTGTAGGGATTAACACAAGGTCGCAATGGCACCAGCAGGCTGGAAGCCGTCCAAGTATCGGGTCATCGAGCCTACTCTGGCAGAAGACCTTGTCAAGCACTATCCTGGTACCCTCTGAGCCTGCTTGTGACTGGATGCTTTCAGCCCATGCTGCTCATCCCAGCTGATCGTTGGTGCATTTCATCCAGTTTCGTGTTGTGTGCAGAGAAGTATTCTTTGCCCCCTGAAGATCAGCTTGAAGGATTAGGGGAAGAGGACTATGCTCGTATTGTGTTTGTCAACCGGGAGGAGGCATGGGTTTACATTGAGTATGTGGATGACGCTGACAAGGTGTATGGCAAGCTGTGTGATTACATGAAGTGTGTTGACCTTCACAAAAATCAGAGAGTATGGTTTTACAAAGACAGAATAGCAGAAATCAAGTCTGAAGATGACAGCGAGTAGTTCTGCTATGCAACGTATGTAGTTTCTACACTTCTGCTCTTATTTTTGATCTTTCTGCTCAAACTTGTGTGTAGCTGACTGCCAGTGTGCTGCAATTATTGATTTGAATGAACATTTGTGGTTCTAGGAAAGCACCAGTGGTGTGCACTCCTGGTAACTGTTCCGGTCGTTTTCATCAGGGCCTCTTTGCTTGCTTGTCTTTTGCTGCTGTGAGGGGTGACAGCCATCATGACTATCTACTATGCATAGCTTATGTGACTTCGCTGACATTCCCACTATGCCCTTACGAACTGATCAACACAATTTTGTGGGTATAATGTATGTTACAGTATCGTCGAGTGACTTGCTGACACACCTTGCTTTCTTCTTTGGTGGAATACTGCAACTTCATATGCTGAGTCTGCCAGATCACGCATTTACCCCTTCTGACACTTGGTTCACTGAAGCAACTTTAGAGGCGACATGTATACTCCCACAGATCCTGTGTTACATGTGTACGATTGGGACATGTTGAGTAATACATTGTGAACCCAAGATATTCAGAAGCCACACGGAAAAGTACACAGGTGGCTTGTGCATAAATTGAGCCAGACCGTCATACAGACTTTTCGAACACTGATGATACTTCTCAAGCATGCGCCAAATATGGACATGCTGTTGCAGCATGCCAAAAGTGTCCTTCAACTATCACTGTCTAAGTCTGTGTCTCCGTAATCACCCAAGCTAAGCAAGCCATTATCAGCTAGAATAGTGACAGTGCCTTCTGTCACATTGCGAACAGGCTCCCTTGCTTGCGTAGTATCCTGTTTCAATTTCATGTTGGCATTGCCTTCATACAACTTCTGCGCAGCCAAGCCTGGATGCAGCGTGCTGGCTTCCACAGCAGTATCTGTGTTGCTGGACATGACAATGGCATTGTGACTACCAGCATCTTCATGACCAGCAGCTGAGGCGGCTGTATTTGACTGTTTAATGGGCTCAGCACCCACAACAGATGGATGAAGTGGCGTGCCTGCTGCTTGATTCCAATTTCCAAGGCCCTTTACCAGCACAGCGTCATCTGCAGCTGCTTGTAACCCAACATGCAACGGCCCCTCAGGCTGTACTAGTTTGGCAGCAACCATGCCTGCTTGGCTGTGATCTGCCAGAGGCTGAGAGCCACTCGCCAAGCTGTAAGACTTATGCTGGGCACTGGTATCTGCTCTGACTGCTGCTGATGGTGCAGTCGATGCAGAAACAGCCTGAGGCGTTCCAGATGGATGTGATGCACTTTGAGTATGTTGCACAGAGTCACCAGCTGCTGCCTCTTGAACCTCAGTGGGAGTCACAGCATCTGTGCTTGACCGCTCAGAAACAATAGTAAAAGGTTGTGCTTCTGAACACTCAGGCGGCAATTGCTCAGCATAGGATGCAGGGGCCTTGTCTGTGCCCTCAACCAAGCCTGATGCTGCCATGCATGGGGCCTTGCCCAGTGAGGACCTTGGCTCCATTTGAGCCCTCTCATCACCACCAGTCATGACATCTTGGTCATTGCCTACCGTCCCAGGCAAACTCGGGGATGCCATGGCCATGAAATGTGTTGAAGCTGCTGTGGTAGCCACCTGTGATGCTGATGCATCTGATGGTGGGTCCAGCTGTGCTGCAGCTGGCTGTGTTGGCTCTGCTTCAGTCTCTGCTGATGCCTGGGATGCAGCTGCCAGCTGTAGCATGCCAGAAGCTGAAGGCAATGCATCTGCAGGCCGCTTGGGTGCAGCTGCAGTCAATGGTTGTGTTACCGGCACTGGAGCTGGCTGTTGTGCTGCCACGCCCATTGGTGATACAGACGCAACTGCCTCAGCAGCGGTTGACGCTGAGGGCAATACCACTGTTATCAGCCGCTGTGGTTCTGCAGCTTGGTGTGAAGGTAGCTGAGATGCATGTGAAGCTGCTGATGGCATGCTTGGTGTTGGCTGTTGGGCAGCAACAGATGGCAATGGTTCCTGCGGTAGGTGCAGCTGTAGAGGAGCTGGTGCAGAAAGTGGCACTGCTGCTGAAGCAGTTTTTGACTGTCGTATGGCTGCTTCTGGCTGTGGCGCCACTGCCAAGGCCGGCTGTAGTCCAGGCACAGCAGCAGCAGGCTGGCTGTCGGCAGAGACCTGAGACAGAGCAGCCAAGACAGGACCTGGATGGCATGCCACACCAGAATGCAGGAAGGGTCTTGTGACCAATGGCACCACCAATGCTGGAGCAGGCCTGCCTGGGTTCGCTGGCTCAGCAACCCTGTTCTGTGTGCGTGCTGGTTTCATGGCAGTGGCCAGGCCTGTCTGGTCCAGCTTGCGTTTGCGTGTCTGCTTCTTGCGTTTTGACTTGGCTGCTGCTTGGGCCTTGGCACCAGGCTTGCCTGGAAAACCAAGCACCCTTGTCTGACAGGCAATGAGGCTGGTTTGCAGCCTTAACCAGCTTGCAGACTTTTTGACGCAGCCAATCAGGTGCTAGCTTTGTTGCATGCAACAAATGAACCAGGATGCAACTAGCTTGAAAGGCCGCAATGATGTGGTGTAGCGTGACTTGAGTCTGCAATGTGAGGCAAGGCACGGCATGTCATGGCCATTGGCTGGTACTGGGAGGCAGAACCAAGCAGGCAGAAAAGATGATGTGATCCTGGAAAAGCACAATTGCTTGCGTTGGTGTACCAACCTTGGGATGCAGGCAGGGGGGGTGGCACAATACGGCCCTGAGAGTCTGGAGTGGGCAGGCGCGGAGAGGTGTGCGGTGATGCATTCTCGTCCAGCCACCTGTGCACGTACACATGTTATGGACACAGTAATGACTATCTTCACAAGCTTTATGATGAATGATGCAACTGCTGAATGCCCTGCAGGTATGCTGGTGCTATGATTGTCAGTCAGGGCTTCAGACTTTTTCAGGACCTGCATTGTGATTGAACAAAGTAACAGCTAGAGAATTATGCAGTACCAGTTGTGGTAAGTTCTGATCAATGTGTCCGAGCAGAGCAGCAACGATCTATATAGCCAATGCAGTGGCCAAAGCACATTGTCGTTAGCAGCCATGCATGAGATGGGGGCACAGATGATGTTGCTGCTGCAGTAAGTATGTCTGCAGCAATGTTACGTGCATCCAGCATCTGCATGCAGGTGGGGGAAAAATTGATATATACATGAGGGTTGCTTGAGTACAAGTCGGGAGTATGATTCAGGTGCCTTCAGAGCTGAGCAGGCAACTCTACAAAGCATAGGGGTGCCTGCTGAATGCAAACATACACATTGGCCTCATGTGGGCTGCAACATCTGTGAGGGCATGGTGAGATCCAGTGCAAAAATAGCAGGGGCAGAGTGTGCACCTGTGAGGCGTGATGTCCAGTGACACCTTCTCAGACTCATGGTCATCGTACAGTACGGTGTGCTTGTGGGCCTTCTTGCTGAAGCCAATGACAGTGCCTCGATAGTAGACATTGTCACCCTCCCACCACACTTCTACGCGCTTCCCAAAGTCCTTGAGCCTCTCAGGCTGAGTGTCCATGGTGCCACGACATGTGGCGGCCCCACACATGCACCTACAAACCGTATGTTGCTGACAGGGTGCATATTAGTTATACCGACAAATTTATACAAAGCATTGATGCGACGTGTAAACAGACAGGTTTTATCTTTGACGAGCTCTTGCAGGGACTTGTGTATGTGCAGCACTTTGCAGAGCTTACAGGCTCAGCCAAAAACATAGAATGCTGCAGGCTGCATGCAATGGCAAACAGTAATGAAGTAAGGAATGAAGATGACAAGCACATGCCCACTTGCAAAGTAGCCTGTTGAACACACGGGTAGCACTGACCTGTAAGCTCCAGCAGCTTGTGCAAGGCCATAATGCTGGAACTGGTAGTCATAGCTGAGCTCCTCCCCAACAGGTATGTCAGTCAAAGCGAAGATGCCCACTTTGACCTCCCCTGCAACATATCATACAGCTGGTACGAATGTAAAATTGAGGTAACTCAGGCAAGCATGATATACACTAGTATGTCAATGCATCAGTGCTTGGCAAGGTTGTTTGGCATAGGACCCAGCTTTGACATGACAGCAATCGGCAATACAGTAGCACACAGGACATCAGCGTAGACAGCTATAAAAATCATGAAGCTGGACCACCACAATGTTGCTCCCACAATATGTCCTGGCTTGGGCAAACAACACGCTGGAGGCTGCACACCTGTAGCAGCATCATGCCATTTTTGTGACTGGCAGTTGGGGGCACAGCTGCTGTTGATGAGGCGTGCCACATTGCCTTTATCCCTGGCATCAATGATAAGGCCTGGGCTGAGCTCCATCATGTAAAAGTGGGGCTCCCCAGTCTGCTTGGCCACCTGCATGCGCCTCTCACACTCCACATCACTCACTACTTCCCCTGCAGTAATATGCCACTGCAAGTCACATATTGCAGAGGCGATCGTTATAGCAAGACTGTCAACAGCATCTCTGTCCTGCTTTCTCTTGCCAAGCAAATTCTGTTGCCGTGTCATATGCTGCTAGGGATACTATGCCGGTCAAGATACGTGTCAATGCGCAAATCCTTTGGCCTGCTTTGTTGTCTGCTGTTTGTTGTGTAGAGCTGCAGTTACACGACCAAATAACTCTTGTCCTCAAATGCAGGCCAAGTAGCCACAGCACTGTGCAGAATGGGTCCCTTGAAGACGGCTGAACCATTGTTGGTCTAGACGACACGCTTGCATGTCAAGCTAGGGTATGGATTCAAGGCGCTCACCAGCATACTCAATAATGAAAGTACCCTTGATGATTGGCTCAGCTGCCTTGACACCCCAGCCCCTGTTGGTGGTCAGGAACACTTCCACCTGAGGTGATTTCAGCTGGTGGAAAGGCCTGCATAGGAAGCGCCTGTGAGTTGACCATTGATGTGAAACCAATCTGCAAAGACTGCATGCCTGCGCATGCCAACCGTTTTACTGCTACAATGCTCCATCCACAGAAGTAGATCCTTATATACACCTCAGCTGTTCTGGGTGACAGCAAGATGAGCTGAGCTTTGCTACAGCTGCTGTGTTTTCCAGCCATGATAGTGGACAGATGCAGATCTATGGTAGGAAACGAGACCTGTTGGTGCAACTGGCGCCACAAGGACATAGCTTGGGATCACAGTGGATGAAGGACAGCCTGTTGAGGCAGTCTTCCCCACACCCCAGCTCTTGCGCAGGCACAGCCTCCGCATCAGGACTACCCACTTCACTGGAAGTGGCCGCAGTTGTGGATCTCGGTGTCATTCCAGCGGGATCGGCAACAATATGCTGTGTACTTTCAGGGGTAGCCTGATCAGCAGCGTTCTCAGTCATTCTGACATCAGAGAAGCCCTGAGTAGCTGGCGCGTGACCAACTGGAGCCAGACCTGATGGGCCCTGATCATCAAGCCATTGGGAGGAAAGGGCAGGCAAAGCAGCGTCATTGAGTGCTGGGACAGCAGAAGCAGCTGATGCAGCAGCCTTCTGCAGCATCTGCTTGTGCAGAGTGCTGTTGGCCTGGCGCTGGGTGGGCTGGCGAGCAGGCAAAGCATTGAACAAACCAATGGGCGCCCGACAATTACACACATGTATGTCGTCCCTGGGCTGCCGTTTGGGCCGTGCTACCCCTCTTGAGTAAACATTCCTAGGGATGTGTTGATATTGGGGAGCTCTGTTTTTAAGCTCCTCATTGTGGGCTGCTGCCACCTGTTCAGGGACATTGGTTGAAGCAGCAGACTGGGGGGGTAGGGCAGCAGCTGAGGTGGGCGCTTGCTGCACGGCAGCTGCTAGGGCTGGGGTATGGCGCTGCACACTGACTACTTGCAGAGCCTCCTTGAGATCCTGCAGGCCCTGCCGAGCATCTGCAGACAGCTCCTGCAGCACAAAACGAAGCCATGGAATGCTGTAGCACAGCACATTTACTCACTGCATAAATGCTATGTATTCCTTGGGACAATTCAACAGCAGGCAGCACCAGATGGAGCATTGGATGCTTGTACTCCCTTGCCAACAAATATGACTGGACCCAGGCTGACAATGCTGATTTTTGCCATGGTAAGGAAGGATCAGTCGCTGGTGTGTCATTGGTGTCGAGAAGGGGACATGGGGCACAGGGCCTAACAGCAACTAAGGTGGGATTGAGTGAGTGCGGCAGCAAGCTCAGCTGAGCAGTGGTGAGAAATTTCAGATCTTAAGCTCGCCGGGACATAGATTTAGGCAGAAGCTTGCCCTCAGCACTGATGGCTAAACAACCAGTGCATGGAGCTGCAGACTCACCTCAACGGTGCAGCAACCTGTCTGATGCTGTTGTCTGCTCAATTGCAGCTCTACCACAAGCTTGCCTTTGATACGGCTCAACTGCTCACTCCTCAAACCCAATTCTGCCAAGGCCGCAAGCAGAGGGGCCTCAACACTGGACGTCCCAGGCATCTCTGCAGACAATTGTGAGTGGCTGAGGGATGGAACATTACCTGTCAGCCTGTCAAGGTGGAGGTGTATTTGCAGAAATAATTTGCAAGAGTAGTAGTACTGACAGCAGAATAATGGTACCTGCCATTGGTAGCAACCTGTTGCTGCAGCAGAGTGCTTTACAATGCTCCCATAAGCATCATGTAACATGCTCAATGCCTTGACTCCAAGCCAGACATGCAATCAGCACCAGAACAGCCCCTCACCTTCAGGCTGCCCCATCTGCACGTCCACATTGCTTGCTGTGAAGCGGTGCTGCGCAACACCAGCTGTGTTCAAACCGAGTGCTTTAGCCAAGACCGCAGCTTTGCCCCTGAGCCTTTTGCTTTCCTGCCTGCCAAGCTGCCCACCAGCCCTGCCTGCTGCTGCTGCTGCTGCGTCAGCGTGACTGCCACCCTCAACTTTCACTGGCTTGACGGAGGCCGGAGGCAGCTCTGGTGGGACCAATGAAACACCTGCCATGTTTCTCTGTTGTGCATGAGAAGCAGCAGCAGGGACTGTAGCTGCACCTTCAACCAGTGCAGCTGCTGGTCCAGCAGGTTCCTGACCTGCCGCAGCATTGCTTTTGATGTCCACCTGCTCAGCCTTGCTATCTGCCAGACTGAATGTAGCTGCTGCAGTGTCTCTGTTTGCTGTGGCAGGGGCTGTGGCGCTTTGTACTTGCATTGCAGTCAACAAGTCTTGCAGCGCTTCCAGCAGTGGTCCATCCTCCATGAGGTCGCTGAGAGCACGAGCAGAGAAGGCAGACACACCACCCAGGCCCTGACCTGACACCTTTCTGGGGGCTGCTGCTTTGTTTTGCCTGCTTGCCCCAGGCAAGGCAGGCTGAGCAATGGCTGGCAAAGGGACAGGCTGAGCAATGGCTGGCAAAGGGACAGGCTGAGCAATGGCTGGCAAAGGGACAGGCTCCAGCTCTGTTGAAGGCGCAGCTAGATCAGCTATGGCCGTGGCATCCTCAGTATCTGTGAAATGAGTCGCAAGACCAGGCATGTGTCTCTGTGGCTGTGATTTAGTGTCAGTCAAAGGCATATGCTTGGCACTCTTTGTCTTGCCTGTGGAACACTTCCGCTTCTGCTGTGAGCTTTCAGCAGCACCAGCTGCAGGCTGATTGGCCGCAGCTGCGCCGCCCAAGCCCCCTGTTGCATCCCCATCAGCAGGGACAGCAGCAGCGTCCGGCTCAAGCTTTGCTGCCTTTACTGATTTATCCTTGGGGGGCTGTGAGGCCATGACTGCTGCCGCCTTACGCTTGCTTGGTGCAAGTGTTTTATGCTGCGCTGCTGTTGGCGCGTGCTGAATAGGCATGGGCGGAGGCTTGCACCACCAGTGCTGCGGTGCCTTGCGGCCTCCCTTGGGATGCAGAAAATCACGCACCTGCAAGCACAAGATGCTTGAGTACTGACTTCATACACTGGTGAGAGACAATGACTGCCTTGAGCCAATGACAGTCACATGAAGGAGTTGGTGTGATTACTTGGGTGGCATATGCCAGGATAGCCCAGCCCATAGTAGAAGGGTTGCTGTCGCAATCTGTTGTTTTCTGAGCAATGAAGTTTGGCTCATGTTCAGTGCACAATACACAACAAGGGCTGAAGGCAGTTGACTGCAGCATGCATGTGATTGGCTGCTTCTCATTGTGCAGACAGTGGGAGCCCAAAGGGAGCTGCAGCGTCCAACACGGCATCACGTTATCTTGCATGCTATTTATAGGTAGCAGCAACCATTGGACAGACAAAGAACACCATGAATCAGCACCTGCTCAACACCAAGGTCAAATAGCTGCCTGTTCTTTGACTTGTTCTTGGACCACAAGTCATTCTTGAGACCCTGAGCCCAGCTGCAAACATCCTTTGAGCTTGACCATGTCACCTCAATTGTGCCAAAGAAGATTATAGGCAGCTTGCCAACTTTGGGCACATGACCAAGTCTGGGCTTGGCTGCTGTGGTTGACAGAATTTGAGCCTGAAGCAATATACATGACATGTCAGCACCTGCTTGAGCTGTGTACATCTGTGTATATGACCAAGAAAGCCAACATGCCAATACCAGACATGCTGAGTGCATGCTTTGTACATTATATTGATCACACACAACAGGTAATTTGGGCATAGAGTCAGTGATGCAAAGGGCAAGAGCTGCTTACAGGCCAAGCAGGAAACCCCTTCACTCGGCACCAGACAATGGAATTTTCCTCTGCCAACTGCATAATCTCAGGAAAAGCCACTTGCTGAATCAGGGCCAGGCTCTCAAATGGCTCCTGCTGAGAAGGACTGGCTTGATCAGGTGCATACTCATTGGCTTGCCTTTTGGCACTGCGCAACCTGGGACTAGAAGGCAGGGCATCTGCCTTTGAGAGGCCCTTGTCTTGGCTAGACACCTCAGCAGATATACTTACTATGGCTGGGGCAGCTGCTGGTGGGATGTCTGTGTCCTGAGGTGACGTCTCGCGGGCGCGCTTCTTTCTGTTGTGCCTCTGAGGTGGTGGACTACTGCCTGCACTTGGACTGCCTTGCAAGTATGACGGAGCTGTCTGCTGAGCAGTGACTTTGCTACTAATTTCATCTTGAGCTGAATCAACGCTTTTGTCTGTTGCATCAGCAGGATCAGGACCTGAGAAAATGTCTGCTGCAACCTGTCTGATAGCTGTACTGTCCAGCACCGGGTTACCAGCTTGTGCTGGGGAGGTTGCTGCTTTTGTGACGAGCTGTTTGGCTAATTGCTGATGCTGGCCTGGGACACCACGTGCAGCAGCTGATGCACTGTCAGTACTGTACGAGGGTTGGCTGTCAGTGTGCGAGTTGCTACTGCCGGTGCCGACAGAAAATGCTTGTTTACTCTGCATACACATACTGATCAAACCTGACTACACAAGGCAGACAGTTTGCGGGCGGGTACACGCGCTCCACTATAATGACTGGATGTCATGGAAGCATTGTCGTACCGGCAGGGACAACAACTCGTTCTGCTTCCTCTCTGTGAAGTGAGTTTTATGCTGTTTGGAACTACCCATCCACCGCGTCAGGTACGAATGCCTTCCGCTATGAAGAATGCACAACAGTGCTGCATACATTCAGGACCATTATATTACAGGATGGGCTGGCCGTGCTGCAGCACGACAGTCAAAGTGTTGCACAGCTACCGATCAAAGCTGAGCCTGAAAGCTGTATAATGTCTCAAATGCTCTGCATCAGCCCTTCCAGACCCAAAAGATTGGATCAGCGTGATCACTCCCAACGTGCGTGACGCTAGTGCACCCAAGTCTCGGACATGCAGGTCAAATGGCACCTAGCTAGAGCCAAACTGTTATGTAATGACGATGCTTGCAATTCTGTCTGCTACTGCATGTATAAGGTGTTTGGAGGCTTGCCGTATGCGCAGCTATGTTTGAACTCGTCGAAGGGTTCCTCTACGTGTTCATGATGCAAACAGACACGCGTTGCAAGCAGTGCCAGTGTCTGTTGCATCAAGCAGATACTGCTTCAACACGATTTCGGTGATCACTTTTGGCCAGTGATGACTGGCAATGTAGAACATGCAGCACATCATGATGGCTCGTCAAGCTGTATCACAGCTTGATTTGCCCATGGAGATGACCAGGAGGCATGTTGCAGACAAAGCACGGACATCATACTGCCATTACACACACACATTGATGAGTGATTCTTTTGCTGTTCAACCTGCCGATTTTTCCTTAGTGGGCGCCTTTTGATGCACTGGATGGTCTTGGGGCACCAACAAACACTGAGCGCATGTTTGTGTACTTGCCTTAAATATTTTACAAGCACATACCGTAGTGAATGGTACATAACAGAACACCAAAACTTTGGGCAATGCTGATCATGCATGCCATTTGTTCCTTGCCAAAACTGTTCAGTGGAATGAGCGGTGACTCAAGAGCAAAATCAAGACTGTCAGTGCATTTGCCGAGTCAAAGTCAGTGTCCAAAGGGACCTAAAGGACTGCCAGAGGTACAAATGGCATCTATGTGAGTCTGGAGGCACTATACTGATGCGCAGGACCTGCTATCTGCCTTACTTATGCAAGACAGCTCTCGAAAACCTACAAACTGCTTGCAGCGAGGGTAACTCAAAGTGTGGGTAGTCGGTCCTCGTTGCCAACAATAGTCAACAAGTTGTAGCCAAAGGGATCAGCAACGTGCTTTGACCAGTTAGCATACGGGCCTTCTCCTGTGACGTAACTCTGAATGGCAAATGCCTGCACAGTGCATCGCAAAGTCTCAAATTGCAGTCTTTTCTGAAGAAGAGTTGGAGCTCTGCACATAACAACTGTGCATCTTTGCATGCATACAAGATGTTGGGGTCTATGCAGGAGTGTATCACAACCAACGAGAGCTGCTGACTGCAACCCATCATGAATTATACAGTGAATTCACACACACTGTGTAAAAACAGAACTGTACATTGGGGCATGCGCCCTGTCACAAAATGCCGCGACAACTTGTGCACTCACCAAGACAGCCACCATTGCTAGTCGCCCATTCTTGATCTCCTTGACCTTGAGCTCTGCAAAAGCCTCTGGGTCATCTGCTAGACCGAGAGGGTCAAATGGTCCACCAGGATACAGGTTGTCAAGTCTGTCAAAGATGTCTGAGTCAAACTTGCCAACTCCCGGGGAGTACCCCTTGGGTCCCTTGCCTTGTTGCCTGCAGTTTCACAGCCAGTCAGCGAATGCCAGTGACAGAAGAGGGCACAAGCAAACAGATGCACACTTACGAAACAAACAAGCAAAGTTGCATGGATGCATTTGCCCTTGTGGATATATGCTGCAAGGCAGTTCAGCAAGAGATGCCTTGGATCTGATGAGGTAGTAATTGCGCATGCAACAAACTGTTTGCATCAGATTAAGCAATTGCATTGAATTGGATTGGATTGCATCGTTTGATGTTAGGCAGGCTTGTGCGTGTCTGCACGCTAGCAATGTATGCAAGAAAACAGACAGTTTGTGCTGCACTGCTGTCCTCACCTGAACCGTTCAACAGCACCCATCAGCACAACCTCAATGCCTGTGACCGCTGCTAGAGGCAGAGGGTTGTTTACTACACCCCAGGGCACTGCAAAGTAGTTCAAGGTGCCACCATTTAGCATCTCAGCTCCTGTTTCGAACCAGGTGCCACCGTAGATGTCTGCACCATTGGCCTGCAGGCCCTCGGGAATGACAATGCCGGCTGCTGCCAACATAGCCCAACGTGCATGCAGAAGCTCGTATGACCTGTACTTCTCGACTGTCTCTGGGTCCTTGCCAAGAGACAAAGGGTCGTACCCATAGCTGCACCAGAAGCCAGTGTTGTAAAAAGATTCAACAACTCATTGCGCGTGCTCATTGACGCAGAGCAAAGTCCGATCAAAAGCATGCACCGAAGTTACTAAACTTACTCTCCAGCCAACTGGCCGTTCAGGTAGCCTGGGATCTCAGCCTCATCTAGCAGACCGCGGGGCAGGAAAAGGGCACGAGATGGTCCTGCAGAACGAGCACGATCTCATCACAAATTAGTCCAAGTCAACGTCAAGTTGCGAGCGCACAAGGCGACAGCTCGTATACGTACCATACCACTTGTCCAGGCCGGAAGCCCGTTCCTCTCCAAACCATCCCTTGGACGAGCTAGCTCCCGCCTGTTTACTGGCCTTGTTGCCGGCCTTCTTTGCGCCCTGGAATACTTTCTGGGCAGCCTTCTTTGGGGCCTGAGTTTGCTTCTTTGATGGAGGAGCTGGGGCTGCCTTCTTGACTGCTTTCTGACCCTTCTTGACAACCTGGGTGGCGTTGCCTGGCAGCTTCTGCTTTGCTGATTCCTGAACCTGCTTTGCTTGCTTTTGAGCTTTCTTGAAGATAGCAGAGACCTGGAACTTCTGTGTAGTGGGCTTGGGAGCAGCGGTGCCGGACTGTACAGCGGCGCCCATGAAGTCACTGCGCATTGCGGTAGCCATGGCTGCTGACGATGAGCGACACGAATTGACACAGTGCAAGCACGCAAGCAATCAAGTGTATCGGTGTGACTGCAACACCGATCAACGAGCCAATCTCAGTCGAGATAAGGAGCGATTTTGGTTTAGGGTCCCGTGGACCATCGACGCATTCCGTGCCCCTTGCCGCAAATTATGCAAATCTGGCTGAGCTGAATGGACCAGTTCTCCTATGCCGTGTACTATCAATAGGGGCCCGGTTGTCTGATGTTGGTGGTCAGTGTGCAGTCATTTCACCATTGGCTGCGTAAAAGCTTGTCTTTGAGCCTCCAAAGATGTGTTTGGCAAGTCAATCACAAGGTCCAGCATGCAACAGAAGACCATCTTGATCTGCCAGGAACATCAAGATAGGTCAATACAGCACAGTTAAGAGCGCTGTCACAACACATGCAAATCATGCACACGACCCATCCATCTTTGCCCTTGACTTTTTTCCACTGGAACAGTCAAGAGGCCTGAGCTTACTCATGCAGTAGGCAGCCTGGCTGACTGCAGGAGCCCCAACAACCTTAACAACCTCAATGATGTCCTTTGTAGAACACCAGACAAACTTCACTCTTGAAGAGCTAGCGGTGACAAAAGTATGCAACATGCAACACAGATTGCAACATGTAGGTCTACACAAGGTCTGCACATAGTCAGCATCAGGTTGCTGTCAACAGCTTAGATGTTGCTGAGATGGATATGTCGCCGTATGGCTCTTCCTGTTTCAGGTTGACATAGTTCCTGGTTTTCAAGACCAACATCTCAAAGAACCACCTTGATGCGTCCTTACGCCCTTTGCCTTCTACAAGGGC
>JAABUP010007688.1_pt1 | contig 14255 bp, 20 predicted proteins | sample 5559201 | NCBI WGS metagenome assembly JAABUP01 (sample SAMN10711887, study PRJNA513373) | rock metagenome | isolation source: Antarctica rocks | place: Antarctica | reverse complement strand
CTGCACTTGAGTTTGCTCAAGAGGCAACTGCTCCAAGGTTATAGCACACTGCAGTTGCCTTTTGCATGGAGAGTAGAGTGTAAGTGCTCTGCAACGAGACACACATCAAAGCCTCGGGCTTTGTTGAGCTGCGAGGAGCTGATGCAACTCAGCAGCAAATGCAGCTGATGGCTATATACGCACTCACTTTGGCTAATTCCTGCATTTGACGTAGTCATGATAGTCAAGCACCAGCTCAGTGTATTTCAGATGCACACTTTCTTGCTGCTCAGTATGTTTCACTGTGTTCTTTGGGCATGTGTGCCCTGAATTGCGTCACAAATGACTGACACTGTGCATGCAATGTTGATTCAGGCAATGCATACTATGGTGAGGCAATCAACCCCAGGTACCTATCAGTGTTCGAGCGCTACATTCTTGGTTATGGCAGAAACTACAGCCCAGCCAAAGAGATGGAGATCAGAAAGGCAGAAGTAGCAGTGTTGAGATAGTGTTTGCTTTCGTTGACTTTCTGGATAGCTTTTCTGACGTCCAGGTCTGGCTGTTGGCAAGCAGACTTATCACTGCCGTAAGGCGTACTACAGGCCGTAGTTTTTTGTGTTTTTTCTGATGTCCATTCTGAAGCAACTCTGGAGGTTTGCGATGCAGGGATGATTGCTCCTTTGAAAAGCTGGGTTTTTCATGCCGTTTGTGATCCCAATTGTTACTGAATACTGATGTTGTTTTTAGAAATGAACGCAGGGTATTGAGTTGTCATATTTGCTCTTATGGCATGAATTTTTCGAAGTTGGAATCTGATAGCACCATGCTTGATACAGAGGTGTAGTAGTAATAGTAGTTCGGCAGATAGTATGGTCGACAGACATATTTTGCCAAAGTTTGTATATTTTTGAACAAAAGGCTACAAACAATCACGAGACAGACCATCAACATTTGATCTGGCCAGCTTGACAAACTTTTCCCTACGTAAAAAAGATTTGTTATGAATTGTTGCTGAGGTGCACTGTGTAGATGTATACATCTGTTTGATGCATACCTTAAGGTTGAGAGGTTCCATTTGTCTGATGTGAAGCGGGCTTGAGGTGTGAATATACGCGAGCAATGAAGCTCCATCTGATCGATCTGATATCAGGTTGGTGAAGCCCTAGCATCACAGAGAGCGATCTGATATCAGGTTGGATCGATCTGATATCAGGTTGATATCAGGTTGGTGAAGCGCTAGCATCACAGAGAGCGTGCATTGCCAGCAATTGTGGTTCGTAGCGATTCGTAGCACTTCGCATTCGTACTTACTCGTCTCGTAAGCACGGGTCACGAAAAAGGTTACGAAGCAAGCTCGAATCTACAGTCGAGACGAACGATGAGGCAACTGTATGACTCATACATCTTACGTACGCCAAACGAAGTTGTCCCTGCGCACAGACAGCGCAGAGTCAGCTCTATGTACAGTGAAGCTAAAGCTCGCCCCGGCCTGTCGACGAGATCGTCCTCTTTTGTTGCAGATCAATTCCCCGCCAAATCCTGTCCGCTTGTACGACTCTGACTCAAGAGATGCACTTACTGGTCTGAACCTTCATAGCAATATCGAGCAACGTGAAATATTGCGGAATTTTCCAATCATTGAGAGACAGGTTCAAATGGCTCAACAAGACAGCAACGCCTCTCTTGCAGTATCGAAACCAGAGCAGGCTTTGAGTGCCCCTTCGTGCAATATGCTCTTTAGTCAGCTTAAGGAACTGCTAGACACTGCAGAAGCCAAATCCATCGGCTACGACGATCTTCAAGTTTGTTTGCAAAACGAAAAACGTTCAGTGGAACAGCTGCGACGGGCTCTTGAGACCCAGCAGCGACAGATCGACAGCTTCGTTACTCAAGACGTCCTTGTTTCACAGCTCACCAGCCAGCTTGCTGCACAGACCAAAACCATAGAGCAAATGGAGGCGAGAGTCCAGCAGCAAGAAAAGCTTTACTACTTTGCTCAGACGCAAGCCACGGCTTCCCAGCAAGAGCTTGGGCACAAGCGGAAAAGGATTCAAGAGCTTGAAGTTGAAGGCAGTAGTAAGCAGCAAAAAATAGAGCAGCTTGGGGAGCAGCTTGCAGACTACAAGGACATTTGCTCCTATGTGATGACACACACTCAGGTCAGAATGGTGCAGTCAAGCTAGTGAGCAGCTTCTCTAGCCACCTGGGTGCTTAAAGCGAATGTGATGAAGGTTTGGCATTGCAGAAGCTTCGTTGCAATAGGGTCTGAAGATGTCGTGCCTGGCGACCTGCTCTTGTCATGTAACCAATGTCAGCAAGCTGTCAGGGAATCATTATCCCAAATAACCCATGCCATGAATGTCGTTGCATCTCTTCATGCATTGCTCACATCACCCCATCATTTTGCAGAGGTCCTGCTGCAACAACATTCAAACCTGCTATGTTTCTGCCTAAGCATTGCTTCCTGATGCAGCGTCTTCAAAATCAGCACAGATCGCACAGCGTCCAAGCATCTGAACAGCAGCATTATCAACAGCAACCTGAAGAAGCTGAAGCAGAGGCAGACTCAGCAGTACCTAATGGAGGAATCAGTCAGGTGGTCAGCTCTGGAGCAGAAGATGCTGTTCCAGATAACTCACTTGCTGAGGGAGCTGCAGGCTTGTTGGCAATGACATCGACAGCGGACAAAACAGATCTTCAGGTAGGCAGCTTGTTTGGCGCAGTCAACCACTTGCCTCTCCCCTCCCCCTCTCCCGTCCCCCTTTGCATGTTCTGCGGTCCCTTTCCAGATGGTGGTCCTGGCTGATGTTCACCTGAGTGAAACAGATATGGTGTGAGTTCACAGGCAGCTGTCTCAGTCCAAGACAAGGACAGTCTGCTTGTGCTTTAAAGTGTTGTCACAATGTATATTCCTTTACACACCACCATTTATTCCACAGCTACACAGAACTGCGTCCCCCTGACTCTCAGGGAAAACATGGTCAATGCATGATGAATGAACACCATGCGTGTTGATGGTGAAACGAGCTGCTGCAATGCTCACTGTTTTTGTCAGAGGTGTTAGGAACTGAGAACCAGGAGGAGTCAGCAATGTTGCTGGCTGTGATTGACAGCAAGATGTTGGTGCAGCAGGTCAGCACAAAGCCTGCATGAACGCTTTGCTGAAGCAATGCAGGATGACATGCAGGTTGAGTCAGGGCCCCAGCAGAGCTCAGATCATGAGGAGCAGGAGCGGCCTCATTACTTCATTCCCAGCAATCTCAACCTGATTGACAGAGATGTCAATGCTCAGGTACCCAATCATTGCTTGTGATCAGCCAACATTGTGTAAATCATCTCATAAGGTGATTCTTGTATGGTACGCTGTCACAGACATGCAATCTCAATGGCTTACAACTCAAGATGCCTTTGGCCAGACACCACTTTGTTCACATATCACATTGTTTCTTCCCATATGATCTGCTAAGAGGCTTCCTTGCTAGCAGGAGCCAAGGGCTGACTTTGTTTCCAAGAGAGCTTCATGTGTCATTATTGGGAGGCATCCTCAGGCACCTCGCGAGGTACGAGTAGCTTGCAGGCAGCTTGTTGGCACACTGCTGCTGGGTGACTGCTGTCAGCAGCTCAAGATCCAAGTCGCGGTGTTGGGCAACAAGCTGCTGAGTCCCTCTGAGTTTGAGGCTGCAGCTGGCTGCAGCAAGGGCAAAAACTGGAAGGTATGCACACAAACCCTTTTCAACACAGTACGTACAGGCTATCAAGCGGCATGTCAGGCTGACCACAGTACCATTCAGCATGTTATGTACAGCACGTGCTGCTGCACTGTGTTCTGATTATGTCTGCGGTGACCAACCTGCAAGCCTGCTCAAAGTGTGTGTCATCAGACTTTTGGGCGGGGCACATCTTGACGTAGCACGAGCTAGTGATTGGTGCGTGAGTTCTGCAAGTAGCAAGTGTGACTGTTTGCACCAAGCCAATGGTGTGCTTGCCTGAAGGCAAACATCAAGGTCCTGGGCAGCAATGGGCGCAATCAGATGCTGAAAGTATGGCTACCAGGTCTGATGCAGCTAGTAGGGGACCACAGCAAAACTGCAGTTGCAAAAAATACACACATCAAGAGCCTGTTGGACTCAGAGACAGGACTGAGAATCCAGGCTGACGAGTGAAACTTTCTTGCAGTCATTCATAAGGGTTGGCATATCTTCAGTGTGTGTGAGAGAGAGGACGTTGCTTTGTCAAGCATGCTATCTGCCATGGTGTGACCTACAGGTCTGGCCTGATTCTGTTGGCAACCGGCAGCAATGCTTTCAAGAGCAAGCTTCCTCCCGGCTATACAAGCCCAACTATGATCTTGTGAGGCCAACATGCAGCGCAATACTGGTCTTGGACCTAGCTGTGCTGTCACACCGTATCTGCACACTGTTGGCAGCTAGCTGACTTTCAATCTCTGAGCATTTATTTGCCTATGCCAGCCAGAAGCCATGAGTGCCATAATTTGTTTGAAGCATCTCATACTGTTCCCTTCCTGTTCTCAAAGCTTTAGCGGTTTTCTCAAATCTTGGGCTGGAAGTTTGAGAAGGCTCTTAGTAATCATACCTCATGACCTGACCACACTCCCAAATCAAAGAAACCCAAGCTTTCGTGAATTGGCTTCCGGAAGGCTTTTTCTTGCGGACCAGCCAAAGCCGTCTCGAACAAGTTTCACAAGGGCATCATTGGTCTCTCTGCCCCGTGATCTCGGACCGCATACCGTTCGACAGCTTCGTCCGTATTCCGACTCAATGTTTGCCTTGATCGGCAGGCTTCCTACGTCTCTGCATGTCTCTTATCACGGGGGTTGCAGACTTTTGAGGTCTTTGTCTCTCTCAGCGAACACGCACTGCAGACGCCCAAGCACACGAGTCCTGCTATGTTCTGCTGAAAGTGCCCTCACTGCAGAGGGAAATGAGCGGAGCACTGCAGAGAAAATTGAGCGGATGCTTAACAAGGCATTGAAACCAATACGAGATGACTTGAAAGCTACCAGGGATGACTCGGGAATTGTCAAGGATGACTTGAGAATTGTCAAGGATGACTTGGGAATTGTCAAGGCTGACTTGGGGATTGTCAAGGATGACTTGGGAGCTGTCAAGGTTTGATAGACTGTATATTTTTGTTGAGCGTTATCTCCCCTTTGACAAAGGTTTTCGTCTCTGACATGAGCTGTTGATTGCAGAGGCCGGGGCATGGAATGGCCTGCCAGCTGTACAGCATCCTGGAACAGCAAGCAGGCACTCTGGCAGAAAAGCTTTTGGGAGTTGGCTATCCCCAATCAATGATGGCACAGTCTCTTCAAGACTTGATGCAGCTTTTGCCTGATGAGGCTGTCTACGCCAATCTGAATCCAGAAGGAGGTCAGCATGCGGTGCTTGCTGTATGTGACCTTTGCAGTGATCTATGGTATTTCAAACTGCATTGGTGTGTGTGCAGGTCTTGACAACACCGCTGCAGTATGCTATGAAAGTCAGTTGCCATGTGGTGCAGCATAAGGTTGCTCACAGACTGCTACAGCGAGTAGATGCAGTGTTGCAGACCAAGTCTGAGCAGCCTGTGTCATGGCATGACCCTGATGGAAGCATAAATCTCAAACGCTTTCTTGACGTTGTTAACAAGCTGGAAAACCAGGCGCTGAGGGTTGCTTTGTTCAAGCTAAAAGATGCTGCAATCATGGACGATGACCAACAGCAGCAGCACTTGCTGATGCGTCACAGCCCAGGTGTCATGTGTGCGATAGCCGCTGCGCTACCACACATATACCTGGACGGTCCCCCACCAGCTGCATCAAGCAAAGTCGTTCTACCTCAAGAGACGCTGGAAATTGACATGCGGGGACGCATGCACATCGCACGCGATGGCACTTTTGCACACATTGACCTTGGGGAGATCGAAACACAGCCTGAATATGCAGATGCTATAAAAAGCTTGGGATTAGCCTGGCCACCATAGGGTGGTTTGTCCAGGTCTGCTTTGATGTGCGCAACCAAGATGTGCGTTTAGTTGGCCGCTTACTTCTTCCCAAGAGCAGCCTGAGAGCAAGTCTTGTGGCATCTGACCAAAGTAGGAGGGCTGCACGTGAATGGAATTATAGCTTGTACGTCCATGGCTTTTAACATACCAATGCTATCAAAACGTGGAAAACAACTGGTCCGGAAGCAGGGCTGGAACACCTGTTCAAAGTGTGCTGTCAGCTTTGAAAGTCGTATGATTGTGAAGGGAGTATTCTTGTGGGTTGTTGCACACAAACCCAGTCAGAGCTTTCAGCATCAATACAGCTCAACCAGTTTGTTTGTCAAAATGTACACATGTATCTGTTTCATGAACATACAGCTTGGCCCCTGCAATGGCTTTACACCAGTCTGGGCATAACTGCTTGGTGGCATTGAACAGGTTTAGCTCATGAGAGGGTACATTTTCCCCTTGAAGCTTGTATTGTGCTGTGATGCTGTTTTTGCCGGCCAACTGTGGTCTCTAGCTTGCAGAATGTTTGTCCTCCTCCTTTTGATCTTTGTATATCGATGAGTCCACTTTGCGAGATTTTGCGTTGTTAGATCAGGTGTTCTTCATTTAGTTTGCTCTGGAGCAGATCCGCTCATATGCAGTTCTCTTCTGCAACCTCGAGGCCTTCATGTGTACAATATTGCTCAGCTTAATCATGTAAGTGTTTGAAATAGAATGACTACTGGCCCAATCCTAAGGATAGAGGTGTTCACACTGCAGCCCCAATTGTGTGCATCTGTCCACTGCAAGTGTGATTAGCAAAGGCTACACTGTTTTCAGCGCAGCGCGCATTTGCTGGCGTTGCTACTTGCGTGGCCCGTGCGTGTATTAACTCCTCTTCCTCTTCATGGTTCGAAGCCTGATCAGTCATGACGATGTCCACGAACTGGTCCAATTTTGGTTTTGTCCGCGCGGATGTGTTCCTCCTCTCTTGCTTGTTCTATGGCACGCCTGTATGCCGGCAGGAGCGTTGCAGGTTGTTCAAAGCTTGCCATTTGTGGCTAGTGGCTACTAAGTGGTCCCTCAAGCTCAGTAGTATTTGGCCCGGCTGCGCACAAGTCGCTTTATGCACATGAACTCTGCGTACCGTACGGCCGCTGTTCTAGATTGACGGTGGCTGCCTCTGCAGTTACTGCCGGCAAGTGACCCTCGTGTCAGCGTTGTCGGCATTTCGCTCAAGCAGATGTTCAGCCAGTTCAAGCAGCTCATAGACGCAGCCGAAGCAAAAGTCAGCGGCTTTGACGAGCTACAGGCCTCGCTGCAAGCCTCGCAGAAAGAAGTCACGAGGCTAGAACAGCTGGTCCAAACACAGCAGAAGCAGCTGGAAAGCTTCTCTGCACAAGACCAGCTAGTCTCGCAGTTAACACGACGACTTGCTGCTCAGTCACAAGCCTTGGAACAGCTAGAAGCATCTAGCCAACGCCGCGAGAAGCAGTTTGAGGCTGCACAAAGCCAGGCAGTTTTTCTCCAGCAAGAGGTTGGGCAAAAGCGCAAGCACATCCAGGACCTGGAGTCAGACGGCAATTTCAAAGTTCAAAAGATACAGCAGCTTCACCACAAGCTTCAGGAATACAGAGGCATATGCTCATACGTGTCCTTGCACACTCAGGTCAGATACGTGTTAGCATATTCTATCTTGCAAGCCAAAGTGTGCTCAGACTTGAAAACAATACAGTCCATACGCCACTCGCATGCAAGATGCTATGCAATGGTATCACACGGCTATCAATCATGGTAATCTGTTTGCACAAAGCCAAACTCGTATTTTGTACATATCAGGGATGCGTGCTGCAGTCGCTGCAACCATATCAGCTTGTTATGCTGCAGCAACTTGAGCAGCAGTTACAGGAGCAGCAAGGTGAGCAGGAGAGTCAACAGGCAACTGAGCCACAGAAGCTCAAGCAGCAAGCAGTGGGCCGGCGCTGTAGCACATCTGCAACCAATCAAAGCAACACATCAGCTGATTTGCCTGATCAGGACAATTCAGTTGCAGAGGGTGCTGCTGGCCTGTTGGCCATGACCTCAACAGCTGACAGGACTCAAGCAACACAGGTGTCACGCAGTGCAGTAGCAGTTGTACATGCCCCAATGGGTTCCTTTTCCTGTGGGCGTCTATCAGTTGCTGCAGGCATGAAGTTGCCAGATCATTGTCTCAGTCACAGCTAGTTGCACACAGCTAGCCTGTGGCCTATATACATTTGCATGAGTGGGCATGGTGCATCGCATTGCATCTTCAGCATTCATCGTTTCTCTATTCTGTTGCAGTCTGGGGCTGATGCACAGCACAGTGCACATGATCCTGGGAGTCACCCTGAAGTGACTCCCTCACAGGCTGGCACTGCAGCCAGAGGCTCTGCATCACAGGTGATCTCATCAGCCTGTACCATCATGATGCTTGACAACACAGGCTGCACAGGATTGTTCCAACAGCATGGCAGGGCAAAGTGACAATACAGGCATGCCACATGGCTTGATGTGCTGATGCACAACTGTCCTTCGTAATACACACACCTCTAGTACACAAATGACGTGTGCTGTCAGAATGCTGTGCAGCAACAGATTGCACTGTGCTCCCTCACAGAAAACCAAGCAGCACCAATGCAGACAGCATTTCTTGCCAAGTCAGGGTTTCATGCTGTCAGTGCTTGTCATTTTGAGAGGGCTTCAACCATGCAGACACACTGGACAAGCAGAACCAGAGAATTGCGAAGCCCATCTATACTTTCACATGTGTGCATTCAAACACCATCTGTGGTCACTTGCAGGAGCCAAGGGCAGAGTCTGCCCCAAAGCGAGCCTCCTGTGTCATCACTGGGCGGCATCCAAACACGCCCCGCCAGGTGGCAGTGGTCTGCAGGCAGCTCACAGGCACTCTGGTGCTGGGTGACTGCTGCCAGCAGCTCAAGATCCTGCACAATGGCTCAGAGATGGCTCCGCCTGATTTTGAGGCTGCAGCTGGCTGCAGCAAGGGCAAGAATTGGAAGGTAAGCAACAGGTGTCCTCTGTCGGGTGACATGAAGAACAGGAATGCAGGCGTGGTGCAAGATGGGCAGGCATGCATGATGCTTTGCATGCTGACGCTTGCATTGTGGCACTCAGTGACTGTGGCAATTGCAGCAGATCCTGCACGTATGTAAGCGTGTCTCTACATCAATCTGCCTGACAGCATCTTCTTTTCTTTCCCTTTCTTTCTCTGAATGTGTGCCTTCATGCTCACATCTGTGCACTTGCCAGCAGCTGCAATGGCTCTTGACCTGTGCTCAAGGGCAGAGGGGCTGCTGAAGCTGCTCATGCTGCAGCTCTGTGCTTCATCAGGAGGAAGATGGTTTGCATGTACTGATCACCTAAAACATGTCCACAATGCGTAAACGCGTTTTTGTTGTCCCCAGACGTTTCTGAGCTTAGATTTCGTGTAGAGATGACGTTTCTGAATTAAAAGAGATGTTTCAGGAGCAGACCTTCCATGAAAAGAGCTTGCAGCATCAGTTTCAACAGCTGCAGCAGCAAAACCCAAGCTGTGGTGCAGGCAAACATCAAGGTCCAGGGTAGCAATGGTCGCAACCAGATGTTGAAGCTGTGGCTACCAGGACTGATGCAGTTGATGGGAGACCACTCCAAGACTGCTGTTGTCAAGGATACAGACATCAATGAGCTGCTGGACCCAGAGACTGGCCTACGACACCTGCAGGATGAGTGATTGTTGGGATGAGAGTGGTGGCCTTTGCTGCGCAAAGCGTGCAGTGCATGGTCATATGACTGTTCTGTTGTTCAGCCAGGACGCTCAGTGCCTGCGTGTTGCTGTACAGCTTGCCAGGAAAACATTGAAGATACGCTTGTTGTGTGAGCTGCAGTGATAGGATTTTAAGCTATAAGAAGACTTCACAGTGTGACTTGCAAAACTATGTTTTAGACAAAGTGAAACTGAATGTGCTCGTCTCCACATCGTACGTAGCTGAGCTTCTTGCACCGTCCTTGAACCGGCACAACAGCTTTCCAGAAGTCGCGACCGAGGGTCTTCTGCATAACCCTCCGCAGCTTACAGTTATTCCTGTGACACTCAGCTTAGCACACTCGATCAGGTGTTCGCACTCTCGAACTGCAGCCATTTTGGCTGCTTGACGTTGTACTTCCGCTTCTTGGTCTGCACTTAATATTCGCGAAACTACTGTGGCCACTCACGATCCCTCGCAGCTCGTGCGAGAACCTGTTTTACCCTACCAAAAGCGAAACGTATTTCGTCGAAATCGCTAGCGTCATTTGCTTCGTCGGCAATCGTGCTTTCGTGAGATTTGCTGAGAGAGAGAGAGAGAGAGAGAGAAGTGTTTTACATCCTTTGCCCAGCCTCAAGTCTGATGGATGTGCCAGGGTATGTGAACCCTGACAAACTGATGAATGCGCCAATCGGATTTGGCGCATTGGTTAGATCTACAGCTGACGGCAGTCGCAAATCACATACGAACGACTGACAGCTGAAGCTGAGGAGCCGATTACCTGGAAGAAGAAAGTCTAGGCATGAGTGGTCGTCAAGGCTCGCGCGTCTGGGGCAAGCATTCGCGAGGGATCGCGAATTGCCAATTTCTCAGGGTATTCTTCGATTCACCGAAACTGTGCATGTATTTGCCGAAAACTTTACCACAAGACAAGATCAACTCGTGAGTGGAGGAACAATCTAGTTCACCGGTGGTGTTGGTTCCAAAATAACTCAATATAGAGGTCGATGGGAGCCAGGCCTGTCAAGGCAATCAACTAAAAGCAGACTACTGCACAGGTAAAAAGCATCCATGCACGCAAGTTGACTGTATCCGTAAGCAAATTTTCTCAAATCCAGCTGACGTGTCAAAAGTATGGACTCAGCACACTGGCAGTCTGTTGGCAGTGAGCTAGGAAGAGCTCCCTGAGCTGACAGGAAAGACATAAGTCAATTACAAGCTCATGCATGCAGATGCCTGAAAGTCTGGTATGGGCCCTCCCAAATGTAGTCCACCCATGGAGTATACTTCATCTATCTGTGTCACTGTCGTCAGGTACAAGGGCTCATCTGTTACTACATAAACAGAGCGCAAAAATGTATTTTTTTCACATAATGTAAGCAGCATGCTACGCAGAACAGACCAAGTCTGCAGGCACAAATATAAGCGTTTGTTCATCCTTTATCCACTTCATCAGACTCAGCAGATCATGACTGGTTGCATTTGCTGTGTGCTGAGTCACTCACACCTTGACCTTAAAAGCTGTGTCAAAAAGGTGGTTGCCATCTTGTGGCTGTCTCAACACTGTCTGTCTGTGCAGATCAGACCATAACCAGTATGTATGCAGCTTGCCACCTTTGCCTCACAAAGAGGCAACACCATATAAGGACTGGAGTCAGAGATGGCTCTGACTTGTGCCCATGCGCAGCCCTTCTGGTGGCACGCAGCCCACATTGGACACTGATGACAGGACCATGTGCAGTTAAAAACCCTATTATAACAGCTCTTCTGAGGCTGTGCCCTGCACAGCAAGAGATGGTGACACCAGCTGCCATCTGCCGCCTTGTACATGCTACAGAACATGAGAACCAGTGACCCTGTGGCTATTGTGTACACTAATGCAAAGATCTGTCACACCTGCAAAGCTGCATATTGGCAGCAGCAATTTCCTCTTCTTGCAGGTCTTAATGTGTTAAGTCCATTTTGGCTGCAGCAGCCAGACATGCAAAAAGTTATAATTCTTAGCCTGATAAGAAGTGTACAGAAGATTCACATAAGCTGAACTTCACCTGCCACCTGCTAGTCAGTGCGCACTTTGCGCGGCCAGAACCAGCAGATGCACACCCCAGCTAAAGCAATGCCGGCCCCGGCAAAGTCACCTGTAAGCACTCAGCAGCAGCTTCACAAGGGTATTCTGGTGGTGCCCACAACCTGCTGGAGATGAGCAGGGAAACCTACCCGTATCTGGCCGTTCATGGTCAAGCAACCAACCCCAGCCGTAGGAATAGACTATGAAGAAGCCTCCATACGCAGCGAAAGTTCTGCCGAATTGGTCTACAGGCTGCAAAGTTGGGATGAAGCCGTACACGACGAGAGTCACGCTTCCTAGCAAGCCCCACCACCAAGGCTTGCCGCTTCGGATTGACTGCCAAACCAACCAGCCACCTCCTACTTCCGATGCTGCTGAAAGAATGAACAAAGAAATTGATTGGCAGAATTTGCGTGGTGTCCACTGAAATCGTCGAGTGCTTTGATCAGCATTGTCGACAGCTGGTGCAGCCTCGACATTGACGGCCGTTGCCCCTGTTTCTGTTTGCATTGACGCAATTTGGCTAATGACGCTGCATCAGCTTGCTTCGCTAGCCTTGCTCGGATCGATTTCGGTTAAGCCCCTGTCTTTCAGCCTGTGTGGTCTCGGCAAATAGCATGGTCAGAAAATGTCTACAGTTCGTGTAGACACTTTGTCTACAGAGCTTGTAGACAAATCTATCTACAGGGTCTGCTAGACAGAGAACAGCGACTCGATCACATGGCGCAGCATGAGCTTAGCATAGCACGCAGCTAGCGCAGAGCTCTGCGGTCTTCTGCCCGTTCGTCCGCTTGCAAGTCGATCCAGTAATGAGAATGACGGAGGTCGGCTCGATATCTGTTGCACCCCCTGCGGGCCTGCAGTCGGCCCCAGACAACAGCACATGTTACGTCTGTAAAGCTGTGAAAGCGGGCGAAAAACCTGACACGCTGCATATCTGCTCTTCTGTACCAAGAGATGAGTGCATCCACACCGTCTGTCACAGTTACTGACCCGTACAACCCAGCTGAAGTGCAAATCAAGATCAACGATCTCTTCAAGGGTGGGCTGGTGGGCATGCAAGCAAGAAAGCGCAAAGCTGCTGGTTCTTGTGACAGGGTCTTTCAACAGTGTCGACTCAGAGTCCAGAAAAGCTGGTATGCTTACATACATTGAATGGCTTGCTCAAAGCTTCTACTTGCCTTGCTGTGCCTTTGGAACAGCTTCACATGCTGACAGAAACAATGCATGCATGCAGGGTTGGTCGCAACACCAGCTGCTACTGAGGAGTCATCAGAAGAAGCAGTAGCAGCAATACCACAAACATTGCAGCCAATGGTGAGTCTGTTTACTCTGCGCTCTGCTTCACCACGTCCCTCTTCTGAGCATTCAATTATGCTCACTGCCACATTCTCTTAGGGTTGCATTGTTTGCATGTGCAAGTACAATTGAATGTGGCACAATGCAGCGATGTGTGCACACTGCTATAATGCCTTCTCTTTGTTTGGCTGCAAACTGACATTTGTGCAACAATGCAGGTGGCGATAGGAAGTTTACGCACTGCAGGTGATCGTGCTGCGAATGCTGCGCGAGGCATTGTCAACACAGGTGGGGCTGCATGAGATTTTGGGCCTGTAGACGTGTTTCAGCCAACTTGTCGTGGATGCTATTCAGCCAATATGCACAGCGATAACATTGTTCTGACCAACATCATCAATCATCAAAGCTGTTTGATTGTAGGTGTGTTAGCAGAAACTTCAGTCAGCTCAATCCTGGTTTCTCTTGCAGGGGTCCATGAACACATGCGCTTCACTCAGCTGCGCGACGTAATAGAGTACAAGTGGACTGTGCAGACCACATCTGGTGTCAGCAAGCTGACGCTGGTGCATGCAGATTACAGTCCATTTGCTGGACTCAATGTAGCTGTGGCACCAGACATGGGTGGCATCATACCGCTGCAGTGTTGGGTTCCAGCAGGGCTGCTCTTCCCAGGTAGAGTGACAGACATTTATTCCATTACAGCATGTTTCATTTGTACTTTGTGTCTTACTTGGCTTCACTGCAGAAACTGCTCATTGGTTGCTGCATTGCATAACATGCATGTAAGCTCTTTCTGGTACAGGCAGCGCTAAATTCAAGACAGTGTCAGTGCCCAGTCACTACAGTGGTATCAGGGCAGCTGTGGGTGCCCAGTGCCTCAACAACAGAGGGACAAATCCCTTTCCCAGATCTCTCAGCACAAACACCAAGGTCAGCAACACCACGCTAGGCTGCAGCATGAGGCAGCTGATGTCTTGAGTGCAGATCCTGTCCTCCAGCGACAAATGCAAGACATGTCAGATTATGCACTCAACCTGTTCCCTGGTGTCACACAACAGCATGCACTTCACCCTGACATCCCTCTCTCACGGCTGGTTGCCACTGCCATCAGAAGAGACAAGCAGTGGGCTGGGATGTGGTCTCTAGCTATTGCTCTGAAGCGC
>JAABUP010007687.1_pt1 | contig 14257 bp, 20 predicted proteins | sample 5559201 | NCBI WGS metagenome assembly JAABUP01 (sample SAMN10711887, study PRJNA513373) | rock metagenome | isolation source: Antarctica rocks | place: Antarctica | reverse complement strand
ACCTTGCCCGTCACAGCATTTATCTCTGAGCCGTCCTTCAGCATGGACACCAGCAATAAAATACGCGTCGTTGATCAGGACCCCTTGCGCCTCAAAAGAATAGACTCTGGCGGCGTGAGGGACCCTTCAGACCCCAAGCACTATCCAAAACTCGGAGGCATCGAAGGTGCGGTGAGCCCTGCATCTTCACCGAGGACCCTGTCAACCCATGGCAGTTTCAAGGAGACTCTGATGTCACGACCTGCCATCCCTGATCTTCAAACCGGCGCCGGCATGGAAGGCTCACCTGCGGCATCGCCATCATATGATGCATCCTCACCAACCGAACTGCAGAGGACAAGGACGACGGCCGACAAGACGGACTCGCTTGCAACAGGTTCTCCACGGATAGCGGCCAGTAGATATGTTCAGGGGGACGAGACGGGTCAGGGCGGCGTTAGCGGGGCAGGATATGTTGGATCGTCTGCTCCCAGTCAGCAGGTCAGCTAATCCTGCGCTGCACCAGTGATAAGCTCAGCTGACTTGCATACCTTGGTGCATTCCAAAAGCAGGAGTCCTGACTTGGTTGTTGTTCTCGGATATAGCTTGTCAAGATGCTGACTGAAGATTTCTGGCATACTGAGGTAGTTTACCTAAATGGGCAAAGCCACAAAAGCAAGGCACCGTAAAAAGAGACCAGTAGCACCTGCTGATCACCGTTACCACTCGCAGAGAAAGTGCATGCTTGCCTTTGCCATTGCTGTCCATGTATGGCTGTTACAGAGCATAGCTGCAACTGTGCACACACCTGTGTGGCCAGTGTCTCAGTGGCTTAAGCTAGTCGTATCTTGCTGCCCTGTGCACACTGCATATTCTACTCCCTGTGCACGCTGCATATTCTACTCTCTGTCCACGTGGAAGCCTGCCAAAGATCCAGCTTGATCCCTCAGGCCAAGCTTGTCTTCAAGAAGATAGAAGGAATACAGCCAAGCCTGCTTTCTGACATCAAATTGCATTCCTTACCATGCATACCAGGCTTGGTTTGTCCCAGGACCATGCTGAGAGTCATATGACATGACAGCTGTTCGGCCAGGACTAGTCTGCATGCCGCTTCCAGATCCACTGTATAACACCAGATGCATCAACACTTTCGGTACTCCTGGTTTTACCCTCACGCCTCCTCCTCCTTACTTGCCTGTTGATATCTTTGTGTAGCTTGCCAATGCTATAATGTCAGCAGCTTTGACCTTAAAAACATCACGCGTCAAGAACAATTGGATGTGTAAATCCATTGAAACACCATGTGCATCTCAGCTGAGCACCGCAGGTACACCTGTATCTGTGCAACCCACATATGCATATTGCAACATTTGCCTGCAAATCACTAGAGCGCTGCAGTTGCTTATCATGGCAGTTTTGCTTTGGACTTGCAATGACCCGTGGTATCAACTCATCCTTGTCTGCGTCTGATGATGCATCAGATTTTACAGGAGGCACAGCCGGTGCAGGCTCTGAGCTAATCGTCACATGAGAGCAGTGCAACAGTTTCTAGAAGCAAGTCATACTTCAGCAAGCCATATGTGGGCAGCAGCACACGTTTCAGCTGCGCATACATTTACAGTTCTACCTAGACAAGCAGTGCATTGTGCCAAAGCTCCAAATGAATGTGTCGCTGTTACTCACTGAGTGATGCATTGACCAGCATCAGTAACAGAAGAGGGAATCAGTACCCCTTGGCGTAATTCTAAATGTACAAATATGGCACATGTGCACACTTCTGACATCGAAAAAGGCGTCAACGTCTGATCCAAAGTGTCTGCAGCTATGAACGTGTGTTCCATAGAGGCTACCAAAATGCTGCAAGGGTAGAAATAGCTTGTGATTATTATATACTTGCACTCCATCGTACATAGTATTACACATATAGGAACCCCCTTCCCCTTTATTCGCAGTGCTAGTATAGCACAGAAAAGGTCAACAAGCTCAAAGAGCATGACTACGAAAATAGAAAAAACAGTATGCCAGACATGCATCCTGTGCACCCTGTGAGCAGCAGATGAGCAGTGGTGCTTGATCAATGAGCTTGCTATAGCTAAGAGGAATAATATGTTGTGTTCTGAAAGGCCTTATATCCCTTGACGTCCTGCAAGAGGGATACAACAGACCCGATGCAACCAGCCGCAGTGGCAGACAGACATAACATGCTCAGAAGCTGCAGGGCAACCCATTTTGATGTCCATGGCAGCACCCCAGCTTGCTTGATGTGCATCTGGATTGGCAAGAATACAGTCAATGGGTACAGTTCAAGCGCTCCTACTAGCCCCACAATGTCTTGAATAAAGGGAAGCAGCATTGCCAACCCTGCAAGACATACATTACATGTCCTGAGACGATGTGCTTGGCTTAGGCTAACAAAGTTTGGTCGAGGTAAATGGCGGGCAGGTGAGAGCGCTCTAGAGTGATCAAGGTCATACAGGTAGACAGACTCCTTCACATTTGTTGAACCAGTTGAGTCAAGCACATGCTGTCAATACCATCCAAGCATCTTCACCTGTTGCGATGCACACATATGATGTTCTCCATACCAATGAACACAGGGTGATCTTCAAGACTGGAATTTCAAAGATTTGCATGCTGAACTCCTTATGCAAAATTGTGCATTTGCCCAGCTTGCGCTTTAAAACCATCTCAACTTCGCAGAAGAAGTGTTGAGTGTTCCCCTGCAATGATCCATTCTGTTCAGGGTATTTGCAAGTGTTCACTTGATGATGCACTAAAGCTAGTACAGGGCTTGCAGTTACACTTGGGGGCTCACGTGCATACAATAAATGAGACATATATGTTATCCTATATAGGTATGGCTTAGGCTGCAGCTTAGACATGTTTGCTTTGTCTTCAATTTGCTTGGATGGTTAAGCACACAGAGATTGCCTCACCTGATATAGAATAACCATGTGCAGCACAAAGAGCTCAATCCCAATGACATACAACCAATGCGGGTGGCCAGGGGCAAAGGCGTCCATGACAAATACTGGGAAAGCACTTGTCGAGCCAAGTGCTGCATATCCACCGCATCCAAAAAACATATAGCAAATTGTGACGGCGGCGATGGCAGCTGTGATGGCCTTCTTCATGCATACCCCTGCTTCAGGCCCTTGTCTCAAGGTCCCCTGTAAGTTGCATGGATCCTCTGCAAGGTGCTGACCTGTGCGTGTCAGGTAAGGTGATGACAGACTATGGGCGTAGTGAACCTCAATACTAGTACTGCTTGTTGGCCACCTCAACATGACCTTTAGCTTCTGTGCATGCGGGAGCAAAGATGCAGGGTATGCAGTTATCCATGAAGCACCACCCATGGGACATGACTGATTGTTTCAGTGCACAATGGACAATGCCGCATGTTATATTAAGTCATGCCCTACACGTCTACAGTCTTTTTCCAATACGGTGAGTGAGGTCAAGTTTAAGTGCCATCTGGTCAGCGATCACCTGGATTTGAGGAATGTAGTCAGCAAAGGAGAAGGCATAGGCAATGGTTCCCACAGCATTGAAGACATCCCACGCTTTCTTTGCAGCATCTTCAGAAGTGCCACCAATGGAACCCCTATCTGAGCCAACGCCATTCCAGTACACCTCACCACCTGTACGTCACAAAGATGTACTCTGCACAAAGCTGTTGGCATTGCATTGCATGGACCAAAGAACCCATATTCTCATGCGCCTGAGCATCTCTGCTGCTCATGCCTGACATGAGCTTGGGCTGGGTTATGCTCATAGCTCAACACTTTGCTCCACACAATGATCTCATGCCAGTAGCCATCTCAACGTGCACACTGGTGTCACAGAGCATGCATGTATGTTTGGTCAATGCATCATGCACACCAAGATCAATGGGTTTGTTAGATTGAGACTGATCAAGACATCGTTAACAAAGCATATCGCACCTTGAGCTTGCATGACGATGAAGGCCACAGCTACAGCGATGTAGCCAACCACAAGAGGAAACCCAACAGTACCAAGAGCCTTCACATGGCCCAGCCTGGATACTTGGCTGGACATCCCTAGTATTGCTCCAAAAATTATATAGAAGACATTAAAATTCACCTGCACATCACATAAAAGCATGCTTTTAGAGGTGCAATTGCAACATGTCTTTTGCATGAGCAGCCCAATTGCTGAATCATCAAAATTTTGACTGCAAGCCACAGCTTACAGGATAATGTCAAAATGAATGCAAGCTTGCCTTGCAGTCAGGGCCTTGGACATCAGGATTTTCATGAGCACAGTTTGACCATTGCAATGTCCTGCAGTGCACAACATTGCTTAACTGTAAAGGGGTTGAACATTTACAAGCTTGTGTGAAAAGGATTCAAACAAACTGTGTACAGCTACAAAACACAAGCAGGAGCATTGATCAACAGGGTGAAAGCATCCTTGGGCAATGCCACGTCCCTTTGACTTGCAGCGCCCCTCATAAAGTTTGGATTGACCTCAACAGTACTTGAGAGGGATTGACTGACAATATAGCTTATTCTGTTTTTGTTTTGTTGCTTTAACTATATGGTGGACATGGCACTTTGTCAGGCAAGGTCTGTCAGAAGTCAGAGACCTTGTAAATTGGCGCTTCAGGCATTTTGCAAGACATGCAGTGCATACACAAGGCATGTTAGGGAATGCAGAAAGAAGAGGTCATACCCCAAAGCAAAGCCTCCAAGCCCTATTACAGCGACAACCGTACCCAGATGAACAATGGCTTCAGACACTGTCAAGAGGTGCACATAGTACCCGCCTGCTCTCAAGCCATCAGTCATTGATGCTCAATGTACTCATTGCCAACCACATGTTGCAAATCCTATATACTAACTTGTAACTAGATTACTACGTTGTATATATACCCGTAACATCTATATATCATGGATAATGTTATCACAATAGCTGCACAGCTGTCTTATAAACGGCGTGCAGTTGATACGTACCAAGAACCCTGGAGACCACTGCCTTGTAGCTAAGTCTTAGCTTGACATCAGCTTCTACATCTTCTTCTTCTTTGCATATATCATCACAAGTCTGGGCCAGCAACACCGATGGGTACCAACCACAAAGGCAAAGATGAGCAGGATTACAGGTCCAGCAATGCAGCCCAAGGATGCAAATGAACTCGGAAAGAACAAAATGCCAGGACCCATTGCAAGAATAGTCCTCAAGCTACGAAATGCCGCAGAGTAGTAGCTTCCTGCAGACAGGCAATGGCTGCTTGTTTGTATATCTTTGAAAATGACCGCGCGCAACACAAAAGGAGTGATGGTGCACGTGGACAGGTGTACAAGAGTTAACATGCAGCGATGTTTTCTCGCTCACTTCTGCCCTCGGAAGTTGTTTTGTCTCTGCAGATCGACGTCCTTGGAGCTGGATTTACTACACCAAGCTTTGAATTCAAACGTCCGATCGAACGTCCGGACGGATCGGACGCTGCGCAAGCTGCGCTCATATTCAGTGGATCAACTGCACGTGCAGGTGACGACGACTTGACACAAGCAAAGTCGATCCTGCTTACGAGGCTCAGCGATTGTTCATTTGGTTCGCGTACTTCTGTTGCTTTTTCTGTTCCAATGCTGTCGGGTATGTTACAGCTACCGGGTCAACTGCCATCTGTTGACACGGTAAATGCAACAGATGGTAGTTGACCGGGTCAACTTAACCCTGTAGCTGCAAGATCCCCGACAGCATTGAAAGTTGGCAACGCATCCAAGTCAGCATGATCTGAGCAAGAAGGATAAAGTTTGCTTTCCTTGCACGTGCAATTGGACAGAAGCGCAGCTTGCGCAGGGTCCAATTCGACCGGACGTTCATGGCTTGTTGTAGCGAATGCAGCTCCAAGGACACCCGTCTGGAGAGACAAATCAACTCCAGAGGGCAGAGGTGAGGGAGTAAATATCGCTGCGTGTGCATGTTGACTCTTGTACACATGTCCATTTTCACCACCATTCGTTTCATGTTGCGTGATCTTTTCAAAGGTGTACAAACAAGCAGGTGTTGCCTGTATGCAGGAAGCTACTACTCTGCAGCATTGTGTAGCATGAGGAGTATTCTTGGAATGGGTCCTGGCATATGGTGTTTGTTCGAGTGCACTGGCATCCTTGGAGAAGGCCTTGGGCTGGACTGCTGATCCTGCTCATCTTTGCCTTTGTGATACAGGACACATTGGTGTTGCCCATACTTTTCATGGGCTATGCAGATATGCGTACGTGCAAATTCGTTGATTGTTCATTCCTTGCAACATGGCAGAGCGCAGCAGTTGCTGATTGTAGCAGCTGAGATTGTTTTACCAGGGCTATAACTCATCGTTCTCGGCCTCTGGTGCTGCTTCAGGAGGTGCAACAGGTGCTGAGCTGAAGGTCACATGGAATGTGGTAATCGTATCTGGAGGCAAGTCATATTGCAGCAAGCCCTCTGTAGAGAGCAACACATATTCCAGCTGAGCAAAGTTCTCTGTAGCACTAGTCCTGTACACCTCCACATAAACTGGCAGAGCAATTGTACCAAAGCTCCAGTTGACCGTGATATCATATAGTCCAGTGTTGGTGCTGACAACAGCTGTTTGTACACTGCTGTCATCATTTTGATACATCGCTGCCAGCGTCCACTCATCTTCATCTGTCTCCAGAATAGTCCAGCCATTTTTTATGAATTTACTGTACTGCAACACAAACACTTTCTACTGTCAGAGTGTCTGCTTGCAATATATACAGTGCAATGGCATCTGCACAATGACCATCTCTTGAGCATGACAACTAATATGTCACGCAGATATGCAAAGCTTTGCTACTCGACAGATTGTGGCAGTCTAATGTTGCTTGTACCTGCATCATGGTGTAGTATTGCTTGCTGAACCGAATGGGAACATTCGGCCAAGGGACATCTTGAGGGCTGTTGTCACCAAAGGGCATCTGCAAGAGGCCCCAGTTGGATCCCCCACCATCTCTGTTTTCCACTGCCTGATCAAAGCCAGAACAGTTCTTAGTTTCACTCTTTACCTAAAATTAAATCAAATGTAATTTTGCTTCAATGGTTTTCCGAAAGAGAACAATTATCTCCTTTCAGGAGATCATGGTCACTGTCCAGAAGCAATGCTGCCATGCAACGGCAACAGACAGAAGCATCTGATGTCACAATCATGAGCACATGTTCCAGAACAGACTAGCCGGAGAAAATGTACTGGTCTACCTCACCTAATGACTTGTGGCTGCCTGCTGAGTGCAAGCCCAGCTTCACAATGCAAAGCCTGATGCTATGCATGTATAATTGCACCACAGTCACGTAAATGCCTGTTACAGCTTGCAGTAGCAGCAAGGTGAGATTGCCAGAGAAGGTGTGGTGGTATTGGGCTCACAGTCATCAAAGACCAGCCTCTCTACATGATGCACTATGCCTCTCATTGCGGCAAAATCTGGAGGTGCTCACGAGAAGTGACCTGCTCCACCGACAACAAGGCAAACCCAACGCAAAGACTTGTTCTGAATACAAGCAGAATGAACAACAGCTGTTCCAGCAACAGGCAAGAGTGTGATGCAGCAAGCCTGCCCGGAATCCTGAGCTTCACCAATGCTGCCATGCACAATACCCAAAGACAAGGATTAATTCAAAGAAAAGGCGTCTGACCTGCCAGTAGACCCAGCCCTGGACACCGCCATCCTTCAAATCGCTCAAGATCTGCAGGCACAAATACACCATTGGTGTCTTCCTCAACAGTGTAGTTACAGAGAAGAAACATGCAGGCAAACAGGGTGCCTGCTGCACTGAACTTGTGCCTGGTCATTTGTCAAGAGAAGCTTTGCAAACAGCAGACCTCAATGCATGCCGTACGATTGCTTCAGGTTGTTTGCTTCAAGGACACTGAAAGTGCTGGTAAGCACACTTGCTGACATGTCATGCTTAGAGCATGTTGTGCATCAGCATGGTCAACACACCTGAGTGGACAAGGTCAAGCCAGATCTGATGTCGGCATAATCAAAGTCACCATTGGCATATTCTGACATCCACAGCCGCTTTCCAGCATTCCCTGCCAGGTTTCGTATCCCTTGCTGTCCCAAGACTACAGCATAATGCAGCGTGTTACAGTGTGGTACAAAATGAGTGGCGCAACAGTGCTGCACAGCACAGACTGAACATACATGCAACACAGCTTATGCATGGCTGCACAGAATGATGCGCAGAAGTTCAAGGAGGGCACAGATGTCATGTATCAACCTGAGACAGAGTCATGCAAAGAGCCATTGGTTGTAAATCATGGCAAATAATTCAAGCTTGCAGACACTGTGTGTTGCTGTTCGCATATGCAAGTCATGCTCAGGTGCTGAGTCCTGCCGACTCAAGAGCAAAGAGCAGGGTGCAGTTGACATTGCATACCATGGTAGCCGTGTGTATTGATCTGACTGATCACATCTAGTGTCTTGCCATACTGCAGGAAGGTATCAATAGCCCATTCATACTGGTACTCATCAGATGCACTGATGCCTGTCTCAGGGGACAGCTCTTTCTCATCTAGACTGGCTGCCAGTTTCTGCAACAGGTGAGCCACATCTGAGCAAGCCTTGTGTCAGATACAGTGGCCGGGACAGACACACGGGCTTGAGTACGTGCACGCCTTTGCCAAAACAGCCATGTGCAACAACAAAGGGCGCAGGTCCTGATGATGAGACACACCAGTGGAAGCATAGGCGTAGGCAGCCATTTTGTGACTGCGCAGAGCTTTCATATGCACCATTGCATGTATGTGGCAAACATGCAGAAGCTGTGGGTTCTGGACTGAAACCAAAACGCATGCCTCAGACAGACGAGAGCCCAGCAGGATGATGAGATGAGCCTCAGACAGACACACGGACAAAGACAGCGCCAAAAGCCATTAAATTTCCCCAGCCTTTGAGCTGGGGAAATCCTATCAAAGACTGTATCTGGATGGACAGGCGGACATGCAGAGTTTGACCATCTTGTATGTATACCTGCAGAACAATGTCTTGAGTAGAAGGGTCATAATGGCAGCCCTCCTGGTCATTCCCAGCATGCCAGTTCCAGGAGAAAGGCTCATTGAAAGGCTCCACAGTCCGCAATGTAAAATTCATTTCATGGCGGTAGTACCCAACCACCTCTGTGAGGTAGTCCACGAATGCATTGTAGTTCTCAGGTGCCAGGTTGTCCTTGTGGCCATCTGCATTCCCGCTGCACAAGATCCACACCAAATTAATGAGATTTGGGATTAACGCATGCATGCTGTCTGTACATTGTGGAGCTAGGCTGAACCTGGTCTGATGAAGTCTGATGCTGACATGGTCATGCAGTCAAGACAAAGAGCTGTTATGGCATGAATGAGAGTGTATGCCTCGGGACACATTGCATAGTTTAGGTCTTGCCATATTACTCATATACATGATGTGCCATAGCCACCAATACACCAGCAAGGTATTCACCTCACACAGCTCACACGGCTTGGCTATCAAATTGGCATGCATCATGAAAATTGTACAGTAGGCAGTATACCTACAAACCTTGGGCTTGCACTCATAACATATTGCATGGCACAGCATGCTGAGTGCTGCAGAGTCTGATGCAATACCTTGGGTCACCAGAGATGGTCATGAACCATGGTGGTGAATTGGCAAATGCCTCAAAAATCAAGGCTCCCCGGTCACGAGCAGCAAACATCACTGATGCTTGCTTGTAGTCCTGCAGTTCAGCAATCATCTCAGCTGCCAACAAGCTGCAAATGACTAGGTCTCACCAGATACTTGAGCTGCTGCTATGTATGCTCACCAATGTCCAATTATACGTGCCATTTGGGAGCAGCAAGCTTGGAACAGCACCTCCAGGGCGCATGCTAAGGATTGCAGCTGGGTCAGTGTTGCTTGCACCGATGTTGTATCTAACAATCTCAAGACCAAGGCCAACATCATGATCAAACAGCAGGTCGGCTACTAAGTCCTGCTGTGATTCTGCAATGAAGGTACACGCTTTGAGTGTTTCAGCCACTTAGCTGTACTCTTGCCAAGCTGTTGAACCGAACCTTCAAGCATGCCAACATACTCCCCAAACCAAGCCAATGAGGTGCCCCAACCCTCGAAATTCTGTGCCGGGTTGTCCATGCTAATAGGGAGGGGCCCTGCAACTGTGATTTCCTGTACGTCGTTTACGATGATCACTGTTTGAGCTGCCACCAGCATCATCCGCATGAGTTGTATCTCCCTCTCCTTTTTATGATCGACCATTGCTAAGTTGAAGAACACCAATCGGGCTCTAGTGGCCGCTGAGCGCTACGTTTTGCCGCAGTGATCGTGTGGGATTCTATTTGAGAAAGTGTTCAGACTGGAAAGTCCGCAAACTTCTCGGCATACCTTCCGGATCCATGACCTTGGTACCTGTGCATACACCAGATGTCATGTTGGCTTCCCGTTAGCGCTTGCTCCAGTCATGAGTTGCAGGCAGCTTGCTCACTAGTGACTCATGTTTAGTCAACACCTAACTGAACCAGAAGCTAATGCTCTGGTCGAAAGTTGATTTTGCCTTAATCTATGTCAGTCATCGCATGCTGCCGCAGTGACTGCAAGATCTGTACATATGAAGCCTCATGTAAGACACAGCTCATGCTGGAATGTGCCGGCCTGGGTTGCCGTTTCGCTAGCATAGACACACAAGTCACTCAACCACACATTCAAGGGCACAACGTTTCAAGTAGAATTCACAGGTGCAAAGACGTCCTTTCATGCACCAGCTTTAATTCACACAATGTCAACGCATCTTTGAAAGCCCAGCAACAGATTCAAAACTTTGCCTGAGCTACAATTCATTAAAAGGTTTGATTCATTGATGAGAGCTCTCGAGACGCAACAATGTCTTAGAATAGCGTCCTAGGGCCGAGGCTAAAGGCCTCCGTCCCACCACACTACAGGGCCGGCACCCCTTGTAGACTTTGCCATGCCTCCTTGAAGGTAGCAAAGCTAGCATTGCATGCAAACAGGACATGGTGCAGCTGTGAAATTGCCTGACTCGCCAATGGCATTGCTGCTTCTGCATCAAATGACACCTGCAACACCAACCAATTACATTTGATGCCACCTACAATGCATTGGTCTGAATGTCCTCACAGCTGAGCTTTTGCTGTGAAGCTTGTTGACAATGCATCGTCACTGGTTGCATCAGCCCACTGAGCAATAACATGCAGATGCCGGTGTGACTTTGCCCGCATGAGCATCTCAGGTCAAGCTTGCCTGGAGCTTGTTTTCGATTTGTTGCCCAGCCAGTCTAGCCTTACTGACAATGTCTGCCTCGATGCCAGCCAGCCTTGCCACCTGTAAAACACCATATCAGGCAATGACACCGCAAACACACACTGATGGACAAAAATGATTGCAAGCCTTGTGCGCCATCAATGCGAGACAGGACCTTAGCAAGATCGGTGTCTCAGGCTGGCAATGACCTGCCCCCTGAATCATTCTGTCACAGCAAGCAATGTGCTTTGTATAACAGGATGAGCAGCTAAACAAAGCTGGTTCACAGAATAAACATTGCTGAGCCTGTCTGAGATGGCAAAATGTCAAGAAACTGAAGCAGAATGGAGCAGGCCTAGACCTGGAGACCATAGCTCTTTGGAGCTGCGCCTCTGCAAAGCTTGTACAGGAAGACAAGACCATCATCCTGCTCACTGCCCTGCTCCCCTGCACACATCACACAACCCAATCAGCAACAATTAAATACAGCTCTTTCCAGTCCCACAACGTCTAATTTAAATCAGAAACGCCCATTCAACAATGGAACTTTAAGCTAAAAAAGGCCTGGGGACAGTAAGAACGCGTTTCTACCTGGGACATGTTTCAGCTAAGACTACACACACTCAGCGTTGATATAGGTTTGCTCATGCATGATTCCAGTGCACAACATTCAAGTGTGGCGGCCCCAGCTGGGGCTTAGTTCAGTGAGGATGACAGCAGCCACAACCTCAGGCCTGAAGCATAAGCGAGTCTGCATTGCCTTTGACACCATCAGTATAGTGCTGGTTTGACGCTGGTCATTGTTATGATGGCGGATAACAGATGCGTGATGCATCATGCGTCTGCTTCCTCACAAGAATGAGCAATATGCTTGATGTGCACGCATCTGGATGCGCTTTGCTGCAGATGTAGCAGTCACGTTTAGGTTAACAGTACATACACAATGATGCGTACTGATGAGTATATGTATGGTAGGAAAAGAAAACATGGGCCGCATGTAGGAGCTGTCACTGAATTTCCAGATTTTATCAAACTACAGCAGAGGCATTGCAGGTGCAGCAATTCCTACACATCAGCAGAGGGCAAAGGATGACACCCTTGTGCAAGCTGCCATTACCTGAGCTGCCAACCAGTGCAGCCATGTGACCAAGGCTAACCCCAGGGTTAGAGGAGAACTCAGCGGTGAGAGGATGGTAGTGGGTGGCAAAGAGGAGCCTGCAATCCACCTTGCTGCTGATGTGCTTCAATACAGCATGAGCAATGGCATAGCCATCAAAGGTGCTGGTGCCACGACCAAGTTCATCCAGAACCACCAGACTGTCTTGTGTGGCGTGCTGCAGTCCGGCAGCATGTCAGTCACGAACGCAGGGATGATATGCGTTCTCAGCAAACTTTGGTGATGCGCTATAGCAGCTTTGGAACAAAGCCTAATTGGTATTCCAACACCATGCACTTAGTTCTTCAGCTGTTTGCAGACCAGAGACTCCTTCAAGCACACCCCCAACGTCACATGTTTTCAAGACACATGGCCCCAAGCAGGTCGTGAACCTTGTTGGCACATGGCCCCAGTCACCACACATACACATACACACACACAGCGTCACCAATCATGCCGGCCCAGCAGGAGTGTATGTGTATGCAAGAACCCACCTGCAGAATGGATGCAGTTTCTGAGCATTCCACCATGAACGTAGACTCGCCAGCCATGATGCGGTCAGATGCACCCAGTCTGGTGAAGATCCTATCAGCCACTGATATTGTGCAGGACTCAGCTGGCACGCAGCAACCCACTTGAGCAAGGACCACCGCTAGGCATGTTGCCCTGAGCAGTGTGCTTTTGCCACCCATGTTTGGTCCGGTCAACAGCAGTGCCCTTGCTTGCCTGAGCATGCATCCACAATGAGCATTGAGCTGAACTCAGTGCATCCTCAGCAATCAACTGATGGCATGCAATCAGGCATAGGTGCAGTCACAATGTCCATGAGCAGCAGGGCATGCAACTGATCAATTGTTGTTACTATGTTTACTACACTTTGTGCTCACCATTGTTATGTGGTGAAGCTTTTGAGACAGATAATCAGCTATATCAGGCGCAAGACACACTCAGCACAATGTTGTGTCAGACAAGCTGGAAATGGTTGAGACAGGCAGTACACAGGTTATGCCATTTGGACAGCTGATATGGCTCACCCATCCTGCTGCTGGGACCCCAAGGCAAGATCGTTGGGGACGACTGCATCCCCAGCAACTCTCGAAACAGCACATGGGTGCCACAGACCCTTGATGTCCATGACAGCTTTGCCACCAGCACCCGAGCCTGTATAAGCCATTACTCACCTGTTGGATGATCCAAGTCAAACCAATGTATTACCAGGACTTGAATGAGTAGGAGCCCAGATCACATGCAGGTTGCTACAGGTTACCATGGTTGAAGACTGACACATGCAGTGTTGCAGACAGACATCTGATGTGCTGTGCCTCATGCAGACCTGTGCCTGACAGTAAAAGCCTTGCTCATGCAGTGGGCACACACAGCAAGACCTCGTGCACAGATCCAACTCACCATCAGTGGGCATGTCTGCGGTGGTGCATGCAGGGAGGCACCATCATCTTCAAAGTCTGTGACAGATGTACAGACTGTGTTGGGCAACTGAGCAAGCAATCCAGCTTTGTGAGCAAGCAAGCTAACTACAGAAGCAAGCCAGCCAGCTTCATGAGCAAGCTAGATTGCTCATGAAGGTAGTGTTGTGGCTTTACCTGAAGGGAGCAGGATGGGGCGACAGGTGGCACCCAGTTGGGACTGGGAGAAAGAAGCAAAGCTGGCCAGCACATCCACACAGGACACTGCACTCTGCATTGCAAGACCGGGAGTTGAGAAGTCAATGGTTGAGCAGATTGTGTGCCTCCGCAAGCAAGAGCAATGTGAAGCAGGCTCATCTGTAACAGGACAGCACTGCTGTGGTATGTGACCATCAAAGGCATTGGTGACCCCAGGGGGTTGGTGGGAACATGGGGCGAGG
>JAABUP010007686.1_pt1 | contig 14257 bp, 20 predicted proteins | sample 5559201 | NCBI WGS metagenome assembly JAABUP01 (sample SAMN10711887, study PRJNA513373) | rock metagenome | isolation source: Antarctica rocks | place: Antarctica | reverse complement strand
GTAGATGCATAAACGGCGACTCGAGGCGCAAAAGACCTCACAATGATCTGCCTGTATTCTTGGTTGCTATCGTATGAGAGTAATGATGGAGAGGATCCTCGACTGCTGACCGAGGAGCGATCATGACTCTGTGGCCGCAGGTTAGACTGCGACCTGGACTTCGATAGGGAGGATGTACTCGGGGTGAGTGGCAATCGCGGTGCTGAACTAGAAAGGATTGTCTTGGTCCCGAAAGCTAAGGACGACGTTTTAGCGTCAATGCTTAGAGATTGGCTCGCAGGGAGCTCTCTTGGTGGTCTCAAGGCGAGCTTGGGCGAAGGAGACTCGGAACTTTCACTTTGAAGCCCATTATCACGCTCTGACGGTTCGGTCATACGGGTAGACATCCAATCCGTGCGGCCTGACCAGTCTCGATCGATCTGCTGTATGCGTTACAGCCGGTCCGAGAATGGCCGTATTGAGTCTGTATTGTACGAATAGTGTTGTGGGCTGATGAGGTAGGACGTGGCGCATGATAAAGGGTGTCATTCTATTAAGAAAAACGATGGGAACATGAGGTCTGCTCGGGGACTTTCAACAAATATTCTGGAAATACCGCCAACATCACACTCCCTCTAGGAATCCGAATAGCAACGATCCGTCCTTTGATGCTTGGCAGCGGCTGATCGGCCGCGCGCTTCGTTTGCTATCCGAGCTCACTATCGGACTTAAGGAATTGACACCCATGAAGCCATCGACATTTGACTTTCTTTATCGTGAGCTTCGACATCTAGTACGTGTGCAGCTTGATATGTCGCAACTGAGCTCAAGCCTCGGACTCCAACATGAGTGAGCTGTTGGACTTTCTTCTGAGCCAAGGCGACCAGTTTCGAAGGTTAGACTCATCTAGAGGGTGTTGTCACAGAAGTTAAAAGGATACTAACAGGGTGACAGAGCACGGCTACCTTCGCTCTATTCTGATTTTACCCTTCAGCGTTATGCCAATCCTGATGGATTTGCTGCTAATACGGCCGCATGGATTGCCGTCCTGAGCAGGGCTGCACAGGCTGGTCTACTGCACGCACATGGCCATGGTCGAGACACCCTGTCGTTGAAGACTGGAGAAGATCTGTTACGAGATTTAGAAACCAAGGAGTGGGGTAGGCCTTTGGCTCTTGGGACCGTCATAGTAGGTAGACATCCCCAATTCTGCATGCACACCAGAGCAATACCTAAGTACTAGCTTCGTAGGATGAAGCAGTATCCCAGCGACAAATGATGCCATACCAAGAATTCCTTGCGGCCCATAAAAACATACACAGCCGAAGTTGGACTGTTCAGCCATGGTGGCTACTTTCGTGGAGCTTGAAGCAGCTCGGGCTTTTCGACCAGTCTACGACCGCAGAAAGACTATCACTAGGACGATTTGTTCTCATGCACAACGTCGAGGTACAGAAGTGTCTATCCATCTGAAGTGAAGCACTCACGTGTGACCTAGGATGCTGCAAGCAAGATACTCAAGGAAATGGGCAGTCAAAGCAACCAGATCGACCGAATATATCCAATGTCACAATTCAGTACGGAAGCTGCTAAGACAATGAACGTTGAGGCGGGCCTTTCGAATAGCGACCTTCAAATAGTACTCAAACATTTGGCCCGAGACAAGTCTGCAATATCTTATGACAGCCAGGTAGACTGACCTCGTCCTCTGGATGTACTAAGCTAATGTGGATTCCAGACTGTCAAATTCAAAGGCCGAGATGAGACCTCGACCTCATTGACCGATCAGGACAGAACAATAGCTTCGTTGAAGTCTCTGATAGCTGATCTCACCAGGCAGATAGCACTACTCTCGGGCAAGATCTCAACATTATCGGAAAGTGCACAACGAGCTGTTAAAAACAAAAATCGAGTCTCTGCACTGGCTGCTCTTAGGTCCAAGAAGATGAATGAGACAGCATTGGCCCAAAGATCAGAGACCTTGTCCCAGCTAGAAGAGGTGTATACGAGGATCGAGCAAGCTGCAGATCAAGTGGCGATTGTCCGCGTCATGAAAGACAGTACATCTGTGCTCCGGAACTTGCACGCGGAAGTTGGCAGCGTCGACAAAGTTGAGGATGTCGTCGCCGACCTGAGAGGTCAAACGGATAAGGTTGATGAGATTGGGAGTGTCATCGAAGCAGGTGGCCAAGGACAGAATGTTGTTGACGAAGATGCCGTTGACGAAGAGCTCGAAAGTCTGGAAAGGCAAGCCGAGATGGACCAAGGCGAGAAGGAGGCACAGCAGACCCAGGAGGAGCTTGCCAGCATTGAGAGTATTCAAAAGGCCGAGGGAACCAAAGCGTCCGAGCCAAAGGAAATTCAAAGCTCTTCGGAAGTATTGCCTAGGACTCAAGATCCTCCAGTAGAAGAAGGGATTGACGCTCTCAAACGTCTCTCCCTTGATCAAGAACGAGCTCCCGCAGGCTGAGCTGATGGATAGACCTGCTGAAATCGAGGAGTGAATGTGCAGTGCACCATCAAGAGGCGGAGGAGTCTCTGAGCTGCAAGCGTTAGCAACCGCGGTTTACAGGAGACAGAGCCACTGGCGTACTTCTTCCATTCTACCAGTGCTGTCCCAGCACCCTAGGCGTGCAGGCACGTCAGCTTCGATCAATGTCACGTCAGTCAATGACATTTCAAGTATGCGTTATGTGGATGATGCGCTAAGCAGTGCGCTAAGTTGAAGCTTTTCTGCTGCTGAATGCACAGGCCCTCAACCTTCTGCTTGAAGATTCACGAAGGACGCTTGCGCCGGCTCGGATAGATTTCTAGGTGGTAAAGTCGCCTCTCCAGCGTTATTTGGATCAGGCGCAGGAGTATTCGCTTTGTCAGTACTATTACCGACCTCGGTCCTAGGTTTCGCTTTTTTCCTGGCTCTGGCGATAAGTGCTTGGAAGTCATTGTCATGGTTAGCAGCCCACGCCGCGCCATCAAAGTCCTTGTTCATTACGGAAGCACTACGCCCAGTACTTGAACCGTTCGCTATTTGGCGCCCTTGGGTCTTATCCCAAACGTCAAGCTCATATAGCAATTCTCGTTTCGATCTAGGTCTGAGCGAATCGCAATTCGCATTGACTAGGTTGACCCACTCTGTGTGTCGACGTATAAGAAGCGCTCTGGGGCCGACATTGGGTATGCCCAACTCTGACATCTTTTTTCGAAACGCGTTCTCTTTGAGTAGAGAATAATTGAGTTGGGGCAGACGTTCCATGGGTTTGGGAGGTTGACGAGCACTTGATGCTATGTTGAATGAATTGGGTCCACTTGGGTTTATCAGTACAGTAGCAGACCAATACAACTCATTGACCAATCTTGCAGTTTCAACATACTTTCTTGAGGCGGTTTCTGGCCTGTTGTGCACATCCAAGTGAGAAAAGATGGCTTCCTCTTTCATCCTTTCGCTGCAGATGGGACAAGGAATCAAGCCATGGTCCAGACTCAAATTCAGCAATGCATCTCTGCCAGAATAGTATTAGGCAGGCTTACCACGCTGAAAATCACCCTCTTGTTCATCATCGATAGTGTGTTCAGCACCTACGTCCTGAGATTCTGAACGCCTCTGATTATGCGATCTCGTTATCCTGCGCCTAGTCCCCTTCCTGCCCTTATCTGCAACCTCTTCAATATCTGTATCGTCCAACTTCCTCCTTTTCCTGTTTCCCTCACAAGCGTCCACGTCCCTCGTAGCCTGTACGTCCCGTCCTAGTTGTAGAACCATAGGTCTCGCCTTCTGAAACTCGTCTACGAGCTCTTCAACAATCGAATTGGGTCTGAGCTTCATCGCTTGTTCTTGTGCTCGGCAAGTAGGGCACCTGCCATCGTTCGTAATGCATCGCCGAATGCACAAAGAGCAGAAGGTATGTGAGCACGATGTTATCATGGGCGTATCGAAGAAGTCTTTGCACACTTGGCAGCGTAGTGCTGCCTCAACTGTGCTTAGTCGTGTGACAGGAGTGTTCAACCAATCCGAAGGGTCTGGAACATCGAAGGAACTGTCCATGGGATCTTTGCAACTCGGAATGTTGTCTTGTGATCTGCGTTCAGTGACTTCAAAGTCAGTGGAAAGATTTCCGTCATTCAATTCAATCAATGATCGACGGCGCGTCGCCTAGCGTCACCGCGTCGTTGAGGCGTTTAGATAAAGTGATTAGTGGACTTTGAAGCGGGTTCGACGGTTGGATTAGTGCTCTGCTGAAGATGTACTGCTGATCATCAAGTCAATTTGAGCCTGGACTGGTGTTTCCGATTGACGTTGAGCTCGCCGGCTTAAAACCCTACACTCCGCAGGCGAAATGGCTGCAGATCCCAAGACCTTTCTTGCAGCTGCAGTCTTGAATGATGGAAAAATTGTGGGTTGCTATACGAAATTCGGGGAAACATATATTGATATTGGGGCTTGGTAGGTTTCATATAGATCTCTCAGCCGGGAAATGAAAATTCACAGCAATGTTGCAAAGAAGTAAGAGAATTCCTGGTGGGACATAGACAGGAAGTCGCTGAGGCCTGCGACAGGATGCTGTACGAATTCCACCAGACTCAATATTCCAAAAAGCCTGGGTCTGTCCACGCGACATACCTCCTCGATGGTAACGCCGTAGGTACAAAGGAGACTCCGGTCAACGAGCACCAGCAGCATGGTGAAGATGTACATATGGAGAGCAGTCCGTATATGAGCAGCTCAATGCCGCAAGCGGAGCAAAAAGAAGATGGAGTTCCACAGACAAACATCATACTGGTCAGGGAGGAAGATCTCCAAGGTAAGATGAATTATTCGGAGCGTACGATTCGGCTACAAATGGGGTCAGGCCACAGCTGATGGGTCTATATTAGCGGCCAAAGCGAGATTCGAACGAATACACTCCATTCACATCTACAGTCTTGGGCCAAGCTCTGTGCAGGTAGTGCAAGCACACCAGTAAAATACACATGCTTGCAAGCAATGCTGATCAGACTAGAATCTGCAAATACTGTCAGAATGTAACCGAGAGATATCTGTAAAGAATGCAAGTGAAGATCCTTTAGTGGTTGGTAAACAGTACGGAGTCATTCAAAACACTGGTGTGAGGGTACGTGATCTTGATTCGATTATCACTGAATCTGTGTAACATCGCTATACAGCGGAGGACCGGGCGGCGACCGCTTGTTGCAGCGCCAGCACCTGCAGCCAAGACCATTGGCAGACCCAGCGACAAGTCCCAGGAAATAAGCAAACAAGACATAAAGTCCGGCAGTCCTTTCGACCGGCCATCGTCAAGCGGCAAGGCCAGCAAATCGACACCTCAAGCCGAGAGCAAACCAGAGCCCAAAGCTGAGCGAGCTAAGGATGCTGACAAGAAGGTAGCAGCAAAAGCAGCAAGTCTAAAGCGAGAGCAGTCTGGTTTTTTCAAGTCTTTTTCAAAACCTAAAGCGAAGCTGAAAAAGGAGGTTACTGGCAGCTCTGCAGGAGAATCACCTGCTTCTGCCACGGAACCCTCTGTAAGAATTGCCTGCCCCCTGCCTAGGCCTTCATACTAATATTACGTAGCAGGATGACAAGAGCGGTCAGGACGATGGTAGGTCAGCGGTCAGCAACCCCGAACAATCCTCGCTAACCTCTACAGAACTAATGAAAGATGCCTCGGAAGACGAACAAGAGGATGACTTCATCGAAACCAAGAAAGGCGACTCGAAAGCAGCCGAGTCACGAGGGGAGAGGCAGGAGAAACTGCGGAAAATGATGGAGGATGAAGGTACGCCAAGGCAAATTCGAATCTGCAAATCTCTCACACTGCCACAAACAGACGAAAGAATGGAAGAATCGGCCGAGGAGCCACCAGAGGTCTCCCAAGAATCGGAACCGATCGACGCACCCACTTCGCAGAAAGATGCATTCCCTGAGTCCACCGTAGTGGTCAGCGAACGACGCCGACGAGGCAGGCGGAAGGTGGTGAAGAAGAAGACGATAAAGGACGAGGAAGGCTATTTAGGTTCGTGATGCCATTCCAATAAACAAGTCATTAATGCTGACATGCATCTCTAATAGTTACGAAAGAAGAACCAACGTGGGAATCCTTCTCTGAGGACGAACCTCCGCCGCAGCAGGAGAAGACTCCGGCCTCGACTGCGTCTTCGTCCGCGAAGGCCAAGAAGGCTGGCGGGAAGCCCGGGCAAGGAAACATCATGTCTTTTTTTGGGAAGAAGTAGCATTGACTACATGGCAGATTGCAGTCGTCGATTGGAGGCATTCTTCGAGTTCTCTACCATGAATAATGAGTGCTGAATGGGCATCCATAGGCTGTTCTCGTAAAACCAACATTTAATAAAGCAGCTCAATCAATGCACGGTGCAGGTAGCAGACAGCATGAATGGAATTGGATTAATTCTTGCAATTTTGGTTTTGGTAGTATCGTTCTATTGATACAGCAGGGGCCGCAAAAAAAGTGGATGCAAGTCCGACTATCCGCCCCAAAGACCCCATTTGCAATTCTTTCGCACGTAAGGTATCATCGACCAGATCATCGAGTCATAGAGACTTCTGAAGTCTACTTTCCAATGCCCTTCCTACCGTCACCATCGCTATCCTTCATTGGGTTTAGCTTGTCCATAAGTCCTGGCTTTTTGGTGGCGGTAGTGTCATAGCCATCTCCAGCAGGGCCGCTTCCGTAGCCGCCAGAAGTGCCGGTGCCAGTGCCGTGGGTACGGCCCATCCCGCGAGAACCATCCATGTCAGAGTCTACTCGGGGGTCCGTTTTGTTCTCGAGGCTCGAGTGGTGGGGTCCAGTGCCAGAAAACCCAGTGCCAGTGGTCGACGATGAGTGGCCGCCAAGGGCACCACCGACTGCGCGTGGCTCCCCCTCAAAGCCGTCATAACGCTCCTCACGACCAGTCAGGCTTCCCCCTTGCTTCTTGAAATCTGCCATGCTGACGGCGGGGAGGGCAGATGCGGCGTGGTGCTTGGCCTCGTTCTGGTGAACCTCATGAATTGGGACGGTGGTGTGGACGACTGATGGCTGGATGGTTTCCTTGTTGACAACAGGTTGGATAGTCTGTAGGAGGACTTAGCAAAACCCAACCAAGGCTAGATATCAATCAAACGAACCTCGTGCACGTGGTGGTGGACATGCTCTCCAGCGATGACAGGTGCAACGGAGTGGCTCTCCTCAACGCGGCCTTCGGAGTGAGTGTTCTGGAACTGCAGACGCTCCTGCTCGAGGCGGGCTTTGATTGCTTCAGGGTTGCCGTGCTGATGTTCACGGTGCTCAACAGGAATGATGTTGTGCTGGTGTTTTTCTGGGAGCACTTCACGGTCTTTGACTGGCTGGACTGAGGTGTGGTAGTGGTCTTGGTGGACCTCTCGGTCAATGGCAGTCTGAGCCTCCTCGTGCTTGTGCTTGAGGATAGTCTCGTTCACAACGGCAGGAGCAACCTTCTCGTGGACTGTGGTGTCATGGTGACCAGCCTTGGACCTAAGAGATGGGAAGTCAGTCGAATTCCACCAAAGAGATGGAGTCAATGCCAAAATGTGGGGGTGAGACAAAAGCAATGTGAGACAGACTGGAAGTGCAGGTCCTGTACAAATGAATCAAGCGATGAAGGGTCAGAAGACTAATGGCAGTGAGCCGTGGAAGACAGCAACTAGGCACTTACATGAAGTCACTGACGGCAGACTTCGCTTTGTCCATTGCTACTAATTTGAATTGTGGTTGTTGATTGATTGTTTGTAGTATTGTTTGTAGAAGGATTGGTCAAAAGTGTTGTAGGATGTAGTGGTAGGATGTGAAGATGATGGTGGTGGAGGAAAGAGGAAAATAGGTGATTATGAATGAACGCGTATGAGATAGGTAGGAGCGGGGCTAAATATCATTCCAGTAGGAAAATGGGCGTCACACCCCCACCACGGACGACATCATCGGTGCATATCGCCTACTTCCCTGTTATTTGGTTCTTTTCCCCCTTGAGTTCGGGAGTGAATTTTGACTTGGCTACGTCAAGCGTGAAGCGTGTCTCAATGCAGGCAAGTCTAAGGTCAAGCATGTGCTGGAAGCGGCAAGACTAGCCTCAGATGCCTGAGTCGATCGGTTCATTGGATCTATTCACCTTAGATCGGTAGACTATGCTGGCCCTTTCAGCACTCTGGAACGTCTCTCATGTGGCTAAGCCACTCTTTCCTTCCGGAGAGGTCGTACGAGTACCAGGACGCAGGAGCAGTGGCGAGAGCAGAGGATCATCAGAGATACTTTATGCTTCCAGACTTTGTCAACAAAGGAATCGAATGACGTGGGGTCCAATTGTGGCTGAGGGTGGAGGGGCAAGATACGCCAGACCTATCGTAGAATAATGACCCTTGCTGGTGCTTGCAAGCCGTATGACGAGATTGACACGCTATGGACAACGCCATGAGCTCTTCCTTGACCTGCAAGCTCCTAGCAAGTAGCTACAGCTACCTAAAGTAACTATAGAAGAGTGACAGGCATCATCGTCCGTTGACTAAGCTACTTTATGCATTATCACTTGTAACGGCGCGATCCAGTTTTCAATTCACATCTCCTTTGCCAATCCAGGCCAGTTGTGTCTTCTGCGCAATAATAAGGAGTACTCGTATCAAAGTTACCAATTTAAACGTTCGACTTACTAACGAGCCATGGCATCCCGCATGAAGAAGATTTTCCATCACAAGAAGGATGACGACGAGGTGGAAAAGCCAACAGTCGGCTCTCGCCCATCCAACACCGCCAGAAGCGACCCAGCTATACGCACGTCGTTGTACGAAGATACAATGCCCGGCAGTGTGCCTCAAACTGGCGACTACCCAGTCAAAGGCAGCGATTCCTCAGTTGTCCAGCAGCAACAAGGACGGAAATCTTCTATTCGATCGCTTCGAAGCAGACGTAACTCTGGCAGTCAGCATCAAAAGCCTATGGTAACTCCTTACGACAATGTCCCGAAGACTGCTCGAATGACTCCAACACCTCCTTCCAACGCTATGGGCCCTGGCACCTACGATCCTTACCAGCAGAATTCAGGTCTCTCGCAGGATTTCTCGGGTTTGAACATCAGCGGCGGGCAAGGTCAGTCTCTAGGATACAATCCTCTCGGATCCGCACGAGCTGATCATATACTAGGTCCTACTACCGTCACGACAACTGTAACTACGACACGTTTCCCTCCAAACATTTCCCTGGCTAACAGACGTCCCCCTCAGGCCCAGGGAACGACCAACTCAAATGTCGATGCTGGCGAGAGAGCCCTTGACCAGGATACTACTCGCCAAGGACCCTATTCAAACAGAGGCACTCCTCAGACGCAGGGATACGGTGATCAAAATGCCGGTGCCAGGGTCAACAGAGGCTCTCCTCAGACTCAAGGATACCGTGATCAGAATGCCGGTGTCAGTGCAAGCACAGGCTCGCCCCAGACTCAGGGATACCGCGATCAGGACACTCGAGGACCTTACGCAAACAGAGCTTCTCCTCAGACTCAGGGGTACGGCAATCGAAATCCTGGTGTAAGGACAATCAACGACAGCGATCCTCAACAATCTCCTACCTCCAAAGCGTACTGGGGCGATCTCCCATTGAGCTCGAGATCCAACGCCTACACCACCCAAGATAGAGCAGATGACTATGACGATAATTTAGCTCGAAACCCCTCAATACCAAGAAAACAAGTCGGTGCCTCAGCTCCAAATACAAAATTCTCATCAATTCAACCCTCATCACCCACGGATGCATATACGGGGCGTACGCAACAGCCAAGTAACCCAAAAGCTCTGCCTTCGACGCCCACACACGCCAATAAAAATTATGCCAGTAATGGCTATGGTGCTGGCAGGAATGAAGCTACCGCCCAGACCCCCAGTGTGCTCGACAGGTCCAGGCCGATATCATCGAAAGGTGCCACAGGACCACGGAGCGCTCAAGATGTTGTGAATCGGGCCAAGAGCAACACTTACGAGACTGAGGTCATCGAAAAGGTTGCCCCAGGTAAGTCAATACTAGAAGAAAATAAGTATGAAGTACGAACTGAGTTGCGATTGCTATAGCCGTCATTCATGAGACAGTCCACGAAGATGTCCATCACATACGCGAAGAGGTCATTACTCGGGATATTCACAACCTCGATGTCTACCATCGAATCTTGCCCGTCATCGATGTTGAGGTGCTTCCACCACGTCACTTTCTACCTGTGGGAGGCGGTGGACTTGTGGAGATTAGTGCATCAGAAGTGCCAGGCAGGGGCCAGAATTGGGTCATTGCGGAAACAGCGTCCAAGATTCCATCAGATCAGGCTGTACCGCAAGGGATTCGAGGATTCACTGCCCGCACTTTTCGTGGCCAAGAAGGCGATGACACCGAATACACGACTCCCGAGGGCTATGAAAGGACGGAGCAGACGTGGATCCATCCACCCGAGCTGGAGGATGGAGCTCGCCTTACCGGGCAGTCGTGGTAAGACACTGTTTGAAGTCTCTCTTCGGGTTCTTACCCCAACCCCACTTTCGAGACATACTCATTATTTTGTCCTCAGAAGTATGCTGACTCTGGACTGTGCGCAGGCCAATGATGATAGGTGACGAAGCCCCAGAGAAGGGAACTTACGGATACTCCAGTCCCAAGTCGTCAAAGAAGAAGCACTCGAGGACGAGCTCGAAGGTCCAGGACAATTCATCTCAACATATTCATGGACTGGGAAGAGCTACATAATTTGATTCCTGCTCTCCAACAAGTTCAAAATCGATTCATGATTACCAAAAGCAATGCATTGAGCGTATCAGCGGCTCTTATACCTTTCAGCAAGGCGCTCTTGAGCTGGGAGGTTTCTGTAAAAGTAGCAGCCTGACATACTGCCTTTCTACAGTACACAGTATCTCGAGCCATGACACGACTCGCGCATGATGTTTGTAATAAGCATACAACAAGATGTACATACTCGTAGCACACTTCGTTTTGAGTCTTACACACTTGATTAGGGAGATAGTTCTATATATCTATATTATCATGACTCCTGTCTACCTAGCATTGACATGACTGAGAAGTGTCGCCAGCTGTGCAGAAAGTGAGCACCAAGTTCCACAAAGAAAGTGACAGTCAGCAGGGCGTAGTCTGGTTTGCAAGTCGACGAACCTTCCTGCTTGGCCAAGGTAGGTACAAAGACTTTAAACAAGGCATCAATGGACATACTCTCGGCAGGTAAAACAGCGCTGTGGCTAAAAGTGATGTGTGAGAGTCGCGGCAAGTAGTTCTAGACCATACTCGCGATTCGTCTCATTCCATCACTGAAGACAGCAGTTTCGTAAGACGCGGTCGCATACATGAGACGACCAGGCCGAGACCCGGACATGCCACCGTGCTGTGCGAAAGCCATTGTCCTTTGTCCACGCGTCGAAGGCTTGAATGTCGTACTGCTTCCACGTCACAGCTTCCAAAGGCGGAAGCATGATGTTGCTTTCCAGTGGCAGAGCGCTGTCGTCAACCGAATGGACGGGAGTTTAGGAGGTTAGGAGTTTAGAAGCAGAGTCAGAGTTACTTTAGAGTGGTGCATGGTGCCTTTGGGTCGTTTAGCTACGGGCCTCCCGGATCGGGATTCTAAAAGTGAAAGAATCCTCGGCCAATTGGAAGTCGTTTCATTCGTTCGCCATGAAGTAGAACTACGACTTAATCTGCACTAAGTAGAATCTGCACCAGGGCCGCCACCCCCTTTGTTTCGCTTGAAGAAAGGATACGCGTTTGCCCCTGTAAAGTAAGGTAGCTTCCCATGTAAAGTAACCTTCCCATGTGTACGAGTACCTTCCCATACAGTTTTCGCGGGAAAGGTACTTTACGCTTTGCGGCAGATCATGGTAAAGTAAATTGATTTTGCTAGTTTGCTTGGCTTCCCCTCGTAGATCAATGTGCGCTGGTCTGTTTCTCTGTTTCTCTGTTTCTCTGTTTCTCTCTTCCTTCCTCTCTTTCTCTCCTCTTGCTTATCATCACCTACCTTACCTTCTTTTGTATCAAACTCTACATTATCGATCATCTACTTGTTGATTATCTTGAGCACAGAGACTCATTCGTTCGTCTCTGCTCATCTATTCTGCTCCAATACACACATTCACTTCTGTACTCTGTCTTAATCTAATGCCGAATTCATTGTTGGTCTGATATCAGTCACCTTTCGTATTAGCACCACCCATTAACCCCCTTCACTTGCACACTTATTTCTCACTTCACATTGCGAAGGCCTTGAGGGAGTCTCCATCGCTCTTTCAAGTAACCCACAAGCCACTTGACGTGGTTCAAAAGTCCTCCTTGCGACTGCTAGCCAGCGCCTCAATCACAACATCATCATGCATACCCTCCGGAGCTCATCACTCATGTTCGCCTGCCTGCTAGCATTATCCTCTGCTGCTCCTAGTAATCGCGACATTGCCTACTCCAAACTCCACCGCCAATCTATAATCTCGACCCCAAAGAACGGCGTGATAGAGATGGACAGGATCTTCTCCAAATATGGAATGCAGAAGCCAGAAGGCTTGGCTGATGCCGCAGTCGCTGAAAAAGTGGCCATGGGTGGATCTACGACTATCAATGAGAAGTCAGCCACGGGGTCGGGGAAAAGCCAAGGGACCGCCGTGGCAAGCTCGGTCAAAGACAATACGGAATATGTATGTCCTGTTACCATCGGAGGTCAAACATTGAATCTTAACGTCGATACTGGCTCGTCAGATGTGTAAGTACCTTTTGTCATGCCAGCCACCTCGCCATTGTACTTCAGCTGACCATGGCTCGTATAGATGGGTATTCAATACTGGAATGCCCGCTGAGGATCAACAGTCGAATCGCACAGTCTTTAATTCATATGCGTCCAAGTCATACGACAACGTCCCCGGATACACTTTCAGTGTCGGCTACGGCGACCAATCCGAGACGTATGGTACTGTCGGCACTGATACTGTGAAAATGGCGGGTCTCACAGCGACGAGTCAATATATCGGCATGCCGAGTATTGTCAGTCACCAGATCAAGGATGATACATGGGCAGACGGCATCCTCGGTCTGGGCTTCCAGTCGAACAGCGGCTTTAGACCAGACCCACAGCCAAGCTTTTTCGAGAGAATCGTGGCCACATTGCAAGCACCACTATTCACCGCGAACCTGAAGAAGAACACCGCTGGGAATTACCAGTTCGGCTACATCGACAATACCGCCTATAGCGGCGAACTCCACTACTTACCAGTAAACAATTCCCAAGGGTACTGGCAATTCGACACCAGTCCAGGCCACAGCCCCGCCATTGCCGATACGGGATCCTCGGTGATCTTGCTGGACCTTGACCTGGTACAAAACTACTGGAAACGGGTGCCAAGCCATAGCTCTAACAGCCAGGGTATCATCTTCCCTTGCACAGAGAAGCTGCCCGATTTCACTATCCAGCTCGGCGATTCCTACACTGCCACCATCTCCGGAGAATTGATCAACTATGTTCCATTAAATGAGACATGTAAGTACATATTCGCCGTGGAGTTTCAACAATGTGCTCTCGCCTTTCCGCGACAATCAGCTGACATCTTCCCTCTTTCAGACTGCCTCGGTGGTATTCAATTCAACAACGGTCAAGGCCTGAATGTATTTGGCGACATCATGTTCCAGTCACAATTCGTGGTCTTCGACTACGGCAATATGCAGATTGGATTTGCTCCTCATGCATAGGCTGCATGCTGGAAGGTGCACACTCGAGACATCTACGAACGACGGAATCTCTTACCTCTTCTAATGGCGGAAGAGGAGATGCTTGGGAAACTCGGCGGCTCTGTCCCACCTGTGCGAAGAGTCTGAGTCATGCACAGGCAGCATAATTACCGTAGACTCTCTGTATTAATGCCTTGAAGTCGGCTGAGAACAGCTCTTGTTCACTTGCAGTGACCTCCGTTATTCCTTTACTTTATGAAAGACCGAGAAGGTGCGGCTCCAATAAGGGGAAGCTGGCAACTATTGAGTTCTTAACACCTGTTTATGAGAGTGGCCGTTGCACATGTAGATTGTCAATTAAGTCAATGATTGGCAATGGTAATCAATGATTTCTCCTGCCAGATAGACTTTTCATGTGTAATTATTTTATTCTAGGTATTTTCCAATATTGGTGAGAGGAACTATTTCCCCTGCGATGTTATTGCTACTAGGTCAGTAGCACTCAAGATGAGCGCCCAAACGAGTCGCGGACTTCAACGCCAGTCAGACCAGCTTGGGCGTAGAAGGCTCTTGATTTGACTAGCGAGAGT
>JAABUP010007679.1_pt1 | contig 14266 bp, 19 predicted proteins | sample 5559201 | NCBI WGS metagenome assembly JAABUP01 (sample SAMN10711887, study PRJNA513373) | rock metagenome | isolation source: Antarctica rocks | place: Antarctica | reverse complement strand
TTCGAATGTGAACACGAGCATGAAGTAAGTTCAATTGAAGTTTCAAGCATGGAACGTCGGCTGACTGATTGTGGCAGCACGAAGATTCTGGGAAACAACTTCTCTGCTCCCTTCTTTATCAGTCCTGGAGCTGCGCCTGGCCCAGGTGGAGGATATGTCCCCGAAGATCGCGAGCAGGGGCTCATCGAGGGTGCATACTATGGCAACATTCTTTACATCCCAGCTTTGTACGCAGAGATGACGATCGAAGAGATAGCTGCGACGAAAGGCAGTGGTCAGACCATATTCCAGCAGGCGGGTCATCTCTCTCAAGAAGCGTTCTCTTGACTAATCCCATCCAGCTCTACGCCCAGAACAATAAAACCTTCAACCAGGGCATTCTCGACAGGGCCAAGAAAGCAGGCAGCCAAGCAGTCGTCTGGGCCGTCGACGCTCCCGCCGACGGTGCCTGAGTGTACGGCGCGCGCTTCACCATCCCTCCGTCCGACAAAGTGACCACCTTTTTATGGGACTTCTATGACGAACTGAAGAGCATGACCGATCTCCCAATCATACTCAAAGGGATCACAAGCGTAGCCGACGCCAAGATCGCCGCCAGCAAAGGTGTCGCTGGCATTGTCCTCTCCAATCATGGCGGCAGACATTTGGACGGCAGTCCGGCGCCGTTGGCAGTAGCGCTGGCTATTCACGACTCTGCGCCAGAGGTGTTCAAACAGACTGAGGTCTATGCCGATTGCGGTGTGCGATATGGTACCGATGTCCTGAAGCTCTTGGCTCTCCGTGTGAAAGCCGTCGGTCTGGGTCGATCGTTTATGTATGCGAATATCTATGGTACCCCCGGTGTCGAGAGAGCGGTAGAGCTCCTGAAGACCGATATCCTGCACGATGCGAGCAATTTGGGTGTCACGGATTTGAGCCAGCTGGACGATTCATATGTGAGTCTATCTTTGAGTAGCCCATTTCGAGCGAATCAAGCTAACCGAGGACATTTTCTACCAGCTTGATCTTGGCTATCTCAGAAGCCATTTGTGGGATATGTGGTGAGGAATTTGATTGCTGGTGTAAGGCAATATTCCGTAAGCTAGAAGCCGTGGTCATCATTGTACCTTAGAACTCGAAGATCTGCCATAGAGCTAGTCGAATGACTGTAGTCTCATTCGCTTGTCATGAGGCACATGGTCAAATGACAATCAGAAAGCGGTAAATGATTTTTCCGAGATCGGAGAGACGTCATAGTATTGTTGTGGGAAGAAGCTGCAATAGCAAGAAGGCATGCTTTCACAAAACATCATTTCCCTGACAGCAATCTCATTCGCCATGCGATCCACGTTCTGACTATTCTCGCATAGCACCTAGCGTAGTCTACTTGTCACAGCCACAGGAACGGTTCGGTTCCCAATGCGGTAGAACGTACGCTGGGCCGCCTTTCACGACGCTCATGCCCCATGTTTCCAGATGGTGGTGGGTTCCAGCTGTGTCGCCAGCATAGCCCATGGCCTTGCGGCAGTCACCAACATCAACAGCTTCCGCATCCCTATTGAAGGCGAGACTAATAGCAGACCGCCTTGACCGTATAGAGAGACTGCCCAATCGGAGACGCTAAGGATTGTTATCCGTTCCTCAAAATTCTTTCAAGCCCCTTGTACATAATGTACGCCGGTATACCTTACTGTACGGAGCAATCGTTGAGTTGACCCCCAGGCTCCTACCACTAGCAGAGCAGGCTGAAATTCCATATCCATAGCGTCAATTTGCCCATACTACTGTCTGCGAGTTGGCCGTGCGCTTGGAATGAAAGCCAGTAGCCGTTTGGGCAATTTTGAAACAGACCGATGAGATGCTATCAAGACAACGAAGATCCGAACAAAGAGTCAGACTCGATTGCAAAGATCGAAGACGACCTGGTTGCCATTGAAGATTGTGACAGCAGAGCCATTCTCACCGTCCATGCTCCCACGGGTTGTGTCATTTTGTCTATTGCCCATTCCTTGTAATTGACCCTTACAGTAGTAGCTCGAATAAGGTTGCGAGTACGGTAATTAGCCTTCATGCGTCCCATTCATGCTTGAAGACTTTCCTTTTAGTCTCTGATTGGATGTACATTCGATCTCAATTTGATGATCTCACAGAGTTCAGGCGGATGTTGATGCTGCCTTGCCAAGCCTCTAGCTCGTAGGGCTGAGGTGGCCACCTCCAGAGTTGCAAATTCTGTGACACTCGTCAGGCGTCAAGCCATTTCCTCATTTTACCAGTATCAACCAATCCCACTCGATAGTGTGGAGCAGCGTAGTCAATCTCATGGCTCCTTTCCCCAATCTGACTGGATCCATATGATCTTCATGGTGCAAATGGATTGCGGGACAGGTGCCGAAGATGACGTCCTGGTCTCTCATTCGGGCATCTTGATATCACGCCTCACTAGCCAGTTTAGCGCTGCCCATTAGATCGTAATATGCGTCGATTCCGACTCCTCGCCGGTCCTCCTCGAAGACTCCCTATACAAATTCGTCGTCATATTGCGAGCAGGGCTGGAAATCCCTCTCCGAACGACAGACTGGTCTACCTTCACTACGCATCAATTTTTACCGGGCAAAACGCGAAGGCCAGGAGCCTGAAGAAGGTCACTCAGCTTCTACGGCAGCATAGGGAATCCATTGGGGTCCTCACAAAGAAATTCAGCTTCCTATCCATTGCTAGAATTTCCAGAGACCTGCCAGAGCACGAAATCTTCGAGTCCCTGCCCGAAGCACAACTCCACTTCCCAGAATTGTTCCAGACGTCATTTTGGCAGGAGGCGGAGGCTGAGGCATCCAAAACAGAAGCCGTTGAGGTTCAGGCCGAAGCAGTCCAAGAAGTGCTAACGTCCAGTGAGGTGGTACGAGACTGGCGCCAGGATAGTGAGTTACATGAGCAGCGTACTGAGCCTGAGAAGGTATTGGAAGGAGATGCTGGAGCCCTGGAGGCTGTCAGAATCAGTGCTGCTGAACAGAGGTAAATCGAATTCAGAGTATTTCTCGAGCAAGGACATCCACGTAGCTGATCTCCTTCTGATAGCACCCAGCCAAATTCCTTGATTCGCCAATGTTTCTCTAATCCGAAGCTCCACCCTGTGTTTTTGCCATTCAGAAAGCAACATAAGATCTTGGTCCCTGTTCAGTCTTTACTTGAGGAATGCTGTTTGAATTTTGGCATGACTTGGTTTCCAGGTCTGATGATATGTAGCGCAGAGATGACGTAAGACGGAATCTATTGAATTCAATAAATGGACCAAGAGATTCGCCACACACGTCTGTTCTCTTCTATCGATAGCCACCAAATCGACTGCCGGTAAGACAGTCGCTCAAATTTTCCTTAACGCAAACGAGCTTCGCTATGCGGCTGTTCATCGCTTTCCAATCAGCGCAGTGGAAGTATTGAGCATGCTTGATGCAGCCGTCACATTTGCAGAAACCCTTCAAGACGCCGATCGAGTAGCAAAGGTGGCGAAAATTAGATCTAAATTAGAGGCTAGCATAGACGAAATCGTAGCGCATCAGAGTGTGCTCGAACGCAAGCTCGCAGCCCAATGTGTCAATTATACACATCGGCGAGATAAACTCGATCGACTAGAAAATTCGTCCATTAGAAAGATGTTTGCAGCAGATGAGAAGCAACGCGCAGAAGTCGGTTCGGCTCTGGAGGTTTCCTTGCCAGCTCCCTGCATGACTCGAGGATTCCCGCCAATAGTCACGCACAGCGCTTCGTGGGGCAGGAAGCTGACTCTGAGGTAGAAGAACATGTCGGTAGTAAAGCAATAGGCATGGTCCTCTTAGCTCTGTCATTAGGACAGCTTTCTGCTCAGTCGTACTCTTGTTTATGCCAAATTCTCCAGAAAACGAGCAGAACTCCTTAGCTGGATTGCGCGAATCCCAAGCTTCGGACCAAAAATCACTCACCGAAGAAGCAAATCCTCAAAAAGATGAAAGATCTGACGAAGATGGCCTGCGTCTGTCGCACGACGAGAACAGCGAGGGCGTTGAAAAGGGTAAAGAGGTCTCAGAGCTCGCACACGCAACTTTACCGCCCGGTAAGAAAACGAGATCAAAGAAGAAGGCTGCAGCATCTCGGAGGGAGATTATTGTGACAGGAACCTTTTTCTCAATGAAGTTCACGTCTCGGCGGATGTGTACTATACCCAAGGGCATGGTACTTACGGTAGTCGTCGTCAACGTACGGAGTCGCAGAATAAGCCAGACTCGATCAGCTCCGCTGAACAGCTTTCCTTAGCGGAGTCAGAATCTTCCTCCGCAGACGTTTCTTCCATGAGTGCGGCAGAGGAAGGATCTTTGTATGTAGAGAAGATGATGTCTAAAGAAGAGCATTCGGAAGAGGAAGAGCCACCACCAGAGGATGGCCAAGTGAATTTATTCATCTTTAATCAAAAACAAAGAAAGGAGCTAAAGAAGCGTGCCTCCCGTAGAGAACACAAGGAAACAGAAGAAATCACTCCCGAGGTCTCAGTGGCATCTAGACAAGATAGTCTGATGATGGAGAGAATCGACAATGCAAATGAGCATGCTCTTGACCGACATGGCAATATTGAACGTGACAGGGAAACAACCCGAGGGACCAAGCTAGGGACTGACTTTGCTTCCAGGTATAGTGTCCCAGCTGAGAGTGTTGGGGACCTTTTGTACTCCTCCAAAAGGCCATTCAAGCACCACTTGATTTCAGGCCGAGACATAAGATACGAACTTTCGGGCTTGCATTCGCGGTCCCAGAAACACTAGTGGAAGATAGATACAACGTTATCCTCAAATGTCTCGGAAAGCAGTGGGGTCGGGAACTCTTGTCTTCGTTAGACCCTGCACGGACTCGTCAATCTCAGAAGAGACAGGTACGTGTCGCGCAAACTGCGCACAAATTGATCAAATCTTCTGAGAACTACTCAGGAGTGGATAGAACTTGATGCTGTTATCACTAAATATATGGATATGCCACAGACGTGTCGAAATTCCGGGTTGGAAATCTACACCCTCCTGCGCTGACTGTGGAAAATTTAGGTATTCCATATCTCGTGGTCAGAATGACCAAGACTTGAAAGGCGTGAGGACTGGAAGTCTTTAGCCGCGGCCACGGCGAGGCTGCTACTGGATCATGCTGCTCTATCAGCATGGAGATAGTATGGTTCCTGAAAGGTTGAGAGAGAGGCTTAGGATAAATCTATCAAAGAAATCTTAGTGCCTCTTTGGCACCAGGGCTGAGATGGGAATCGTTTCTGCTTGGGTAAGCAGGCTAAGCTCAAGCCTTGGAGAGGGTCTTGAGCCCGTATTGTCAAGAGTCTGACAGGTTGGAGCAAGGGTAAGACAGCATGTTCAAGATCTGGGAAACTGGAGAACATTGTTTCGTGATTGGATCTTACGCATTTGGGCGGCCCTGCAGAGTGTTGCCACAACTATTTATATCTTCTCATGGCGATCATCATCGCAGTCCTCAATACTACTAACTGGTTTGACCCTCGAGACCCTCTCGCACCGGCGATATAATCCATGATTCAACCAATTTTTAGTAAGCTATACCTAAATGGGGTCTAGCTTCGCTGGACCCTGAAATACTGCCAGTATCTTCACCTTCCGAACGAAGTCGTGGAAAGCACGCCATCCATCACGAGCACACCTCTTTTTCCTCTTTTCCTTTTCACCAACTTACATAATGATTTCGGCGCATCTCTTGTACCGTCTGCCATTTGATCATTTGCAGGTTTTGCCTCATGACTAAAAGAACTATATGAATGAATGCCCCTCCCAAATCTACAGAGGACATTCGTCAAGATGCCATACCCAGCTTTCCATCTTCTGACATCGAGAAGACCGAGTACGAGGACAATGGCGCTCAGGCTACTGGCGACAGGGCTGTTGCGGCAGACAAATTGGCTCGAAAGTTGTCTGCTCGCCAGGTGCAAATGATTGCAATAGGTGGCACCGTAGGCACTGGGCTTTTTCTAGGAACAGGGAAATCGCTTGCGACGGGCGGTCCTGCGTCTATGCTCATTGGATATGCTATTGTCGGAGCTATTGTATTCATCACCATGCTTTCCTTGGGCGAGATGGCCGCTTTTGTGCCCATTGCTGGATCTTTTTGTACTTTTGCTGGGTATCTGACGACCTTACACTTTACTCTGAGCATTGAATGACACTGGAACAGTCGATTTGTTGATGGAGCGTTCGGATTCGCATTGACTTGGAATTACTGGTTCAATGATGCCGTGTCAATGGCCTCGGATTTAGTGGCATTACAATTGATTTTAGAGTACTGGACGACTAAGCTCCCAGGCTGAGGCTTAAGCTTAATAATCTGGGTGCTTTTGATTATGGCCAATGTTGTGACAGTCAAAATATACGGTGAACTCATTAGCGGGCCATTTGTCGCTGATGTTGTGCGCTGATGCGAGGAACAGCTTGAATAATGGCTTAGCTTATTGAAAGTAATTACTATCATAGTGAGCATCACTCGTCCATTCTACTTTGCAAGTCTCTGACGAACGTGGCTTTCCGTCAGATTTTCATAATACTTGGAATCGCAGTCAATTGTGGAGGCAACACCGATCATCATTACATTGGTGGCCACAACTGGTTCGTTGGTGACGCTCCATTTGTCGGAGGGGTTGGTGGGTTTGCGTCTGTCTTTGTGACGGCTGCATTCGCATGTAAGCTGGCTACTCGTCCTCCAGGGCCATTTCCTGGCCTTCCGTAGATGGAGGGACGGAGAGTATGGCAATTACAGCGGGGGAGACGAAAGACCCGGCGAGGACAATTCCGAAGGTTGTGCGGAACGTCTTTCGGCGAATCTTACTCTTCTATATACTATCAGTGCTGATTTTAGGACTCAATGTCCCCTATACCACATCAGGTCTTGACGACCAGGACACCAGAACTTCTCCCTTTACAATTGTCTTTCAAATGGCAGGCTCGACGGCAGCAGGTAGCTTCATCAATGCCGTAATCATGACGAGCGTGCTATCTGCAGGAAACCATGCTCGATTCGCAGGGACAAGGCTACTCTACACCTTAGCAGTCAATTAGCATGCCCCAATGTTCGTCTCGAAACTGAACAGAAATCAAGTCCCTTGGATTGCAGTGCTGGCAACATCGACGATAAGTATACTTTGTTTCGGATCCAGCTTCATTGGAGCTGGTCAATTGTGGACTTGGCTACAAAAGTGAGTAGAGCCAGGCTAGAGCATTTGTAGATCTATACTACCCTCGACTGACCTATCGCAGTATCGTTGGAGTGTCAAATTAATTGTCATGGACCGCTATCGGAATCGCCTCACTCCGCTTTCGGGCGGCCATCAAGGCTCAGAACAAAGAGCATCTACTTCCTTTTAAGAACTGGACCTACCCCTGGGGTCCCTGGTTCTCGGTTCTGCTTAATTCCTTCCTCGTACTGGTACAAGGATGGAGCAGCTTCAGTCTTTCTTTTAGCGCCGTGACCTTCGTTAGTCTGTACGTGGAGCTGCCCATCATGCTAGTCATGTACTTGGGATGGAAGGCGCTGAAGCGGACGAAGATCGTGGCACGACTCGATATGGATCTGGAGACTGACACGTATCCTGCTGAGAGGCTTGATCCGGCGGCTGATGCTGGAAAGAGCGTGTGGAGAGAGAGAGCGTATAATACTTGGAGATGGATACTATACCTGATTTGTGATCTATGAATCAAATCACATTTTCGGAAAGATTTCTAATGCCTGGCTGCTGTACCAATCTCGGTCATCAATAAGTTGGGATATTCCTTGCCATGCTAGTCAAGCTCAAAATCTAATCATACCATCGCAGCAAGTGGGCCTAATTAGTTTGAAAGCTAGAAGCTGACTGGAAAAATTGGTTCCTTTGAATTTTGACTGTAACGATCAGACCTATAGTACAAATTCCCAAGGCATCAAAGGTCCCACAGCACCATCTGGCTGTCAGTCCCTCACTACCCCCCCGAGATCTGAATCGCAGCAGCAGGGATGCAATAGGCCAACAAGAAGAAGAACACCCTCCAGCGCCCTTCCACCAACGTAACTCAACCCGGCCCCACTGGCCACCCAAGTTCCCACTCAATCGTCCTTACCATATCAAACCCACCCTTAAGGATCCTCTCCCTCCTTTGCGCATTATTACACAGGGTATGGCGGCAGTCTTCAGCCTGACGTCCGCTATTCAGAGCACCGCAAGTCAACAAAAAAGAAACAAAACTTTGAAAGGCAAAGCAGTCACAAAGGGTAGGCGCGGAAAGCTTACCATTGGAAGAGCACGCCTTCCATTTCAGCTAACCCTTTGCCATCCCAGGCATCGTACTCGCATCGGCTGTCGTCGTCGGAGCAGATTTTTAGGCATTGATGGTAGTCGCTTTTGTGGCCGAGGGGGTTGGCTGCGATTAAGAGTGTGCTTGTGGCGGCGAGGAGGAGGGCTGTGAAATGCATTGTGGGATCGAACTGGGTGGGACTTTGATTTGACGAAGGTGGCGGTAAGGAATTAAGGCTTGAAGAGCTTTGGGAGATATTGAGATTTTTGATGATCAGTTCCGCAAATTGATGATGCCCTCGAGGCCAGCATGAGATGATTCTTGAGAGTTGCAAATCGCTTGGCTCGAGCAGAATCCATTGGTTTTATAGCATGAAATTTTAAATCAAGAATAAATGAGAACTGTAGTCAGAAAGTTTATGATTTTTGTAATATAAGGGATGTGGGTCCGCTGGAGTCTGCTCGCGGACTAGTCGAAATTTTTGTCGCATGGTGCCCCAACGATCTTCTTGTCTCTCGGATCGACCTTTTGGTCTGCGTTAACCACGTTGCTCGTACAGACCCCTCTGGCTGAAGCTTGGTCGTCATCCGATCGTTCTGACGCATGGCTTCTCTAGTCACGGATAAAAGAACGTGAGACTCACCTGAGTATCGTGGCAAGCTTGGGGCTGGAATTGTGTGCACATAGCTTCCTCCATGAGACGTACTGAAGCTGAGATATGTACATAGGACACAATGGTAGGACTGCTCGCCTTGAATGAGAACCATTGGAGTCAAATAGGTCCTTCTTCAAGCAAGGTTTGCGTAAATGCGAGACTAATATCGAGCTAGCTATGTATCTACTTTCGGCAGACTAACCTCGCTAGCTCCTGGAGCTCCTTGTGGCGGAGCAAAACAACAGCCACAAACCGAAACTCCTGCTCCTATATCTAAACCCTTTCTGCTGCAATTGGAATGTGAAAAGCTTATGAGTTCAATGGATAGATAGAATATTAGACAGGTATCAATCGAAATGAGTTTCGGCTTTGGTGTAGGTGATTTTATCGCCGTTGGTGGATTATGTTGGAAGGTCTACAAGAAGTGCAAAGACTAGTCCGGCAACTATGCAGAGCGGTCCAACGAGGTTAGCGCTTTATACACCGTTATCAAGGAGACGGAAGAACTGATTTCTGAGCAAGATCTATCCCCGGAGAAGCAAGCCAAACTAGCTCGATGTCGACAAGGCTGCGAATCTGTTCTCAAGGATTTCAATGACTTCTTAGCCAAGTACGAAAGTTTGGGAACGAAGTCGCAAAGGACCTTTGACAGGATGGGGTTTGGAATGGAAGACATCAATAGTATACGATTGAGGTTACTTACAAATGCGTCGATGCTTGATGCCTTCAACAACGCGTACGCCAGGACTTCTCCAAGACCCGCTCATCTACCACCCTCTAATCTCTCACAGATCCTCGCACGCGCGACTAGAGAAGAAGCTGAACTTACTGATCGCCGAGGTTCGTGCTGGAAAGCGTGAAGGCTCCGTCGTCTCGACGATCTCACTCGATACTGCATCTCAGAGTGACCGAGAGACATGGGAAGCACTCCGTAAAGAATTAGAAGACATTGGCATCTCTCCGACTATGATTACTGAGAAGAGACAATTTATCGTCGCCTGGTTTCAAGAGGCTGTAGCGGCTGGTAAACTTGAGGAGGAGTCACCTTCGGACGAGGATGATGAGTCGATGGCTTTCTATGACGTGGACAGTCCACGGAACGAGAGTCAGATTGTGGAGGTTGTTCATAGAGAGACGTCATCACGGACAGACCGGCAACCAAGAACGGAGCGAAACGAAGATTTTTACGATCCGCAAGTGCAAGGTTACCATACTCTGTTAAAAAGCGGGGAATTCCCCAGGGCCGAAAAGCCGGAGAAGAAATCTCGACTTCGGGCTTCCTACTTGATCAACAAATTTCGAAGCTTCGACATGCAAATTCTTGAAGCCGGAATGGCGGGAGATGAAGACCTAGTAGAGAAATTGGTCCGCAAGCAAGCTGAAAGGGAATACAAGGATACCATCAGAGGAAGGTGCGCATGATGGATCACAAGCACTCTGTAAGGAGAGGGCATTGGCCGATGCGAGTCCTGATAGGCAAGCCGCTAGCTCATGGGATTGGGTGCACTATCAGGTCCCGGTACTCGTACGTATCTCCGCCCTCGCAATACGCCAATATCATACCTCGCTCTAGCGCCTCACATGCAGGTGCTGGGTCTGCAGCGCACGAAAAAACAGCTTGTAACACCGTCATGGTAATGATGGAAATGTAGTCAGGGCTCAATTCCATGCAGGGCAGTAGTTCTATTTCCTTCTCCCTTCCTCAGCCAGACTTTCCTCATATCGGCCAACACCAAACTCTCGAGGAGCCTCTAATGGAACACCCCTATCTCACCGGACTCGACTGTAGTCCAGTACGTCAATAGCAATCGTGGGGAAAACGCCAGAAGTTCTCAGGATTAAGTCAACTATTACCCATTCTTGCTCTCCAGTGCGAGGACTAAGGGACATTGTGCTGTACGCGAAGCTGGAGTACCGGGCGGTCTCGGATGTGTTTTTCAACGCTACTTTACCTATCGACACATCGGACTCGAAATCCGTGCTCAACATTGTTTGCGGATGTTGATCCCACGAAAGTTTTCATCCGGATAAAAGAAGTCTAGCTCGGGCACATGTTAGATGTACATACGACCCGTTTGGGTGCCAGTCCTTACCTGTCTTGCCTCTCACGCGGCCTGCAGTCCTCGGTCGTAGCGTTCCGCTACGTGACTCTTTTTGTGGCTCCGTTTTTTTGCTCTTCTTTGGACCTTTGCTTTTGCGGTCAACCATGATTCCGGCCCCTTTAGCCGGCGCACGGTCCTTGGATGGCTTGCTCGCTGTTTTGGGGTGGTCTGAGGGCCTGCTACGTTGCTTTTTGTTCTCCCGTTATTCATTTTTTGCCGATTCAGGGAACGCTTTCACTGAATATCCAGGATATTTGTATTCTGGATAGAATGTTGTACATTCAATTTCAGCAGGATAACGGATCCCAGATTTAATCGCATTTGCCGTAAGCCACCTGGAAAGCTCGTATGTGGAAAGATGCTCTTCGCGCCAATCCGTTCCAAGACCTTTCGCTGCCAAATCCATGAAATATTGATAGAGAGGAGAGCCTGCTTCGGTGCTCCCAACGAATCTCTGCTCTAACCACTTCTTCGCCACGTCCACATTTCCCCAGTCTGGTTCCGACATCCCATAAGCTTCATGGAGATGCACGTATGGAGGGTTGAGTCTTGCCTCAGCGAGGGTACGGAGAGGTCAATGATGTCGATATAAATAGATTATAGACTGAGGGAATGAGATGTGTACTGATAGATGCATACCAAAGGCAACGAGTATGCGTAACCAGGTAACTGTGAGAAGGCTCGGCGCATTCTTTGCGACACGAGTTCTCGTACTTATGTATTACCGGGCCCCTGCAGTGGTGATGGCCGAGCTGGAGCTAGGTTTAGCACGGGCCTGGGTGACCAATAGCGTTGTTGCAATAGCCGCTAAGGGTGTACCCTAGAAAAGCTCATGTCATATGCATACCACCAAGAAAGTGGTTTCAGATGGGGAGATGGGAATAAGATTCTTCATTGCTGTATGGGATTTAATCGTCATACACACAAAGTCGGAGACGCAAGCCTTCTCGGGCTGTTATTGGCGCGGAGACTGCAGTACGCCGCACATGATCTTTGGGGCAGTTGACCATGCCAGGACAGAGATAATGATACCGGTCTGGCACCTAATTCCGCATAGTGAGGGTCTTAGTAGGTATCGTGACTTTTGTCGTGGTCTGGCCGTGTCCCACTAAGTTGACTTATCCTGGGTACTGTTAATATTGTACATGACTTTGAGTACCCAACTACCCTAGCGCCTATGCTTTATTGCGGACCACTTTGTTTCATACTCATTCCAGGCTGGTCAAGATTTTGTGCTGTTTTCGTGAAGACTGGTCGCATAAAACGGCCGCCATCTCATGGAAGGTGCTATGATGTGTTGATGTGACTGACCCTGGCGCTTCCCCTATCCATTGACCATCTGCGGTATCCCGGAGCCCTTCGATGGATTCGATTCGCTATTGTAGCACCCGCTCCGAGCTTGCAGCTTTTCTGTGGCTGTGAAGACAATATACCTCTACAGCCCATGATTTCCAGTAAATTTAGCTTTGGGAGTCAAGTTGCATAGCATGGTCAATGGAGTTGCTACAACCTTTTCCGAAATTGTTTAGCGCCGCGCAGACATAAATATGGAAGCTTCCTTCACTTCAATGTCCCTAAGACTACTTGTGACCGCACAGCAATCATTACGTTAGCCATGATCCAAGAGCAAGAACTTTCTGACTACGAGCGAGGGGCTGGTATCGGTCAAGGAGGTCAAGCATGCGTGTACAAATATACATATCCTCCAACGAACGAGATATTTGCTGTCAAGGTTCTCAAATTAAGACCTACAAATCCAAGCGATCGGCGAATGTCGCAAAAAGACAAAGAGTGGGCAGTCAGGGAAGTATTGGTGACTTCTGGAAGTAACCATGTGAGATTTTCTCAATGACGCTTACTATAGATATAGGTAATTTGCTATTCCAGATTCGTCTGCTTCGAGCTCGAGATCTCTTCCAGTATGCGCACGGTTTCGCACTTGTCATGCCCTACTATGAGTTGGGCAACCTGTACTCGGTGAATGCTAGCGAACATTTTGATCTGGCGAAAAAAAAAGAAGCCACACGTCAAGTACTCGATGGCCTACATGATCTTCACAGACTACTCCGCATATATTGAATTATAAAGCCAAACAACATCCTGGTCCAAAGTCTTCAGCCACTGAATCTCGCCATAGGCGATTTCGGCCAAGTATCGTTGTCGGATCCTCTTGGTCTGGTCGGCACTGATATTTATCGCGCACCCGAAATCTGGATATACGCATCAACCGAATGTCACCATTCTTTTGCCGTCGACATATTTTCCGCTGGCATGTTGATCATCTGGCTTCTTGGCTTGGAAGTGGTAGGCGGTCAGATAGAGTACCAACAGCTATGGACTCAAGATCAGTACAACAAACATGTAGGCTTCAAAATTGAAGCTGCGATAAAGCGCAATGCTGGAAAAGAGGTACATGAGGCTTTAGTTCCCGCGCAGACTATGGCGCAATGGGATCCAGAGAAAAGGCCTTCAGCGGCGGAATGTCTTCATTTGAAGTGGTGGAGACCTACTCATCTACGCAGAAGCGCGAGGAACAGAGCCTCAGTCGACCGGTTCGATCCGTTTGATCCAATCGGACCACCAAAAGAAGAATCCAGAGCTCGACGTTCTAACACTCACAAGTCTAGGGCTAGGCATGAATCTAACGACGCCGTGCTAGAGGGGGTCGAAGAAGGCTATGAGCCCATGGATCTAGACAGTCCGTGACAGATTTTTTACGATACATTGACAGGTAAAGGGTACTACATTGTCGGTCTTCTTTTGGTTTGTTGGAATTAAACGCTTGCTTCAAGGTCCTTGCGGTGTACTTGTGGCAATGGCGTATGCTTTGGCACTCACGATGTAAAACAAACGACTTCAATTCACATAGACAGTAGGAGGTCCTTGTTTCCTCCTTCGCTCGAATCCTTATGCCGATAAACTCCAGGTTGGTAGATTTTTCTCCACTGTGACAATTCACATTCTAACATTGGTAGTCAAACCTTCACCTAACTTTTTCGGTCCCTCATGCCGAGTCCTAGTCCAACTTCTCTGGCTTCACTTCAGCAATGAATGCGGCTGCAATAGCGGATCGAACGGTTCCACGCTCTTACGGAGACAGCAATCAAACGTCCGCTTCAGGTCTGACGTCAGATAGCCTCAGGCCAAGTCGGGGTGTGTGCCCGAACATCCTATCAAGTTAAGGGGGGTGTAGCCCAAAAGAAGCTCTGCAATGTAGTTGCCAAGGGACTTTGTGGAGT
>JAABUP010007676.1_pt1 | contig 14271 bp, 17 predicted proteins | sample 5559201 | NCBI WGS metagenome assembly JAABUP01 (sample SAMN10711887, study PRJNA513373) | rock metagenome | isolation source: Antarctica rocks | place: Antarctica | reverse complement strand
GATTCACATGTGCAGATGTCTGAGGAGCAAGCAAGGTCAGAGTTGCTTTCATCAACTCAGCGCCTACGAGCCAACATTGACCCAGAAAAGCATCACATTGGCGATCAACTGGCAGGTATGTCACTGCCCTGAGGTGCACCCTGCCTTCTGCCCTCAATTTGGTCTAATAGGGCTCATGTCTGCACTACACAAAACACAGTATGTGCTGACATGCGCCATTGGTGACTTGTGCACTTGCATGTGACTTTCTTCTGGGGCTGACAAAGCTTACTGTGCCATGCAGATGATGACAGGCTGGAGGTGCGGCGGCAGACCAATGAGCAGGACAAACATCTGGACGTCATCAGCGATGCCCTAAGCGACCTGCAAAGGATGGGAGAGGTGACACACTTGTGCATGATGAATTGCAGTGCTGCCTGTAGTATTGTCCATCTGTTTTGCATTGTGTAGTAAATACTGCCGTCAGTTGTGTGCAAGCTTTCATCTGTTCTCTTACAGGCAAATCTTCACAGCTTGTCAAGCTCTGTTCTGTAGCCTGAAGCAGCAAGGACGCTGCTTTGGACCTTGTGAACTCACAGGGTTTTGCTGTTTGTAGGCTATGGGCAGTGAAGTCAAGTACCAGGATGCTATTATTGAGCGCAATCAGGAACATGTGTCAGTAGCAGACACTCAGCTGAGGAATCTGTCCAACCAAGCTGTGAAGGATCACAGGCTCAACTACAAGCGCCGGTGACAAGGGTTGTGATAGTTTTTTGTTGTCACTGAGATTAGTTGTGGCTTGTTGGGCAGTCTGCCCTTTTTACAACCGTATTTTTGCTGTATGCTGTCAAGGCAGGGTCTGCTGACAGGTTGCACTTGACTTTTGTAGGCATAGTGAGTAGGCAAGTTGGATTGCAAAGCCTTCTAGTCTTACTTGGGCACCGTTGACTGTTTTGCTGCAGCGCATACCTGGACAGTTTGGTAACATGAAAATAATCTTGATGGTTTCTAAAATTGTCACTGTTGATTACATTTTGATTCAAGTTGTACTGTGTCGACCTTGACATTTTGCTAAGACCGTTCAAGATGTTTGACCATCACTGCGCTCACTGACTAACACTGCTGGTTGAGTTTGGCTACAGCCTGTCGCATGAAGTATTCGAGGCAATTTCACCAGACCTTAGTGCTCTCGTTGTAAAATGGACAGCTCCACTTCATTATAAGCAATCACACACTCGCACAAGTACAGCTGTGGCAGCAGTACAAATTCTGGCAGTAGTGCTGACAACACTTAAGTACCTGTGCACATCTAACTCCTGCATAAACCAAGGTGAAGATTCACTTGAAGTTGTTGAGCTTGCTTTCAGATCCTCGAAAGTCACATTGAGTGTACCAGTGCTTGTACGAGTGCTTGGCTTTTGATCTCTCTGACAGCATCTGAAGACATGCAAGCATAGGCAATTGCTTTAAGATTGGACCTGCTAATCATGACATACCGCGTATTCATCACCGCACGTATGTTGCCTTATGGTGCCATATTGATGGCTCAAACACTCTTGCTGTAGTGTTGCTGCCTGATGCTGCAAGTCAATGAACAAAGTCAAGCAAAATTCCTTGCGACTCTGGGAGAAGGCCATGTGTCTGCAGGTACTCTGGATTATGAAACCTGCTCAAGTGCCTGCAGCAAGCTGAGACCCGCTGAGAGCTGATGCCTCTCTGTTATCATTAATATGCACAAAGATCATGTGTGCTAGGCTTTTCTTTGATACCTCTGTGTTGGATGTGTCACAAAGACATGATGGGATGCACTGTTGCACAAGTACAGACAGGTCATTCAAGGTTGAAAATGCAAGCATATCTGGCTAGCAAAGCATGCCAGACGCTATTGTTGTACACCGTAAGTACCTTTGCCCACCATCACAGAGTATGGTGGCAATGGTGTGGCCTGGGCCCAGCTTGCGTGCCAGCTTCACAGCTCCAACACAGTTCATGGCTGCCGAGCTGCCCACAAACAGACCATCGTTGCGCAGGAGGTACGCAGCCTGAAGGCAAATATGCACATGGTGAGGTCACTTGCCAGGGGCCGGCCTTAAAAAGACCACTGCTCTGAAGGGTAGATGAGCCATCAGGTGCCAGCACATTTACGCTTCATGCCTGACATGTCACATCTGGCTCTATAACCACAGACCTCGTCAGCACCTTGTGTGACACCTTACACCTTGCAGTTAGGCCAATACCGCAGCCTCTACAGGGTCACATACTGCTACAACAAGGGAAGATGCTCAAGGGCCACTGCTGTAGGCAGTACACAGCGTACCATCTCAACAGCTTCCCTGTCTGTGCCTTGGAAGGCGCCATCAATATGTGCTAGGCTGAAGTTGGCGGTCTGGCGGTTGATCCCAATGCCCTCTGTGATAGTGTCAAAAGGGTTCTTCAGACGCTTCCCCTCTGCTTCCTGCTTGGTGTACATCACATCTCGCGTCACCTGCACCCTGACGACCAATTTGGGCCCAATTCAGACCAAATTTCTGACCAGCCATGAGCTCATATAGTGCACATGCTGTGGTGTCTGTAATATTATTAAACTTCTTTAAAGAAGGCTCAGAAACATTTACCCTATTGCTTCCTGCTTGGTGTGAATCTTGCTTGAGTCACACACACCCTGTAAGATCAATCTTCCCTGATTATGCATGATGCTCATACGTAATGCAGGGCCTGTGCTATTGTGAGTGGCCAGGATGCGCTGTTGAGTCATCTGCAGTCAGGTGCTAAATGTTGAAATGTTGTACTCAGTGCATGTCAAAATCGGCAAGTGTGCAAGACGAAGGGCAAGCTTACAGCTTCCTATTGTCAGCACATGATCTTTTGTCAACCAATCACGCCTTGTGTCACTTGTTTGCTGGAACAGCTATGCAAGCACCTGACACAGTTAAAATACATTGTGTTGCATGTGGTTCACAGTGACTTGAAGCAAGCCTGTGATGCTGCTTGGCAAGCACTTGCCAGCAGCTTTTGCAGGAGGCCAATGTACATGATCAGAAAACAAGAGGAGCAAATGCTGAGGATGTGAGCTGTGTTCACAAATGTCGTTGAACCCTTAAAATGCACTGCTGAGATCACAAATAGAGACTTGGGTGCTTTTCTGGAGCAATACTCATGATGGTAATTTCGGCGTCTTTTGACTGCTCACCTTGTTGTACAAGCTGGAGCCTGGGGGGTCTATCAGGTACACCTGGACATCAGGCTGCTGTTGCTTCAGATAGGTGGAGACCCCTGCAATGGTACCTCCCGTACCAGCCCCACACACAAAGCCATCCAGGTGCTTGCTGCATTGCTCCCATACCTCCTGGCCTGTCTGCAGATGTGCCCTGAAGTTTGCTAAGTTCTCAAACTGGTCTGCAAAGATGCTGTTGGGCTGCTGTGCAGCCTTGCGGCGAGCAACATTGACAAAGTGATCTGGGTTTGTGATGGACACTGGCCGCATCCTCTGCACTGTCGCACCTGCAGGACAGACAACATGGTGAACAGTCAATCATGCTGTGGCTCGTAATTGCATGCATGCACATGCAGAGCTGAAGAAAAGCAAGTTGGCAGGACCATGAGCACATTCCGCAGGAGAAGCTCTGGTTGGCACAGATCACAAGGTGTGTGCAAAATGCAGGTTGTCCAATGATGTTAGAAAATTTGCACCTCATCATGCTTGCAAGCATTGTGTGATGAAAGCGACGTGTTGAAAGGGCTTACATAGGGCAGGCTGTACTGCAGCAGCAGGGCTCATGCCATGATACAGTTGCACTGTTGAGCTATGCACAATGCAATAAACAGGCAAGCAGCTCAACACTGCGACCTGACTTTGCTTTGAAATTGCCTTCTAGCAAAAGTGGACAGTGATGTGAGATGGTCCCTTAGGCTAGATTGCTGCAGCTCAGTTAGACAGGTTTGCACAAGGTGTGGTGATAATAAATGCTGCAGATACTTACCCAGGGCTTCAAGCATCAGCCCTTTCTCTTGAGCAGCATCATCAGGCATGGCAATGTGACACTGGCATCCATAGGCATGTGCAATCATTGCCAGGCTCACACCTACAGACCGACAAGAGTATGTAGCTCAAGCAGTCAGCGGCATACTTCAGTCAGTGTCCAAACATGTCGTGTTAAGACTAACTTCTCAGAGGAGGAGAAGGATTCCCGTCCTGAGCAAATCAACTAGGTTGTACAGATGTTCCAGGGTGCGAGCCTGGTCAAACAGGATCAGTAGCTATCAGTCAGCCAGCTGCCCACTGCAGCGCAGCGTAGGATCTGAGCAGCTGCAGCACTCCAGCGCTCAGTAATGCTGACATGCTTGGCTTGAAGCATGCATTGCATGCACCTTTGGAGGCCTGTAATTGATTGACATGCAACTAGCAGTGGCTCAGGACCAGGCTGCTGCACAGCTGACCAGCTCTGCAATCAGCTGCATGTTAGCATATGTGTATTGCAGCATGCATAGTCATTTTCTAGTTTGCTGTGCATGTCTGGTGACTTGAGCAGACACATAGATGAGCTAGAGTGACTCATCAAGCGCGTGGCACAAGTAAAGACCAATGACTGGATGACATGGTTCATGACTTGCAGCTGGTTTTGCATGTGATAGCAGGCAGCTCTCAACGCTGGGCACTCATTAACTAGGATTTTGATAGGAGGATGCCTACCTGTGCTGCCTGCAGTGCCTTCTGTAATGAGGCCCCCTTCTGTCAGAAGTCCACCAGCAAAGGCATCCTGAATGATATGCAGAGCAACTCTGTCCTTCACACTGCCGCCTGGGTTGAGAAACTCAGCCTTGGCAACAATCTGCAACAAAAAGCCACTGTAGCTAGTTTGTGGTCTGCATTTATCTGATATGCATGTACTGAGCTGCTGCACCGTAGGTCTTTGGGCACATTAAATTGATGCCATCTACAGTGTGGCCAATATGTTCATGCACAGTGCAGTCATGGCATGTGTTGTGAGGACTTACTGATGCACTGCACTGCTGTGTCGTTGATGCTTGCAGATTTAAGCATCTGGTCAAGTGCTGACCTCACAGCCAGTGGCACTCGATAGACTGGCAATGCGGACCAGCGGTGTGTTGCCAATCAGGCCAGCTAAGCCTTGAACAGCACAAGTGGAGTTGTTTGCAGGGCGTTGTGCACCATTGGCAGCCTGTAAGGTGTCAGCAACAAAGCGGTGACAACCTGGTCAGTGTTGATTCAGGGGTTGGGTAGCACAAGCCTAATATTGTGTTGGTCACCTGGAAGAGTTTGTCTCGCACACTGTGTCTCCACACCCAGCAAGTAGCCTGAGCAGTGTGGCAGATGAGTGTTATAAGCATTGATTCCACTGCAAGAGCAGGCAGGCTCACATCTTGAACTCACCAAAGCAGCTGCACCTGCTGCTGCGATGCACACGGCAGCCCTGGGCATCGCTAGCTGAATAACTGATGCTTGCCGTCAGGACATCTAAAGATCAGCAGACTGCAGAAAGTTAACTCTGCCGGCGCAGAGGCTTGGAGCAACATACTCAAGTCGCATGGCAGACAAACTTTGTCAGTCGCGGCGATCTCGACGCTCTGCATGATTGTTAGGTCAACTAGTCGCCGCGCAGCATGCATGTCATGATGGCTCTAGCATGGCTTCTACAGCTTGAGGTGCGATGCCGGCAGCACCCGCTGACCTATATCCCAACCCGCAGGCTTGCGCATGTTGCTGCATGCAACATTATCAACACCGCCATCAAGCTCGGGAGCTCGCGCAGCGGACTCTACTGGCACCGTCACAGCATCTACTGATCCGCTGGTGCCGTGCAGCTTGACCCTTTCTCGATGCAAGAAGACCATGCAGTATGCAGTGATGATACAAACGCCGAGCAGAACCCCGAAGCTGTCCGAGCACCTCGTCATGGGCTTAATGCCAAAGCCTTGTTGCTACAAGCAGCAGCTCAAGCTGCGCAAGAAGCAGCTGAGATAGAGGAACATGCACCTGACACAATTTCAGCACAAGATCAAGAGATTGCAAAGCTCAAGGCAGCATTTGCAGCATCTGGCAAGCTGCTGAGTGGTGTGCCCAAGAGGGAAACTCCCATTGTTGCCTTTGTCAACACAACCAAGGCAAGCAAAGAGCACCACAGTTGCTGCAGAGTCTACATCCAATGTTATCATATCACAGCAGTCATGTGGCGCTTGTCCTTCGCACTAACCTGTTTAGGGTGTAGCAGAAAGGAAAAGAGTTTTGTGTCTTGCAGTGCAGATACCGCGAGCAACTCGCCAGCAGGTGCTGCAGAAGTTGGCAGGGCAGCATTTGGCAGTGGCTCTTATGGACGCAGAATGCGAGCTGGTACCTGATCAGGTAGCTGCAAGGGATGACCTGAGAAAAGTGGCGCTGAAGGCTGCAATCGACCAAGAGCTGAAGCTCTTCAAGTCCTGCATGAGCAAAGCAGTAAGCCCTTGTCTTTCAGCAACCCATTACAGTCTGGTGGTGGCACACCATGTAGTTGCTCCCACAGTTCACAGCTGATGTTATGCCTTTCAGCTGTGATTGTTTGCCCATGCATGCAAACGTTGCCATGTCACATTTGCCACGTCGTTCCGCAGAGCTACCTGAATGCAGCGGCCCGCACAGATGCAAGCTTAGTCAAATTCCCACCAGCATCCATGCAGTCTCACCCACAACCCAAAGCCTCCACGTCAGCTCAGCAGGCACCAGCATTGATGGTGCTGAACTCTCAGGAAGCACGCATCAGTCAGGCAGCCAGCATACCAATCAAGGCAGCCAGTACAGAGGCTGCAGACACTGCGCCAAATAAGCGACGCAAGTTGGACAGCAAGCCTGCACCAGCAGCAACAGCAATGCCGTTGATAGACGATGACATCGACTGGGCTGCATCAAGCGGGGCCTGCAAGCATCCATTGGCAGACAGCGATGCTCCTGATACACACGCCCAGCAGGATGTGACTCTGGCTCAGCAGGAGTTGGAGCAACTGCATGCAAGTGATTTTGTACAAGAAACTGCTGCAGAAGATGCTGCAGAAGCAGAGGCAGCTTCTGAGGCGTGTCAACAGCTGGATCTTGTCTCTGACAACCAGGCTGGAAGCCAAGAAACCTCTGATAAGGGGCTGGTACAGCATGCTGTAGCTGAGTATGTGCGTGCTCTGCTGGATCCTTTCTACAAGGCTGGCATTGTTGATAGAGAGGTGAGTGTGACTAAACCCATGGGGCTGGCAACATCACTATACATGCCTCAGCATCGACCTGAGGTATGCAAGTCTGCATGCATCTTGTAGGCCCCACACTGCTGTCATCATTTGAGAGCATTGCCTGATGTCTGGCTTATGGTCCTAGAGAGTCAGGCATCACATGCAAGCACAACCGATGTTGGCACAAGTCATGGCCAGTCGATTTGCAATGCTGGGCTGCAGATGTACAAGCTTGTCAGCAAGAAAGCAGTGGCCAAGATTCTGCAGAATCACAGCAGTGCTGAAGATACTGACTTCCTCATCCAGGAATCAGAGCAGATCCAAAAGCTTGTTCGGGAATACATCAGATATGCGCAGAAGAAGCTTCACAAGTGACTTGTAGGGGTGTGATGCAAGCACGTCGCAGTGTTGAAATCCCCACAAGCAGCTCAGCATCCGCAAGTCTGGCTGCAGTGTAGGCATCCTTTAGCATTACAGTTGCTTTTTGTTTCAGCTTGAATCAGACACAATAAACCCAGCTTGATCACCCTGCCCTGCTTACGCCATGCTTACATTATCCGTTAACTTAGACAATTCAGACTGCAGTCCACTTTTTGCGGGCAGACACCATCCGAGGCAGTACAGCATGCATCTATAGAGCTAGTCATTGCGATTGACTACCATGAATAATTTACATGTAGCTATGTTTGAAGCAATATCACTGCTGCATTCTGCATCAATATGCAGCATTGGCATGCATAAACACATGTGTCACAAGAGCACACATTCTACAGATACACAGAGAACGCACGCAGCTGTGAATCTCTACACATTGACAAGCAACTGTCAAAGACAGGAAGCCTGCAGCAAGCAGTTGAGGTTGCTTGTTGCAGCAGCAAATTCAGAGATGAAATGATAATAGCGCTGCAGCTCCAAAAATTCGTGCCCAAGTGCACGATGAGCACCAAAATTGACGTGTAGCCAGCCACTCACATAGGCAGTCCTACAGAATCAATACATATAGCGGGCCAAACAACACAACGTTGACAGGCAATTTGAACAACTTTCATGACAACTTCACAACAAAGCACACAAGGCAATGACATACATCGTTGCTATCAGCCAAATAGGCATAGTGACTCAAGCCTGACTGATGCTAGCTGCAGCACTGGGCTTGGACAGATTCAGTGTGATGACACTAAAGGAGTAGGGAGGCAAGGTGACCATGGAGGCTGGTCCATTGAATTTGAAGTCCTGCTTGTGTGGAACAACCTGTGCTAGCATTTGTCATGTCAGCAGGCACTATATAAGACAACCAGCAGCAGCACATGAACGACATGCACAAACACCAAGACACTTTTGCAGCTGCCACTTTTGGATGAAGCCCTGTCATTAAGTCACAAGTCCGGCTCTATGTTGCTGTCCAAACATTGACTATTAGCAAATAAGATTGATGCCTTCTGCATGGGCGTAAGTATGTCAATTGAGGAAGCATCATTGCTGTTGCAGTTGCAGTTGCATGCAGCAAGCAGGGGGGCAAGAACCTGCCTTGAATGGGTCATCAAAGGAGTTCTCATCCAGGGCGTGTGTGCTGTTGAGCAGAGTGACAGTCATAATGTCTGGGGAGTTCTGCAGACCCAATATTTCAAGGTCCACCCTCTGAGCATCCTCACCAAAGTTCACCAACTGCAGTGGATGATAAAGTCATTATAGCATCTCATTCACGCATAATTTACAAAAAAAAGTCCTCCTCTAGGGTCAGGTATGTACAGCCCTGAGTAGCTCCCTGTATGAGGTCCTGTTTTGGCAGATAATACATCAACTCCTGCTAGCAAGGCACAGTGCCTAAACAATGTGCTTGAGACTTGGTCAAAAAGACAGGAGCAGCAGGTTGAGCTGCACAAATGCTGGCTGAGAAGAGGTGTGTTCAGGGGGGTGTGCTGGCTCTATGTGCCTGAGCACAAAAAGTACAGGTGCACCCCAACCGCAGAAAGTGAAAGGTGGAGATGCCATAGTCAATCAGCATTGCCACAAAAGGCAACCTGAAGTTGTGCTCTGCAGCGGTCATATCTGTCAGATTTGAAGGCATACGGGACATGAGCAAAGTAGCGCTTTTCTGTAGTTGCACAGTCAGCGCACATGTAAATGCAGCAGTTGCAGCACCTTGAACGCGAGCTGTGTGCAATCAATATCCTGGCATGTAGCTGAGGCTGCAATGCCATGGTCATGAGGGTCTGAGTCAGCAGTTGTCACTGATGTCTCAATGTAGCGCACTCCTTGAAATTCTGAAAACAGCTTCTGCACATAATAGGACACCGTCCCAAACACCCTGCATGCAGGCAGGAATGTTTTCTGCCCATCACAGCATGTCACATGCCAGCATAAGCTTGGACCTTGTTCTTTGCAGGGCAAAATTTGTGATGATGCTCAGTCATGACTGAGCAGCTGCCTGCAATATGTTGCTCCTGATTGCACAAATGTAATCTTGCAGAATGGGCTGGTAGGTGTTTGACAGCACTGCCAACATGTTTTCATGCAGCACATGCTGATGAAGCAACAGTAGTCTAGCATCACACCAGGCTTCTTGAGCAGGCGCCGTGTGCACCAGATACTGAATATGCTGCTCAAACCTGTGATTGTCAAAGATGACAAGGTCATGAGGGCAGGCTGGGTCCTGTGAGTGGGACAGCAAGGGTGCAAATGCTGCCATGGCAACATGGTCTGAGTTCCTCTCCATTCCAGTCATGAACGCAGCCTCTGCAATGGATGCCTGCAGTGCCAATCACACCCGTCGCCCTGTAGAGCTGTACACCTAATCATACCCTGATCTGCTCTTCGAGTGAAAAGAAAAGAAAAGAAAAGACTACACCTTTCGGCGTCAATTTAATGAGAAGCCAAGTATTATACCGGGCTGCCCAGGTGCTCTTTGAGTGTGTGCCTGCCACTGAACAACCATGACTGCTGTGCTGAATGACCCCTCTTCCACTGTTTGTCTATTAAACTTGCAAGATGGCAGGCCTAATGACACCAAGTAAAGGCAGGTGGGCAAGCTTGGCATGACAAGGTGGATTCTGCCACCCAAAGGCACTCTCCAGTATTCCAAAATGCAGTGACACCAGCAGCATCATGTTTCCCATGCTTTGGTTCATGCCATCCTGAGCACTCATGCGGTCTTCACATGGCATTCAACATTTGAGCATGACAAAGCAGTGTGTATCATTCCAGAACAGCTATGGTGACGATACACCAACTCATACATGGAGCTTCTCAGGGCTGCACGTACCTGCCCCTAGTGCAAGACACGTATTGAATAAGCGAATGAAGAATGGACACCAATGCTGACCTTGAGGTTCCCTGGAAACTGGATGTTGTGACCAGCAGGCTCGTCAAAAACGGCATACTCTGACGCAAACACCTTCTTATCTTGGATGTTGGGGATGGTATCAAACTCATGGCGGCGGTCAAACATGTTCTGAGTGTCGGTGTACAGGTGCCAGTCAAAGAGGTCGGTGGGCGCATGTGGGTCCATGTCGCAGTTGGAGATGAGACGCATGTGTGAGTAGCGGGCTCTGATTGCTGCAAAGAAGGCAATGTAGTTCTCCACGTACCATGGCTTCCCACAATCCTGCAGCATCAACACAATGCAGGTGAGAAGCTGCTCATAAAACATGTTATGTCAACACCTTAGACCAACATGGCTTGTGTGCCAGCTGTTGTTGTAACCTACAGCGTGTGGCTTTACATGACTACCCTAGTGCTGTATGATGAGATCGTTCAACTTACAGATGTTTGCATGCATCGAACATGAGCTGAGCTCACTATGAACTGTCCTGATCAGACCAAACCAGCACCGTAGCTAAAACATGGATACTGTACATGTGAGGGATGCATATGCATGGTGTTGTGGACGCTTGATGCCAGCATCGCTGTATTGACCAAGCATGCAAAGCTGTTGACAGCATGCAGTGCATGCACCCATGTGAATGCAGGAGGGCAGTACTGCAGACCTCATTGCCAATGGCAAAGTATTTGAGCTGCCAGGGCTCTGGGTGTCCCATCTTGGCACGTAGGCCGCCCCACTCTGACTCAGCTGGGCCTGACACAAACTCTATCAGATCCAGTGCATCCTGTTGCAGCATACTACATTAGCTCATGGCAAAATTTGGAAACCCAGCACAGACAATTGATGTATACAACGCAAGATGTGAAGTATGCAGAAAGCTTATCTGTTGCATTACTCAAAAGCTGCAACTCGTTTCACACAGTCACAAACGGCAGTTGCTGGCTCTGTCTTTGCCAAGTGACGCACTTACATGCAGCCCTGCAAGTGTCTGTCAGGAAATCACCTGCTACCCATGGGCATGATGAAGAGTAGCACAAGGCTGTGGGTGGTGCCCGGAGGACATCAACCAAGGCATGAGGAGGTGCACCAAATGCACATGTGTCAGGCAAGTTTACTACGCTAGATAGCAATGCTGCAGCCCAGGGATAAATGATGAAGCACATCTCAACATGCTTGCTCGCTAGCTGGTATATTGACGATGAAGGTATGGCAACAAGTACCTGGACCAGGGGCCATATCTGGTCAGCTGGCACACTGTAGGTGTGTGAGATGCCATTGTTGATGACCCACACGGGCTCTGCATTCAGCTCCTCTGCAAGCTGGAAATACTCAAACGCTCCTAGACCTGAAAGACAGGCAAGCATGGCCTTATTTATGCAGTGGACAACAGCAGCAGCATTATGTAAAGAGGTCTTGTCAGCATCTGCTGATACTGAGCAGCTGTATCGCAAGCTGGTCCTGGCATACACTCTGATGGAACACAAAGCAGTGCAGCACTGTGTGCGCATTCATAGTGGCAGACGAGGGAGCCATCTCCATAACAGTAAGGGAAATCTTCACATATTCATGCAGGCACACCGACCATCTGTGCTCCAGTAATGCCAGGGGCCATTGTAATGGCCAGGGCGGTCCTGAATGGGCCCAACTGAGGGCTTCCAGAAGTAGGCATCATCCAGTGACACACCCTCCACATAGCAGCCGCCTGGCATACGAATGTACCTACAGGCACAGTTCTACACCCATTGATGACATGGTCCACACTTCATCCTACCTTGCTGAAGCATAGGTCAAGGGAAAGCGCCATGGCCTCGTTGATGGCAATGCAATTTTCCATTTCCATGTCCTGACAGGTGAGTTCTTACCAATGCAGTCTGCAGTGCTGGTCAGGATGTGGAGCAACGCCATGCACAGACAGACTGGCTGGCAAGCCAACGCTGCAATCAAATGCAAGGGCATATTATGCAATCAGTGGGCAGCTGTGTGCTGACTGGGTGAATGCAAAGAGTGAGTGGCAACACCTTGGCTTGAGGTCCTTCAGATACTGGAGCAAGTCTGGTCTGAAGGGCTGCAGCACTTCGCCCTTCACGTTCTGGGCAGGCCACAGAGACACCATCCTCAGTGAGACCTCTGCTGCCCCGTTGATGTACAGCGTGAGCTGAGCAGAGGCGTCTGTGCCATTGCTGGTCAACATGATCTTGGGATGCTTCCATGCAGATGAGATGTCACCAATGTCAGCTGAGGCATAAACTGTGTTCCCATCTTGCGACTCTAGTGTTGCAGTCACTTGTGACACCTGCAAAACAGGCAATGCCATGCGTGCATGAGGCGCGGACACCTCTCATATGTAGAATGCATGCAGCTTATATCAATGTGTGACTGAGTGGGAGGAAGGATTCGTATGTGATGGGCAAGCGGTCCATTTACCTACAAGCCGGTTGTTGCCCTAGAGAAAAGCTTTCCTCCGTGTGACAAAATGATGATAGAGGCACTGCTGCTGTGGCAGACAACAAGCGTGCTTTGGCAATTTGATGGTTGTAACACTTGATGCCACAGCTCTGTCATAGACAGACTGCAAATCAGACCCCATACTGGAGACAAAATTGAGCACCTCATTTGCTGCAGACTCTGCAGGCTCTGACTGTATGATAAGAGACAGCTGGTACTCCTGATCCTTCTGAACTGGTATGCCCCAGTAGCCAGTATTGCTCAGGCCACCACCTGACTGTCCTGTACTGATCTTAATGTAGGCTGTGCTGCTCTTCTGACCTAAGGTGATTGGCTGCTGCTTGACCAGCGTGAGTTCAGCTTTGCCCACTGGGAACCAACTCCTGGGTTGGCCTTTGAGTCTGCAGCACCATGAGTTGCAGCTTCGGTTGCCAGTAGTAAGGTGATGATCCCAAAGCTAGTCAAGCTTACCTGTACTCAGGCGAGGCGCTCTCCTGTCTCCACTTGCGGATGCCTGTCAGGTTACTTTTCAGACGTGAAGGACTGTGCAGCACTACAGCGCTTGAAAGCGGCAGATAGTCGCACTCGAAGGACGATGCTGGCACGCTGAGCTCGGTCGCGTCTTTGTGGAAAAGCCCTAGCGAATACGCCAAGCCACCGAACTGCCTGTCCTGGATCAACTCTGCGTATATGCCACCATCTCCAGCGTGCTGGATCTGCAGACACCTTTGCTGTTGTATCTTACAATCAGCGACGAAAGCCTTTGCCCAAACCTTTGCTTGCACAGGTTAGGTCAACATAGCTTCGCATGCTTGGCGGATCAGGTACAACACGGTACCTCTTCAAAGAAGACACCCCACAGCAATTCCTCCACCACATGTCCCTTATGCAAATCGAATACAATGTTCGTGGGTGAAGGAGACGCAGCCTCGCTGTTGGACCCCAATGCCGTCAAAGACAAGCAGAGTGCGGTCAAGCAAACGACTAGAAAGTCTACCGAGGCACCATGCATTGTGCTTCGTTGGTGAAACGAAGCCGCTGCTGGGCAAGCTGCGTTGCACGCTCAACACTCGGATCGCTTGTGCCCTGCACCTTAGCGCTGACTTTCAACATGGCGCGCGAAATCCTGATGAGGAGACACGTGCGATACCTAGTCAGGCCAGCAGATGACTAATACACTGCACCTACGCTCATGGGAGTTATGGTGCCGCTGCTTTTGTATGCTGATGACCTCATTCTGATGTCTGAGAGTGCATCAGGACTTCAAAAGCAGCTTGATGCATTAGCAAGCTTCTGTGAACAGCGTCAACTTACAG